>Ga0105106_10002140_pt1 | contig 14222 bp, 13 predicted proteins | sample PPLLaktember2015_5_FD_79109 | JGI IMG/M metagenome (GOLD analysis project Ga0105106, IMG submission 79109) | Freshwater sediment microbial communities from Prairie Pothole Lake near Jamestown, North Dakota, USA - PPLs Lake P8 Core (1) Depth... | ecosystem: Environmental > Aquatic > Freshwater >...
CGGCGCGAAAGTTTGCGAGATCGCGTTACCGGAGCGCTTTCGCGGCATGGCGGAGGCGCAAAGCCTGGTGTCCAATTTCGAGATGAGCCGCGGCTTCTCCGACGTGGTGATCCGCTTCGGCGACAAGCTGAGAAAGCCGCTGTACGAACGCACCAGCGCCGGTCTGAAAATCACTGGCGAAGACTACCAGCGCGCGCAGAGGCTGGGGCGCGAGTGCCGGCACCTGTTTTCCGATGTGCTCGGAGACTGCGACGTGCTGCTCACGCCGGCGGCGACCGGTGAGGCGCCCAAAGGGATCGACCATACCGGTGACCCGATCATGAACGGCGTATGGAGCTTCATGCATACGCCTTGCGTGTCCGTGAACGGCGGATACGGTCCCAACCGCCTGCCGCTCGCGCTACAGGCAGTCGGCCGTATCGACGACGATGCCCGGACGCTGGCCTGCGCGCACTGGATACACCGCCATCTGGGCGGCTGAACGCGCGGACGCAGAACTGTCAGCGATTACCGCAGCTAGCCAGCAGCTCTCAGTCCGACCTTCAGGGAATCGAGGGGGCCAGACCACTAAGCCAGGCGCAATGCTTTCCACGGGCGTTGACGGCCGAGACAACAGCTCCGTCAGCGCGCTTTGCAAGCGGGTTAGTGGTCTGTCCCCCGCGCGGTCCCTTGCCAGGGTCCCTTGCGAGTACCATTAAGCTGAACTACGCAAAATAGTCGAGCGTGGCCCCTTTATTCAGGCCGGCATCGGCGCCCACCGCGTCGTGCCGAGCCTCGCCGAGTTGATGACCGATCCGCTGGTGCAGGCGCGCGGCCTCGCCATCACCCGCGATCACGACGGCTTCGGGCCCTCACCACCACGGCGCTTGGTGTGAAGCTCTCGCGTACGCCGGTCACGGTTGGACGTCCAGCGGCCAAACCCGGATCGAATGCAGCCAATGTGCTCGCGGGAATCGGTTGGGCGGCGAACTGGAGCAGTTGATCCGCGAAGGGGTGATCGCAGTGGAGGGGGTGAAGGCGGGGTGTTGAGGGCTGTTACCTTCTTGTACATACGATGCAGGAGAGATGGACCTGAGACAGCTGAGTTCCGGACGCTTGTCGGACCTGTAGGCAAGAGCCACCAACGGGCGTCTGATCCATGGCAACGGCCAAGGGTTTTCCGCCAACCTTTGCTTTCGTTGATCCGTTCGGTTGGGCGGGTGTTCCGTTCTCCGTTTTTCGCGAACTCATGACTCACCAAAGCTGTGAGATCCTCTTGACGTTCATGTATGAGGAGATCAATCGTTTTATCGGTCATCCTGACCAGGAGAAAAACTTCGATTCGTTTTTTGGCACGTCAAAATGGAGGGACGGAATACGAATAGTCGACCCTCGAGTCCGAAATCGATTTCTTCACGATCTGTATATCGATCAACTGCGGACGCATGCCAACGTTAAGTACGTTCGCTCTTTCGAGATGCGGAACGACAGAGATCTAACCGATTATTTCCTTTTTTATGGAACAAACAGCGTCCTCGGCCTGAAGAAGATGAAAGAGGCGATGTGGAAGGTTGATGAAACGGGCGAGTTCTCGTTTTCCGATGCCACCAATCGAAATCAGCTCATTCTCTTCGAGAAGACGCCACGTTTCGATCTGCTAAGAACGCGAATTATCGATCAGTTCAGTGCACAAGAAGTTACAGTTGGCGATATCGAAGATTTCGTTGTTGCCAAAACGGCTTTCCGAGAAACGCATTACAAAACTCAAGTGTTGAAACCGATGGAGCTTGCGGAGCCACCGCAGCTTGAGGCGGTTGCTGCACCGCTCAATAGGCGTAAGGGCACTTACTCCGATCGGAACTTGCGTGTGCGGTTCCTGATATGACTTGCGCGTAAGTAGTTCGCGAAGGTTTTATATGTCCAACACCTTTGAAGAGCTCAAGAAGCAAGCGGCCCAATTGTCCGACTCAGAGCGGGCGGAACTGGCTCTGTCGTTGATCGAATCGCTGGATGGGCTCGCAAATGCGGATGTGGAAGAGGCGTGGCGCGTGGAGTTAGAACGACGGGTACGTCAAATCGAGAGCGGAGAGGTGCAGCTTATTCCGGGCGATGAAGTATTTGCTCGCGTACGTCGGCGACTCAGTTGATCGGCTATGGCTTTCATCCTGACGCGGCGTCGTCTCGATGTTCTGTTGACGCTGGTCGAAACCCCCTACCGCCCCGACGCCTTGCGCCCCGCGAACGTCCGCTTCCATTTCTCGTAGTCGCGGCGGATCAGCGCGGAGAATTCCTGCGGGGAGGAGGGTGCTGCGATCAGGCCCAGCGATGCGAGCGGCTGCGAAACGGATGTGTCCGCAAGCGCGGCTCGTAGGGCCTGGTTCAGCTTGCCGATAATGGCGCTGGAAGTACCGGCCGGCGCCAACAGGCCGTACCAGAAGCTCGCGTCGTAACCGGCTACCCCGGCCTCGGCGAACGTCGGCACATTCGGCACCCCCGGGTCTCGTTTGCCGCACGTGACTGCCAGCGCTTTGATGCGTCCGGCGCCTATGCTCTTCAGCGCGGTCACGCTCAGGAACGCGAGCTCGACCTCACCACCCAACAGCGACGTCGCTACCTGCGCCCCGCCCTTATAGGGAACCTGCGTAAGCTCTACTTTCGCCATCGTCTGCAGAAGCTCGCCTGCGAGGTAACCGGTCGACCCGAGACCCTGCGTTGCATAATTCAGTTGCCGGGGCCTCGCCTTCGCCTGGGACAGAACATCGCCCAGCGTGTCTCCCTTGAACTGCGCGCGGGCAACGAGAATGTTGCACGATGTGACGGCGAGTCCGGCCGGCGCAAAATCCTTGAAGGGGTCGTAGGGCAGCTTCACGCCGAGCGCTGCGCTGACCGACAGCGGCCCCACGCTTCCCCAGAACAGCGTATGGCCGTCCGGGGTGCTGCGCGACACGATTTCGGCCGCGACATTTCCGCCCGCGCCCGGTCGGTTGTCGACGAGGAAGCCGGTGCCGATGGATTCGGCCATCTTGCGTGTGACCGTGCGTGCGCTGGTATCGGCTGCTCCGCCCGGCGTGAATCCGACGATGAGGCGGATCGGCTTCTGCTGCGGATAAGTCTGCGCGGCATGCGCGGCGGACAGCGACAGCCCGCCGATAACGAGGACGCTCAGAAGGCGGTGGAGGGAGGCATGAGTTTTATGCATACTTGATCCGGGACATGTAAAGAAACATCACGCTTAACAATGGATTCCGGATCGAGTCCGGAATGACGTCCATCATAGGGCACAACGGGAGTACATGCATTGGGCATCACTGAAAAGCTTGCGCGCTTCGCGATCGAAACGCCTGGAGAGAGCATTCCCGCGGCGGTCTTCGAATCGGCGAAACTGAAATACCTCGATACGGTCGGTGTGATGGTGGCCGGCTCACGCCATCCGGCTTCCATCATCTCGCGCGATGTGGCCGGTTACCTCGGCGGCACGCCGCGTGCGAGCATCGTCGGGCGGTCCGAGCGCACGTCCACGGAGCTTGCGGGTTACCTGAACGGCGTTTCGGCTCACGCGCTGGAGTACGACGACTACACCCGAATGGTCACGCACATCAGCGTATCGATGGTGCCGGGCACGCTGGCGCTGGCGGAGGACGCCGGGCTCTCGGGGCGGCGCATGCTCGAGGCGTTTGCGATCGGGTTTCAGGTCGCCACGCACGTTGCGAAAGGATTGCGCCCGTGGCTCTTCGACAGGGGTTGGCATCCGAACGGCATTCTCGGCGCGATCGGGGTCGCTGTCGCCGGAGCGCGCATCATGCACCTCGACGTGATGCAGACGCGCATGGCGATCGGCATCGCTGCGTCGGAAGCGTCAGGCCTGCGGAAGAACGTCGGTTCGATGGGGAAGCCGTTTCACGTGGGTCATGGCATCCGCTGCGGCATCTTCGCGGCGCTCCTCGCCGCACGCGGCTACAAGGTCGACCCGGACATCATCGAAGGTGTCGAGGACGGCGTGGAAGGTCACGAGCGCTTCGGCATGGCGGACACCTTCAATGGCGTAGGCAATTACGACCTCGCCAAGATGGAGGAAGGACTCGGCCGCGCCTGGCAGCTCGCTGACAACCAGACTGTCGTGCGCTTTCATCCCGGCGCGACCGGCCTCGCCTCGGCCATCGACGGCATGATCGACCTTTCGAAGACGCACGACCTGCAGCCCGACGACGTGGAGCGGATCGAGCTCGAATGCACCGCGCAGGTGATGGCGATCGGGTCTTACCGGGAAGCCGACGACGGGCACAGGGCGCGTTTCTGCCCGCCCTACAGCATGGCGGTCGCGTTGATCGATCGCAAGGCGGGCCTTCCGCAGTACACCGACGAACGCGTGCGACAGCCTGATGTGCAGGCGCTCTTGAAGCGCGTATCGGTGAGCGTGCCGGAAGATTTCAAGCGGCATCGCGGACAATGGGGAGAAGGCGTGAACTGGGGCGAGATGCGTCTCGCGGTGGTGCTCAAGGACGGCCGCAGGCTCTCGGTCGCCCGCTCCACAGCCCGCGGCTGGCCGGAAGACCCGGCGACGTGGGACGACATCGCCGGGAAATTCGATGAATGCTGCACCGGCATATTGCCGGCCGCACAGGCCGAGGCGTGCAAGGACGCCATCGCCCGACTGGAGACCACGGAAGTGCGCGAGCTGATCGGGACGCTGCGGGTGGGTTAGCAAAGGGGTCAGGTCCACGTTTGTCATGAAAAGCGGACCCGACCCCATTTATCCCAACGGCTTCGCGCTCTATCGCCGCCGCGCGCGCTTCACCGCCGCTTTCTTCGCCGGCGCCTTACGCACCGGCGTCTCGCCCGCCGCGACGTCGATGCCGAAGAGCTCGCTCAGATTCGCGTTCGTCAAACGCCTGCCGGCATTCGCGCGACCCGCTCCGGGCATCGGGTCGCTGCCCGCCGCCGCCACCAGTTCGCTCTGATCTACATTGCGCAGCGCGAACAGGAGCTCGGGCTGGGCATCCAGGCGCGCGCCGATGCCGTAGAGCACGGCAGCAACGTGCTTGCACATTGAAGCCGAATCGGGGCAACTGCAAGTGAATGCGATCTCCTTCGGGAACGGGAAGAGCCCCGTCTCCCGCGCACACATCCGATCCATGACGGCTTTGGAGAAACGACCCTGCAGCAGCTCGACGAGCGTATCGATCGCACCCGAGCAGCTTCGGCACAAGGCCTTCCAGCGCTCTCGCGGCAATGACGAGATCTTCACCTCCACGCTGTAGAGACGAGTGCCCATCACGCGCGCATTCACGACACCCGGGGCGATCGCGAGATCGACGATAGCGCCGGTGCGCACGTACGAACGGCCGCGCTCGAGCCGGTTGTAGAAGTCGCTGTAGCGCTCGATGTTCTGGCACCACGACCGGCCCCAGAACGTCCGCGCGATGGCGTTGCCCGAGATGACGACGGGCGCGCACGCCGCGCCCGCCCGCGCGAGGCGCTGCGCCTCCCGCTCCGCGCGCCGTTTGCGCTGGGCGGCAGTCAGACGCGGCGGGAAATAATGGTAATCGTCGAACACGCGCTCGCGCTCACGCTGCGGCGGCGCGCACGTCGAGCGCCACCAGCCTCAAAATCTCATCGTCTTTCATTTCCGTCAACGGGATCTCCGAGCCGGCGCCGAGGAGATCCGCTGCCAGCGCCTGCTTCGATTCGAGCAGCGCATCGATCTTATCCTCGACCGTGCCGGCGCAGACGAACTTGTGCACGAGCACGTTCCGGTGCTGACCGATGCGAAAGGCGCGGTCGGTCGCCTGGTTCTCCACCGCTGGATTCCACCAGCGGTCGAAATGAATCACGTGCGAGGCCGCGGTCAGGTTGAGCCCCGTGCCGCCCGCCTTGAGCGAGAGCACGAAATACGGAACAGTCTCGTCTTCCTGGAAGCGGCGCACGAGCGTTTGCCGGTCCTTCACTGCCGTCCCGCCGTGCAGCACGAGACCCGCACGTCCGAAAACGTCCGCGAGAAACGCCGAGAGCGGCCCGGTCGCTTCGCGAAACTGGGTGAAGACGAGCGCCTTTTCCTGTTTCGCGGCGATCACCTCGGCGAGCTCGCGCAGACGCGCCATCTTGCCGCTGTCGGCCTCGCCCCACGCACCGTCGCCCAGCCACTGCGACGGATGATTGCAGATTTGCTTGAAGCGCATGAGGAAGGAGAGGATGAGACCTTTGCGCTGCATGCCTTCGACCTCGCTTTCAAGCTGCGCGGCGAGCGCCTTCACCGACTGCTGGTAGAGCGCCGCCTGCTTAGCGCTTAAATTGCAGTACGCCTTCAGCTCGGTCTTGTCGGGGAGATCCGCGATCACCGTCTTGTCGGTCTTCAGGCGTCGCAGGATGTAGGGCCGCACGAGCTCGCGCAGCGGCGCATAGGCGTTGTGGGGCCGATTCGCGAGCCGCCGCGTGAACGCCGCGAATTCCTTGTTCGATCCGAGCAGCCCCGGATTCAGAAAGTCGAAGATCGACCACAGGTCGCCGAGCCGGTTTTCGATCGGCGTGCCGGTGAGCGCGATCTTCGCGTCCGCGCGCAGCGCCTTTGCAGCGCGCGTCTGCTGCGCGCCCGGATTGCGAATCGCCTGCGCTTCGTCGAGGACCGCGAGGCGCCACGACGTCTGCGCGATCCACGGCAGCCGTGCAAGCGAGCCGTAGCTCGTCACCACCAGATCGAAGCGCGCGAGCGCATCCGCGTCCATCTCCTTGAGCTCGGCCATCGAAACCGCGGAAGGATGCGCCACGAGCACCTTCAACCGCGGCGCGTAACGCTCGATCTCTGAAGCCCAGTTCGCGAGCAGTGAAGCCGGCGCCGCGAGGATGCTCGGCCGCCGCTCGCCGCGATCACGTCGGCGCAGCACGAGGAGGAGCGCCAGCACCTGTATCGTCTTGCCGAGTCCCATGTCGTCGGCGAGGCAGGCGCCCAGCCGCAGGCGATAAAGCAGGTAGAGCCAGCGCACACCGACGTGCTGATAAGGCCGCAGCGCCGCCTTCAACTCCGCGCCGGGATCGACGTGTGCGAGCCCTTCGGGACTGCGCAGACCCGCCAGCGTCTCCGAAAGCCACGGACCGGCGACGATGCGCGACCAGTCCTGGTCCGCGTCCGCCTCCGCGGCGGGACCGCTCGCGCCCGCCAGCATGCGTATCGCTTCGGCAAAGCTCACGCCGCCGCGCGCAGCCGCTTTCTCGGCGCTGCGGAATTCTTCGAGCATGCGGGTGAGACGCTCGCGATCCACTTCGACCCAGCGCCCGCGCACGAGCGCGAGCCCTTCAGAGCCCGCGAGGAGCGCCGCGATCTCGGCGGCGGTGAGGCGCTCGCCGTCGAGCGTCACTTCCATGCGGAAGTCGAGCAGCGCGTCCGCGCCGAGCTTGGACGGCGGCTTGGCACCGACGGCAGCACCCACTCGCGGCCGCGGCGGCCGCCCGCTTCTCCATGCTGCAGGCACGCGCACGATCACCCCAGCGGTCTCGAGCGCAGGCGTGTCGGTCAGAAGCTGGAACGCTTCGCCGGGCGTCCATCTCAGCGGGTGGTAGATCTCACCGCTATCCACCATTGCCTTCAGCCACTCGCACTTTGCAGCCGCACGCTGCACAGGGAGGAGGAGCGAGAGCAGCCGATCGTGGTTGCGCGCGCCCGCGTACTCGCGCAGCGCCTGGCCGAGCGGCTGGTGCTGCGCGCGCGCGTCACGCGTGAGCTTTGCGGTGTAGGTTGCGAGAAACGCGAACGGCGCCTCCTCGTCACCGCGGTTCTCGGCGAGATTGAAGTGGACGCGCCCAACGACGTTCCACGCGGGATTGCGCGCGTTGAGAAACGCCTGGAGCGGCGCACCCGATTCGGCGAGCGCCGCGCGAAACGCTGCATCGAGATCGTTCCACAGCGCTTCCAGCGCGGTAGCGGTGAGATACTCCGCGCCCTTCATCGGCGGTGCCGCGAGTGCGAGCGGCTCCAGCTCTTCCACCGGCGGCGCCGCGACGTGCGCCTCGCGCTGCTCGCCCAGCTCCGGGTGCATGCACGCCGCAGTGACGTAGCGCACGCCGAAGTCGCGCCAGTATCGAAGCTCGGGAGGCAGCGGCGTGGCGATTTCTTCTGCGCCGAGCTTCAGCAGCCCGTGGCCCGATCCGCGCTCGAACGCACGCACGAGCCCTCGCGCGAGCTCGCGCGCGAGCGGCGCCTCTTCCTTCGATTCCGCGAGTATCAGGTGACCGTGAGGCGTGAGCACCGGCGCGATGCCGGCCACGGAGGAAACGGGTGTATCGATAGGGCTCTCAGTCTTCGCTCGCACGGTCAACGCTTGCTGCCTTTAGGCGGAATCCACGGCAGGACATCGAATCGCTTGTTGCCCTTCAGCCGGTACACGCCGAAATCGCTTTCGTCGACGGTAAGTATGCTACGGCACCCGCTTGCCGCAGCGAACCAGACCAGCGCGGCGTCGGCAAAATCCATGTCGCGATCCGCGTATTTTCCGATGAGCACCTTGGTCTCGCGATAGGCGTCCGGTGGAATCTCCACGACCGTCAGACCACCCCGTACGACCCATTCCAGCAAATTGCATTTGCCCGTCGGATCCAGAAAAAAGCAGGTCTCTACGATAACGGGTGTAACCGTCGCCAGCCGGTAGGTATGTGCCCGCAGGTGCTCTCGCGCCGGGGCACGCAGCCGGTCATTGCGGCGGAACAGCGCCACCAGAAAACCGGTGTCGACCAGCGCACCGGTCACTTGCCTTTCCCGCGAAAACGCTCGCGCAGCAAACGTTTAGTGTGTCTGGCAACATCCTCTGGCGGAGACTTATCACCCTCAGGCGCAATAAGATCCTTGGCGAGCTCGTAAGGAGACCGCTCGGCGCCCCTGCTCGAGAGGAACTCGTCGAGTGCGTGCTTGACTGCCTCGCTCTTGCTGACGCCGTTTTTCGCGCAGTAATCCGCGAGCTCCTGCTCGACACGCTGAGGGATGCGAACTGAAAGAGTCATGGCAGGTCGCGCATGTATGACAAATCGTAGACCAGTGTAACACGCTGTCGAACGATCAGCGCAGCCGCGCGTCTTCAGGCGCAAAGTCCGGCACCAGCCCGCACTCAGTGGTCTATCCCTCTGACCCTTCGTTCAGCGGATTTGGGGACTCGGGTATGGCCTTGAAGAAGTCGCTTGTGTAGTGCCTGCGTTTCCGGTCCAGGAGTCGTTCCGAGGTCCTCGCGCAACCGGCGGCGCAGATCCTCGTATGTGAGGAGCGCCTCGGCTACGTTGCCACGAGCCGCAAGCACTTCCATCGAAAGCCGATAGCCGCTTTCCCGGTATGGGGCGAGCTTGATCAGTGCCCGGGCCGAGCGCTCAGCAGATGCGAGCTCGGGCCCCGCAAGCGCCAAGCCGCCCGCAGCGACACATTCATATGAGCGCAACAAAACGTCAGCAACGGCACGACGAATTTCATCCACCCAGGGTGCCTCGTATCCGGGCAGAAAAGAGCGAAGAGCGATATGTAGCGCGACGCGAGACGGGCCCCACGCACTCGTCCAATCCTTCAGCGCAACAGCCGACTCAGCACGATGCAGAGCTTCTGCTGCGGCCTCGAGATCGATCCAGGACCCCGCCGGAAGCAGCAGCTGCACCTCGTGCTTTCCGACCAGGGCCTCGCTGCCCAGGACGCCTCTCAATTTGGTCAATAGCGCGCTAAGCGCGGTATCAGCCGCAGCCGGCAGGCGGCTCGGCCAAAGTCCCTCCATGAGTGTGGAACGCAACGACGACTGCCGGCGGTGCGCTACCAGATAGGCAAACAGGAGCCTCCCTTGACGTCCCGGGAGCGCTTCCTCCACGCGCTTGCCGCCGATCCTCGCGATGAGGCGCCCGCACAATTGAATTCTTGTCGGGGCACGGAGCACCAAGTTTTCACCAAGATTGCGGTTATCTTGATTTGTCACAATGGGGTCAGCTTCAATCAGAGGAGAAAACGATGAAAAAGCTAATCAACTGCGAGTGCGGTGAGGTTGTCCGTGGCAATAGTGACGAGGAACTCGTCGCGGCGGTTCAGGCGCACATTTCACGCGATCACCCCGAATTAGTGGGAAAGCTGTCGCAGCAAGACATTCTGAGCATGTCCGAAGAGGAATGATATCTGCCCCGACCCCTCTCCCGCGGGGAGAGGGGGAATTCGTGCGGTAAATGTGCGTCACTCATTTACCGAAGCGTAGGTAGAGGCGGTATTCGGTTTTGTGAAGCAGGCTGATTCCTCACACGACCCCGTTCTTCAGTGCGGCGTCCCCGCGCCACAGGCGATCGAGGTTTTCCAGCAGCAAGTCGATCACGTTGTCCTCGTAGCGCCGGGTCTCACCGGCGGTGTGCGGCGTGATCAGGATGTTGTTCGCTTTCCACAAAGGCGAGGTCTCCGGCAGCGGCTCGTCCCAGACACAATCGACCGCGGCGCCCGCAATGCCGCCCTTCTCGAGCGCATCGGCGAGTGCCGGCTCGTCGACCACGCGGCCGCGCGCGACGTTGATGAGATAGGCCGACGGCTTCATCGCCGCCAACGCGCGCGCATCGATCAGCTTCTCGGTTGCCGGCGTCAGGGGACAGGTGAGCGCGACGAAATCGGCCTCGGGCAAAACGCCGAGCATCTCATCCGGTGAGACGACGGCATCGGCAGCGCCCTTGCCGCGCGAGGTATCGCGCTTCGTTCCGATCACGCGCATGTCGAATGCCTTGGCTAGAGCGGCGAGACGGGATCCGATCCGGCCCATGCCGACGATCACCAGCGTTTTGCCGCCCAGCTCGTCCTCGCGACTGGCGATGTCCGAGATCATGCCGCGCCATCTGCGGGCAGTCTGATTGTCGCGCGCCTGGGGTATCTGGCGCGCCAGGGCGAGGATCAGCGCGATCGCATGTTCGGCCACCGCGCGCTCGTTGACGCCTTGTGCACTGGCGAGGCGTATGCCGGCCGCGCTCAAGCTCTCGCGCGAGTACTGATCGAGTCCCGCGCTGATCGACTGGATGAGGGCAAGCTTCGGGGCCTTGGCTATCAAGTCGTTCCGCCACAGGCCGGAGACCAGCAACACGTCTGCTTCGCCTATCCGCGCCTGGAGCTCGTCGAGGCTGCGCACCTCGAACGACTTGAGGCCGGTGTTGCGCAGCGCGAACCGCTCAGCCATGCGATAGGCAACGTGAGCGAAACAAATCGTGAGCTTGTCTTTGGTGGGGAGAGGTCGTGGGGTCATGCGCGGGCGGCCGCTATCGCTTTTTGGTTTAGCTCTGGTGCTGCAGGAAAAAGCGCAGCATCTCGCGGCTCGCGTCCGGCCCGGTCGGATCGCTGAACGAGCCTTCCGGGCTTCCGCCGGACCATGCGTGAGCAGCGTCGTGTATGAGCCACTGCTCCATGATCGCGTTGCCGGCGCTGTCGCGATACGTGGTTCGCGTATACGCGCGCCCGCGCACCTCACCCCGCTCCACGGTCGGCTCGTCCTGCGTAAAGGGGTGTTCGCGCGCTGGCGGGGCCGATGGTTGCGGCGAAGCCTGCGCGATCAGATCGTCTCCGTTGCTTGGGTGCACGGTCCTATCGCTGTCGCCGTGAAAGACGATCGTGGGCACACGGCGGGCAGCGGTGTCGGGATGCGGTTTCCGTCTGCCGCGCTTCGATCCTTGCCCGCGCATGGCCGCGAAGGCCGAAGGCACATCGCGCGCAGCCGCATACGCGAGCCCGGAATGAATCCCGACGGCGGCGTAGAGGTCCGGATAGGTCGTGCCCATGATCGCCGCCATCGCGCCCCCTGCCGAGAGTCCGGCGATGTAGACGCGGCGCGCATCCAGGGCGTGAGCGGCGAGAACGTCCCGCGTGATCCCGGCGATCAGGGAAGGCTCGCCGCGGTCTCGATGCTGATGCCTGGCCTCGAACCAGTTCCAGCACTTCGACACGTTCGCCTTGCCCGCCTGCTTCGGATACACGACGATGAAACCGTGCTCTTCCGCAAGCGAGTTCATGCGCGTGGCCGCCGCGAAGTCATCGGGCCCCTGCTTGCACCCGTGGAGCATGACGACGAGCGGCAGCGCCTGCCCGTTGAATGCGGCCGGTATATAGATCTTGTACTCGCGCGTGCCGGCGGCATTCGTATAGCTACGGGTGAGGAACTGACTGGGCGTGTGCGGAGTGGCTTTTTCAAACGGTGCTGGGCCGCGCGCGGGGGGGTTTGCATCGACCACCCGATATTGGCCTTCGATCGGGACGCCGTCAGTGTCTCCCGGTTTGTCCGCAGGTGCTGGCACGCCGCCGCGCAATGCGCGCTGGATCGCCTCTGTCGCTCCGATCAGATCGCCGCCACGCACGAGCCGGGTGGCATGCAGGAGGCCGGCGGGGATTCTCAGATTCATCAGTTTTTCCAAGTGAGCCGAACGTTGACCATGATGATGCGTCGCATCAATCGGGAGCCTATCAGAACGCGCCTCGGAGCGAAATATCCCTCTGCATTTGGACGCAGATACCCTTCCTATTGCGACGCAATAAATATGCCGGCCAAGTGATTTTACAGCCGTATTGCAGCATAGTAGAGGTTCAACGGAGAAAACCATGGCGCACGAGCGACGTCGAAGATCGGGAAACGTGCACGAACGCGCACACCGGATCGTCCATTACCTTGCGATGGTGTTTACATTCTTGAGTATTTCGGCGTTTGCCCAGAAGGAAAACCCAGTCAACGTTACGCTTTTAAGTCTGCCCGCGAATTCAACGACCGTGCAAGTCAAGGACAACATCAAGAAAGGGCAGATCCTTTCAACTCTGCGCTGGGCCGAGCAAAGCAATGTCGCCTGTTTTCCGGGAACGCGCTTTGAAATGTTCAACGGTAGTCACGTTTTTTACCGCATTGCGCTACCGGCCGCTTCGGCGATGACCATTACGGTTACGCCCAAAGATAACGCGCAGATAAGTTTGTATGCTCTGCGGCAAGGCGCTAAACCGGGTAATCAACCCGTTCCGCCGAATGTAGGCTCGGCGATTTCGTGCGAGGCGAGCTACCCGATTTACGCAAATTTGCCTGGCGGCAGGACCGTCAAAAACAAAGACGACGGGACGCGCAAGGTTGAATTTACCTCGGTCCGTGCGCCTTACAGCATTTTGATCGGCGTCGCCGGAGCAAAAGGTGCGGCCGTTGGCGAATTCACGCTGAACGTTGCAATAAAACCGCGTTAAGCAAGCTCTGATCAACCCGGCGCGTCATTGCGGGGAGCGAGCCGCGACGAAGCTTCGACCCCAGAGGAAGCACACATGAACGGCGCAGAAAGTCTGGTTCGCACGTTGTTGAAGGGCGGCGTGGATGTGTGCTTCGCCAACCCGGGCACCTCCGAGATGCATTTCGTCGGCGCGCTCGATCGCGTCGAGGGCATGCGCTGCGTGCTGGGGTTGTTCGAGGGCGTGTGCAGCGGCGCTGCCGACGGCTATTACCGCATGACGGATACGCCGGCTTCCACGCTGCTGCATCTCGGGCCCGGCCTCGCCAATTCAGCCGCGAATCTGCACAACGCAAAGAAAGCAGGATCGGGCATCGTGAACATCGTGGGCGAGCACGCGCTCTATCACATTCAGTACGACACGCCGCTGACAGCGGATATCGAAGGCATCGCGCGGCCGTTCTCGCACTGGGTGAAGACGTCACCGACATCGAAGACCGTCGCGGCCGACGGCGCGCTCGCCATACAGGCCGCGCGTGTCGCGCCGGGCCAGATCGCGACGCTCATCTTGCCGGCGGACACGGCGTGGGGCGAAGCCGACGGTGTCGCGGATACGCCGGAGACGCCGGCGCCGGCGAAACCCCGGAACGAAGACGTCGTGGCCGCAGCCAAGGCGCTGAAAGCCGGCGACTCGGCCATGCTTTTTCTGGGCGGCCGGGCGTTGCGCGCGCGGGGACTCGAGCTCGCCGGCAAGATCGCGGCGAAGACCGGTTGCCGCGTACAGGCTGCCGGCGGCACGGCGCGCATCGAGCGCGGGGCCGGACGCGTGGCCCTGTTGCGATTGCACTTAGTGGTCGAAACCGCGCAGGAGCAGTTGAAGGGGGTCACGACAATGGTGCTGGTCGGCGCCAAGCCGCCCGCCGCGTTCTTCGCATATCCCGGCAAGCCGAGCGTGCTGACACCACCCGACTGCGAGACGACGATGTTGTGTCCCGTGGACGGCGACCCCGTAGCCGCGCTCGAAGCACTGGCCGCGGAGCTCGGCGCGCTGAACGAGAAGCCGGTGGGTGTGGCTCAAGCCG
>Ga0105106_10002141_pt1 | contig 14211 bp, 13 predicted proteins | sample PPLLaktember2015_5_FD_79109 | JGI IMG/M metagenome (GOLD analysis project Ga0105106, IMG submission 79109) | Freshwater sediment microbial communities from Prairie Pothole Lake near Jamestown, North Dakota, USA - PPLs Lake P8 Core (1) Depth... | ecosystem: Environmental > Aquatic > Freshwater >...
CACCAGGTGGTAGCGCTCGCGCACCACGGGCCCGCTCCTGCGCAGCGCGCGGTTCACCGCCCGCGCGAAGCGCGCCCCGAGCGATCGCATCCCCCGGCCGAGCGCCTCGGGCCCCTCGGCCTCGACGATCGCATGCAGGTGGTCGCCCTGGAGCGAGTAGTGCACCAGCCGGAACTCCCCGCGCTCGGCCCCGCGCCGGAAGCTTCCTTCGATCTCGCGCACGACGTCCCGCGTCCGCAGCGAGCTCAGCCCGTCCAGCACCTTCAGCGTGACGAGGCAGGAATGCGAAGCCGGGAAGCGATCGCGCCTCTCGTGCGGAACGGGCGGCTTCGGCCCGGGCTTGCGTCTGGCACCCGGCCGCCATCCTCCCCACTTCCCTCGCCAGAGCGGCAGCTCGCCCTGCTTCGATCGCTTCATCGCGATCTAGATTACCGCGGAGTCCGAATTCTGTCAACGAAAATTATGAACAGTGCTCTTAACAACAACGGATCGACCGCCCGAGGTCGCGCGTTCACCACGACGTGCGGTGCGGGTCCGCGATATCGAGTATCCGGTGTGCGGTGAGGCAATGCCGCGAGGGTGCCCGCCGGGGCCGCGCGCTTGCCACCATGCGGAAATCCCGCGATGCGGCCCGCCCGGAGCCTCGCGTTCACCGCGATGCCCGCAGCCGCACGCAGGCGGAGCGAGCCGCCTAGGGCTCAGCTCTCCGCGTCGCCTGCGGGGCTCAGGCCGTGGAAGGTGACCTGCAGGAACTGGCGCGAGATCTCCTTCGGCGAGATCGCGCCGCCGGCGAACACCTGGCCGCTGATGATCGACGCTGCGGTCGCGAAGAACGACGCCGCGGCGAGCCGGGCGTCGATGCGGCGGGCGAACTCCCCGCGCTGCTGGCCCCGCGCGATGATCTCGCTGACGAGGTCGGGAATCGCGTTGCCGTGCTCGCGGGCGACGGCGAGGGTCTCCGGGCTGGCGAAGAACTCGGCGAGCATGGCGGTCATGATCTCCGCCTGCGTGCGCAGCTCGATCGCCATGCGCTCGACGAGCGCGCGCAGCTCGTCGCGGGCCGAGGCGCGCGGCTCCGTGAGCGTGGCCCGGAAGTCGTCGGCGACGCGCTGATTGAACTCGTAGAGCAGGGCGGCCTTGCTCGGGAAGTGCAGGAAGAAGGTGCCGCGTCCGACGTCGGCGGCTTCGCAGATCTCGGCGATGGTGACCGCCGCGAAGCCGCGCCGCGCGAACAGGCGCATCGCCGCCTCGTAGATGTCGCGGCGCGTGCGCTCCTTCTTGCGGTCGCGCCGGGAGAGCGCGGGAGCTGCTTCGCTCAAGTGGACACCTCGGAGCCCGCCCGGGCCCGGAGAAGAGTATATTCCATAACTGGACTTCGATCCAGTCCTGGATTACGATCCCCGCTCCCCCAGTCGCCCGCTGCGGGCCGCCAGGAGAGCACGGCATGAGCGAGCCCACGCTGAGGCCCGAGCAGCGCGAGTTCCAGGAGTATGCCCGGCGCTGGCTCGCCGAGAATGCCCCGCCGGCGCCGAAGTTCCGCCTGCCGCTCTCGGCGATCGAGGTGATGACGGTTGCGCAGCGGGACTACCTCCAGGACTGGCAACGCCGCTGCTACGAGGCGGGGCTGGTCGGCTGCGACTACCCGACGGCCTACGGCGGCGGCGGGCACGAGGGCTTCCAGCGCCTGGCCAACCTGGAGATGAGCCGCGCGCGGGTGCCGTTCCTGATCAACCTGGTGGGCCTGAACATGGCCGCTCCGACGATTCTGGTGCACGGCAGCGAGGAGCAGAAGCGGCGCTTCATCCCGGGCGCGCTGCGGGGCGACGAGATCTGGTGCCAGGGCTTCAGCGAGCCGGGCGCCGGCTCGGACATGGCCAACCAGCAGACCTCCGCCGAGCGCCGCGGAGACGGCTGGGTCGTGAACGGGCACAAGGTGTGGACCAGCCTCGGCCACTTCGCGAAGTGGATGATCCTGCTCGCCCGCACCAGCCGCGAGCACAAGCACGACGGGCTCAGCTACTTCCTGTGCCCGATCGAAGGGCATGCGGGGGTCACGGTGCGCCCGCTGGTGAAGATCACCGGCGAGAGCGGCTTCAACGAAGTGCTCTTCGAAGACGTCGAGATCCCGGATTCGCTGCGCCTCGGGTCGGTCGGCCAGGGCTGGGCGGTGGCGATGACGACGCTCACCTACGAGCGCGGCGCCGGCGAGAGCGCGGGCGGGGGCGGCGGCGACGGCGCCGGTCCGATCGCCCGCCTCGTCGCGCTGGCCCGGCGCAGCCGGCGCGGTGGCGCGTGCGCGGCCGACGACCCGATCACGCGCGACGCGATCGTGGCCGAGGCGATCGCCGCGGAAGGCCTGCGCCAGAACATGCGCCGGGCGCGCGTGCCGGCGCTCTGCGACCACCCGCTGCGCCTGCCCCTCCAGCAGAAGCTGCTCTCGACGGAGCTCTTCCAGCGCTGCGCGCGCCTCGGCGTCGAGATCGCGGGCGCCGCCGGCACGCTCTACAAGCTCGACGCGGCGGCGCCCGACGCCGGCCACTGGCCGCTCGCGTACCTGAACTCCTACGGCGGAACGATCGCGGCCGGCACCAACGAGATCCAGCGCAACATCCTCGGCGAGCGGGTCCTCGGCCTGCCGAAGACGAAGTAGGGCGGAGCATGTCGAGCGCAGCGCGGGACTTCGGCTTCGGCCCCGACGAGGAGCTGCTGCGCGACCAGGCGCGCAAGCTGCTGGGCGATCACCTGCCCGTCGCGCGGCTGCGCGCCCTCGTGGCGGCGGATCCGGCGGCGGCCTACGAGCGCGGCGAACGTCCGGCCTGGGACGAGGGCCTCTGGAAGCAGCTCGTGGCCCTCGGCTGGACGGGCCTCGCGGTGCCCGAGGCCCGGGGCGGATCCGCGGTGAAGATGGTCGGCATCGCCGGACTGATCGAAGAGGTCGGTCGCCACGCGCTGCCGTCGCCGCTGATCTCGACGCTCTGCGCCAGCTACGCGCTCCGCGCCGCGGGGGACGCCGCGGCCCCCTGGCTCGAGCGCATCGCGGCCGGAGCCTCGGCGACGCTCGCGACGACCGACGCCGCCGGGAGCTGGGAGCCCGGCGCCTGCGAGGTGGAGGCGCGGCCCGAGGGCGACGGCTGCAGCCTCGTCGGCTGGGCCCACTTCGTCCAGGACGCCTTCAAGGCGGACCTGCTGGTCGTCTCCGCGCGCCTCGGCGACGAGTCGCTGCTGTGTGTCGTCCCGCGCCACGCGGTCGGCCTGACGCTCCAGCAGAACCACATCCACGACCTGACGCGCGACCAGGCCACGGCGCACTTCGCGGGCGTTCGCGTCCCCGCCGATGCCATCGCGAGCCGCGAGGGCGTGGCGGCGCTCGAGAGCGCGTGGCCGGCGATGCTCGTCACCCTGGCCGCAGACCTGTGCGGCATCGGCGAGTGGCAGCTCCAGACCACCGCCGAGTACGCCCGGACGCGCAAGCAGTTCGAGCGGCCGATCGGCTTCTTCCAGGCCGTGAAGCACCCGCTCGTCGACGGCATGCTGGCGCTCGACCGCGCGCGCTCGCTCCTCTACCACGCCGCGTGCTGCATCGACGCGGGCGACCCGGAGGCGCCCGTGGCGGCGCGCATGGCGAAGAGCGCAGCCTCCGACGCCGGCGCCTTCCTCTCGGACCGCTCGGTGCAGCTCCACGGCGGCATCGGATTCACCTGGGAGTGCGACGTGCACCTGTTCTTCAAGCGCAGCCTGCACGGCCAGGCCCTGCTCGGGGACGGCGTCTTCCAGCGCCGCAAGCTGGCGGACGCGCTGATCGGGCCGATCGGAGGAGCCAGGCCATGAAGCTCAGCGAGCTGCGCAAGTTCGTCACCCCGCTGCCCGGCGAGGACTGGAGCGCGCTCGCGGCGCGCGTGCTGCCGGGGGAGCCCGCCGAAGCCGCCCTGCAGCGGCTGAAGAGCTGGAACCTGCATCTCTTCGCGCGCATCCCGCCCGGCCAGTTCCTCGGCAGCGACGTCGTGTTCGTCGAGCCGCCGCGCAAGGGCGCGAATGTCTGAGCCCGTGATCGCCGGCGCGACGGTGGTGGCGGGTCACGACGGCGAGGCCCAGCTCGTGGTGCGCGTGCGCTACGAGAACGGCGCCCTCGGCTCGGTCACCCTCGACGCCGACTGCGCGCGAAAGCTGATGGAAGACTGCGGCGCCGAGAGCGCCGCCGAGCTGACCGGACAACCGTGGCAGCGCCTGCTCGCCGTGCTGCCCTCTTGACCCGAGGAGACGACATGCTGGACCTCGCCATCCGCAACGGCCGCATCGTGGACGGAACCGGGCTGCCTGCCTTCGAGGGCGACCTCGGCCTGCGCGCCGGGCGCATCGAAACGGTAGGCGGGCGCCTTCCGCAGGGCGCCGCCGCCCGCGAGCTCGACGCGCGCGGCCAGGTGGTCGCGCCCGGCTTCATCGACCCCCACACCCACTTCGACGCGCAGCTGCTGTGGGACGGCCAGGCGCGCCCCGCCCTCGAGCACGGCGTGACGACCGTGGTGCACGGCAACTGCTCGCTGTCGCTCGCGCCGCTGCGGGCGGAGCACCGCGCCAAGCTGGTCAGCATGTTCCAGCAGATCGAGGAGATGCCCGACGCCGCCTTCCACGGCGCGTTCGAGTGGACCTGGGAGGGCTTTGCCGACTACGTCGCCGCGCTGCGCGGCCGGCTGGCCCTGAATGTGGCCCCGCTGGCGGGCCACAGCGTGATCCGGCTGTGGGCGATGGGCGCCGACGCCCAGAAGCGCGCGGCCACGAGCGACGAGATCCGCGCGATGCAGGACCTGCTGCGCGAGTGCCTCGAGGCGGGCGCGGTCGGCCTCTCCACGAGCTACGTCGACGTCGACGAGAACCTGTTCCCCGTGCCGAGCCGCTTCGCCCACCACGAGGAGATCGCGGCGCTGGCGAGCGTGCTCGGCGAGTTCGGGCGCATGCTCCAGGTGGTGCCCGAGTTCTACGACACGGACATCACCCTGGCGCGCGTCGACCAGCTCGCCGAGCTGTCCCTGGCGCATCGCATCCCCACCACGTTCTCGCCGCTCTTCGACTACGCCGCGGCGCCTGCGAACGTCTCGCGCGTGCTGGCGCGGGTGGCCGAGCAGACCGCGCGCGGGGCGCAGGTGTGGCCCCAGGTGCAGACGCGCCCGATCGACATCAGCTTCAGCCTCGACCAGGCCAGCCTGATCTTCGTGCAGACGCCGATCTGGTACCTGGTGATGCGGCTGCCGCGCGAGCAGAAGCTCCGCTCCCTCCGCGATCCGGGCACGCGCACGTCCCTGCTGCAGGCGGCCGAGCCGAACGGCGACCCCGCGCGCTTCGCGAAGCTCCGCATCCGCGACAGCCGCGACCCGAGCCTCGTCGGCCGCCGCCTCGGCGAGCTCGCCGCCGAGCGCGGCACCACCCCGGCCGCGTTGATGATCGACCTCTCCCTCGAGGAGGATCTCGGAATCCACTTCCTGTCGGCGAGCATGGGGCACGAGGACCCGGCGCGCGTCGGCGCGATCCTGGCGAACGACCTCGTGCACGTCGGCGCCAGCGACGGCGGCGCCCACATCCAGTCCTTCGCCACCTACGGCGACACCGGCTACCTGTTCAGCGAGTTCGTACGCAAGGGAGGGCACCTCTCCCTGGAGCGGGCCGTCAAGAAGATCACCGGCGACACCGCGCGCATCTGGAACCTGCCGGAACGCGGCGAGCTGCGGCCGGGCCAGGCCGGGGACGTCGTGGTGTTCGATCCCGATACGATCGGACGCGGCGAGGAGCTGCCGGTGCGCGACATGCCCGGCGGCGGCATGCGCTACGTGCGCAGCGCGAGCGGCGTCGACGCGGTGATCGTGGGCGGCGAGGTCGTCTACACCCGCTCGGGCGGCTACACGGACGCCCGACCCGGAGTGATCGCGACGAGCTGAGCTCGCTCAGGGAACCGTCAGGTTCTCCCACAGCTCGACCGGCGCGCCCTGCCAGTTGGCGCCGACGATGTCCACGTCGCCGTCGGCGCCGAGGTCCGCGGCGCGGACGTTGTGGGAGCCGCTGGTCGAGAGCACCTGGAGGGCGAAGGCCTGCCCGCCGCCCAGGTTGCGGAAGAAGCCGACGCGCTTCCCCGCGGACTGGGCCATCTCGGCGAACACGATGTCCAGCGCCCCGTCGCCGTCGACGTCCGCCAGCTTGAAGGTGTGCACGTAGTCCACCGGATCGGCGATCGGATGGGCGACCCAGCCGGCGCCGACGCGCGGGTCGGGCGGGGCCTCGTACCAGACCATCGCGCCGGCGCTCTCGCCGAAGGCGAGGATCACGTCGGTCCGACCGTCTCCGTTCAGGTCGGTGGCCCCGGCCGCGACGGTGCTGGCCTCCCAGCTCGCGTCGAAGCCGTGCTTCTGCCAGGCGCCGCCGTCGGAGGGGTCGTCGGGCGCCTCGAGCCAGTAGCCGTTCTGCACGATGTCGATCTTGTCGTCGCCGTCGATGTCGGCGAGGCAGAGGCCCTCGTTGTCGATGGCCGCCCCGATGGGCACCGCCGTCCACAGGCTGGGAGTCTGCTGGAGGTAGAGGGTGGTCGGCCCGAAGTGGCCGCGGATCACGACGTCGAGCTTCGTGTCGCCGTTCATGTCGGCCACCTCGACGTCGTGGGCGGTCACTCCCTCGTCGATCGGCACCGGGGCCCAGCCGCCCCCGCCGATGCGCGGGTTGCGATACCACTCGATGCGCTGCGCGTCGTACTCCGGCACCACGATGTCGAGATCGCCGTCGCCGTCGACGTCGCCCACCTGCATGTCGGTGGTGAAGTTCTGGCCCGGCGCGATCTGCTGCCGGTTCCAGTCGGGAGCCTGGTACCAGACGAGCTCGGTGTCCGTGCCGATCACGACGTCCGGCAGGCCGTCGCCGTCGAGGTCGCCGACCGACTTGTTGTCCAGGAGGCCCTCGATCGTGCCGTCGATCACGACGTGGCCGAAGGGCACCTCCGCGCCGGAGTCGTTGCGCCAGAGATGGATCTCCTCCGGCGCGTCCCACGCGATGCTGACGAGGTCGAGATCGCCGTCGTCGTCGAGATCGAACGGGCGGACGCCGAGGTGGCTCTCCTTCCCCTCGTCCACGGCGTGCGCCGTGAATCCGCCGGCGCCGTCGTTCTCGAAGACCGTGACCGCGAGCGCGCCGCGGTGCTCGCCGGTCACGACGTCCAGGTCGCCGTCGTCGTCGAAGTCGGCGACGTCCATGCTGTTCGTGGTGCCCTGGGTGACGATCGGCCGGCGCATCCAGCCCGGCTGCGTGGGATCGGCGGGCTGCTCCCACCAGACCGTCTTCGCGCCCGAGTCGACGCCGTTCTCCTCGCTGCCGACGAAGTCGGGCTTCTCGTCGCCGTTCAGGTCGGCCAGGGCGAAGCGGTCCGGGAAGCCGAAGTCGGAGACGTCGCCCAGCGGGAAGGCCGTCCAGTCCGGGGATCCGTCGCCCGGGTTCCGGTACCACTCCACCTGCTGGCCGTCCGCGGTGCCCGCCGCCACGTCGAGGTCGCCGTCGCCGTCGACGTCCGCCACCCCGAACCCCTCGTCGGAGGGGCTCTCGCTCACGCGCACGCGCGGCCAGCTCCCCGCGTCCGGGTTCGCGGCGGGGACGCGGAAGTAGAAGAGGCCGTCGCCGGAGGAGAGCGCGACCTCGGGAAGCCCGCCGGCCTCGAGCTGGGCGACGCGGTAGCCCTGCATGCCCTCGTCGTGGGGCGACTGCGGGAGGGTTCCGATCGGCGTCGACGACCAGCTCGTCCCGGCTGCGTTCGTCGCCTCCAGCCAGTAGACCTCGCTGCCGCGGTTCCCCTGCGCGATGACGTCGGCGAACGCGTCGCCGTCGACGTCTACGATCAGCATGGCGTGGGCGCCGTTCGGGAACGCGGGCGACTGCGTCCAGGTTCCCGTCAGGTCCCCGCCCGGATTCGCGTACCAGGTGCGACCGGAGACGATGTCGGCGTCGCCGTCGCCGTTCACGTCGCCGAAGGCGAGGCCGAAGGTCCGTTCGTGGCTCGCGGTGACCTGGTGGTACGTCCAGTGGTCGAGGGAAGGCCCGATGCCGCCGGGGATGAGCTGCGCGTCGGCCTCCTCCGCGAAGGCCGCGATCAGGATCGCGATCGCCGGAGCGTCTCCCGTCGTGCCGCACACGGGCTTCCGCTCGAGCTTCGCGAAGGCGGCGGACAGCTTGTCCTCGCACTTCTGCAGCTTCTGCGCGTCGGGCGGCGTGTCCGTCCGGGCGGCCTTCGCGCGCAGGCGCAGCAGGCAGCGCGCGGCCTTGCCGGCCGCCTTCAGCTTCGACCCCTGGCAGGCGTTCGGCAGGCCGACCGACAGGGCGCCGTCCAGCTCGGCCAAGAGCTCGTCGACGAGCGTCTGGAGCGCGGGGGCGTCGCCGCTGGTGAGGCAGGGGGGCTTCGACTCCGCCTTCCCGAAGGCGCTCGCGAGCTTGTCCCGGCAGCGCTGGAGCTTCGCCGCGTCCGCCGGCGCGCCGCTCTTCGCCTGCTTGCCCTCGAAGCCGAGCAGGCACGACGCGCTCGCCGCCACCGCGACGAGCTTCGCGCTGGCGCAGCGGCTGGGCGCCGCCGTCGCGACGCCGGCGCTCGCGGAAAGAGTCAGCGCCACCCCTGCAAGGGCGATCGGAAGGCGTGTCATCGGACCTCCGGGATGCTGGATAGAAGATCGTCCGCCCGGAGGCATGGCTCGATCTGCGCATCCCCCGGGGGCGGGCTCTCCTGGTAGGAAATCCGTAAGCGCATGGGAAGGTTGCCGGCCCGGCGCCGCGAGAAGCTCCCGTCGACCCACACCTCGGAGGATCGACGAAGATGGCGACTCGAATCGGACGACTCGGCTGGCTGGCAGCCCTGGCCGTGACCCTCGGCCTCGGTGGGGCGGCGAACGCGGCCGTCGTCTGCCAGAAGGGCAACAAGATCAAGCTGCGCTCGGACGCCTGCCGCGGGACGGAGACCCCGGTCGCCACCCTCGGCGGCGACGACCCGACCGGGATCTGGAGGTTCACCGGCGGGACGCTGCTGGGCGACGACGCCTTCCGCCCCGAGTTCCTGGTGCTGAACGAGGACGGGTCGGGCCGCCTGAACCTCTCGGGGGGCGACGGGGCGGTGCTGAGCTGCGCGCCGCTCAACCACTCGAGCGCCGGCAACGGGACGCTCGTCCTCGACGATTGGGGCTTCGTTCTCGAGACGCGGGTCTATCGCTTCGCGCTCGAGGGGGACGACGGCCTCCGGCTGGTCGACGCCGTCGGCCACACCGCCAGCTTCGACCGCGCGACGGCGGTCGACGCCGACAAGGAGTGCGGAAGTCTGGTGCGAGGCGCGCTCTTCACGGGGCTCCCGCAGCCCGCCCAGTCCTCGGGTCTCGCCTTCGACGGCTCGGAGCTCTGGTACACCGAGAGCAACTACACCGATCGCATCGTGTCCGTCGATCCCGCAACCGGCTCCACGGGAGCTCCCCTCACGCTCTCGAACGCGTACGTCCACGCGGCGCAGGGCGCCGACTTCTGGACGCACTGCAACTGCGGGGGGAGCGAAGAGGCATTTCGGGTGACCCGCGCCGGCCAGCTGGCGGACGAAGTGAAGACGCCCACGGAGCTCGGCGAGGAGATCAGCGTGGAAGCGATCGCATTCGACGCCGCGTCCGGAGCGCTCTGGCTGCACGGCTGGAACGACGCGAACCAGGGACGCCTCATGAAGGTCGACGCCGGCGGGGAGCCCGACGTCCTCCTCCAGGCGTTCGACCTCGACGCGTCGATCACCGGCATGACCTTCGCGGGGAGCTCGCTCTGGGGGTTGAACGTGTACGGGCAGTCGGTGGTGCGCATCGACCCCGCGACGGGGCAGGTGACCGGGACGTTCCTGATTCCCGACCGCTCCGCGTACTGGCGTGGCATCGCCGCGGTGGGGAGCCAGCTCTTCCTGCTGGGTGACACGGGGAGCGAGGGCGCCCTGCTCTCGCTCGAGATGCCGGCGAACTAAGACCGGCCGGCGGCGCCCCGGCTCCTCGCCCGGGGCGCCGCCCCTCCGTCCGTGCTACGACCCGCGCCCATGGAGCCGGCGGATCTCGAGACCCTCGTCGGGCCGGCCCTCGCCCGCGCCTTCGCCCGCAAGGGGTACGGCGAGCTGACGGCCGTGCAGCAGGCGGTGCTCGATCCGGCCGTCGCGGATCGCGACCTGCGCGTGACGTCGCAGACGGGCTCGGGCAAGACGCTCGCCATCGGCTTCGCCCTGCGCGAGCTGGTCGCCGAGGCCGGCCAGGCGCAGAAGGGTGTGGCCCACCCGCGCGCCCTGGTCGTGACGCCGACGCGCGAGCTGGCGCGCCAGGTGGAGCAGGAGCTCGGCTGGCTGTTCGCGGAATGCGCAGGGCGCGTGACGTCGGTCGCGGGGGGCGCGAGCTACCGCGACGAGGGTCGCGCCCTCGCCAAGGGACCGGCCGTGATCGTCGGAACGCCCGGTCGCCTGCTCGACCACCTGCGGCGCGGCAACGTCGACCCGAGCGGGCTGGCGGCCGTCGTGCTCGACGAAGCCGACCGCATGCTCGAGCTCGGCTTTCGCGAGGACCTCGATGCGCTGTTCGCGCTCGCGCCCGCGGAGCGCAGGACCCTGCTGGTGTCGGCCACCTTCCCCCGCGAGGTCAGCGCCCTGGCGGATCGCGTGCAGCGCCGGGCGGTCCACGTCGAGGGCACGCGCCTCGGCAGGGCGAACGTGGACATCGATCACGTGCTCCACGTCGTGGAGCCGCGCCAGAAGGTCGACGCGATCGTGAACCTGCTGCTCGCGTCTCCCGGCGAGCAGACCCTCGTCTTCGCCCACACGCGCAGCCGCGTCGCCGAGGTCGCGCTGGAGCTCTCCCAGGCGGGCTTCTCGGTGGGCTCGCTGTCCGGGGAGCTCGACCAGCGCGCGCGCGACCGGGCGCTCGCCGCGTTCAAGCGCGGCGACCTGCAGGTGCTGGTCGCCACCGACGTCGCGGCGCGCGGGATCGACGTCCAGGACATCGCGCGGGTGATCCAGGTGGACGTGCCGGCCGGGGCGGACTCGTACACCCATCGCAGCGGGCGCACCGGCCGGGCGGGGCGCAAGGGGATCAGCGCGCTGCTCGTCGCGCCGGCCGGCGTGGAGCAGGCGCAGCGCCTGCTGCGGCGGGTAGGCGTTCCCCACCGCTTCGAGCCGATTCCGACGGCGGACGAGATCCGCCGCGCCGCGGACGAGCGGCTCGTCGCCGAGCTCTGCGGCGACGACGCGGCGGGCGGCGCGGAGGGCGACGCGCGCAGCCAGGCGCTCGCCGCGCGCGTGATCGCCGCGGGGCGGCTCGAGCGCTCGATCGCGCGCCTGCTCCAGTACGCACGCCGGGCCGAGGGGCCGGAGCCGCGCGAGGTGCGCGGCTTCGTGCCGCCGCCTCCGCCGGGGCCGCGGCGCGAGCGGGCGGCCCGGGCGGAGCGCGAGGGAGCGGGGCGCTGGGTGCCGTTCCGCGTCTCCTTCGGCGCCCGGCACGGCGCCGATCCGCGCCGGCTGCTGGCGCTGGTGTGTCGGCGCGGCGGCGTACGCGGGAGCGACGTCGGCGCGATCGACGTCGGGCCGTCCTTCTCGACGGTGCACGTGGCGGCCGCCGTGGCCGAGTCCTTCGCCCGCGCCGCGAGCCGCCCGGACCCCCGCGATCCGCGCGTCCAGATCCGCCGCGAAGGCCGCGGCGGGGGGGCGCGACGCGAGGGCGACGCGCCCCGCGATCCGCCGCGAGCCCGTCCCCGCAGCAAGCCGAAGCGCGGGGACACCGCACGGTGATCCCCTGGCGGCTGCTCGCCAGCGCCCCGGTTCCGGGCGGCGTGGGCGAGCTCCGGCTCCTCGAGCGAGATGGAGAGTTCGCGATCCGGATCGGAGCGCGCGAGCTGATGAGCAGCCGCAGCCACGCGTCGGAGGAGGCGCTCGGCGCGCTGGCCGCCGCGAAGCTCGCGTCGCGCGCGGCGCCGCGAATCCTGATTGGCGGCCTCGGCATGGGCTACACGCTGGCCGCGGCGCTGCGCGCCCTCGGGCCGCGCGCCTCGCTGGACGTCGCCGAGCTGGTGCCTGCCGTGGTCGACTGGAACCGCGGTCCCCTCGCGCACCTCGCCGGGCGCCCCCTCGAAGACCCGCGCGTTCGCGTGGAGAGCGCCGACGTCGCGACCCGGATCCGCGCGGGGAAAGGCGCCTATGACGCAATCTTGCTTGACGTGGACAACGGCCCCGAGGCGTCGACCCGCACCGCCAACCGCTGGCTCTACGCTCCGAGCGGACTCGAGGCGGCGCGCGCGGCGCTGCGTCCGGGAGGCGTCCTGGCGATCTGGTCCGCGAGCTCCGACCGCCGCTTCGCCAGGCGCCTGCGCGCAGCCGGGTTCTGGGTGGAGGAGGCCGGCGTGCCCGCGCGGAGGGGAGGCCGCGGCCGACGGTGCACGGTGTGGATCGCGATCCGCGCCGAGCCCCCGGAGGGTGGAGCATTCCCGACGAGCCGACGCTGAAATGCGAGTACCTGGGCGAAAGCTGTGACGGCATCAGGTGAAAATTAAGGCTTCAAAATCCCGCGGGCCCTGGATTCGGCGCGCGCCGCAGCGTAAATTCCGCGCGTGGCAAACAAGAACGAAGCCGAGCAGCTCTACACCTTCGTCTGTCGATCCGCGCGCCGCATGCGCGAGATGGATCGCCATCAGAACGTCACCAGCGAGCGGGTCGCCGCCCTGGAGACGCTCGCCCAGGAGGGCCCGATGGGCCCGACGGAGCTCGCCGCCCTCCAGGGCGTGAGCGTCTCAGGAACGTGTCGCCTGCTGCGCGAGCTGCGGGCGACCGGCATGATCCGCCGCCGGGAGCACCCCGAGGATCCGCGGCGTTATCTCGCGGAGCCGACGGTCGCCGGCCGCAAGCTGCTCGCGCGCATGCGCAAGCAGAAGGTCGCGCAGCTGCGCAGCGAGCTGTCCAAGCTTCCCGCGCGCGATCGCGCCGCGCTCCGCCGGGCGCTCGGCGCGCTGCAGTCCGCCGAGAGCTGAGGCGAGCCGCCCGACGGCGGCCCGGTCCGCGTCGCGCAGCAGCCGGCTGGGACGCGAGCGGTATCCTCTGCTCCGGGGGGGGAGCGGAGGCGCCATGGCACTGCTCGCTCGCGACCTGATGGAGAGCCGGGTGATCACGATCGACCCGGCTTCGTCGCTGCTCGACGCGTATCGGCTGTTCGTGGAGGAGGAGATCTCCGGTGCGCCGGTCGTCGACGAGGACGGCCGCGTGCTGGGGGTGCTCTCGGCGCGCGACCTGCTCCGCGCGGCGGAGGAGGAGCGCGACACCGCGCTGGTCCAGACCAGCTACTTCCGCGACGTCACCGAGTTCTCCGGGCCCGACTGGTCCACCACCCCCGAGGACTTCCAGGACCGGCTCGCCGAACGCACCGTGGCGGAGACGATGACGCCCGAGGCGATCTCGGTGGCGCCCGACGCGACCGTCGCGGAGGTGGCCGGGACGCTCCGCCGCCAGCGCGTGCACCGCGTGCTGGTCACCGACGGCGAGCGCCTGGTCGGGCTCATCTCGAGCCTCGACCTGATTGCGCTGCTGGAGAAGCAGCCGCCCCAGGGCTGAGCGCCGCTCGGGCCCGTCATGCTGCGGGACTCGGCGCGGGGTGCGGTGCATCCGGCCGCAGCGCGCGGCTCACGAGCTCGGCGCCGAGCCAGGTCGCGCCGACCGCGCCGATCACGAGCGCCAGCTCGTCGGCGCGGAGCGGCACGAGACCGAGGAGCTCCCGCAGGCTCGGCACGAAGACCGTCAAGAGCTGGACGCCGGCGCCGAGGATCACCGCCAGGTCGAGGGCGACGTTGCGGCGCGCTTTGCCCTCCAACGACCAGGGCGCGGAGCTCGCGGCCGGGGAGCCCGTCGAGTGCGCTTCCCGTGCACACGGCGCTCTGCGCATCGGCGATGCCGAGGCTGCGGGCCACGGCGAGGGCCGTCGCCGGGTGGTCGCCCGTCACCATCAGCACCCGCACGCCGGCCTGCTTCGCGGCGCGCACGGCGTCGGGCACCTCCGGACGCGGCGGATCCCAGAGGGCGACCAGGCCGAGGAAGCGGAGGTCCGTCTCGCCTTCATCTGCCGCATGCGCCAGCGCGAGCACGCGGAGGCCTTCGCTCGCCCCTTCAGGTAGCTCGCGCGCCCTCCGCCCTCCTCGACCGTCACCCGAATGAACTTCCACGCG
>Ga0105106_10002142_pt1 | contig 14209 bp, 15 predicted proteins | sample PPLLaktember2015_5_FD_79109 | JGI IMG/M metagenome (GOLD analysis project Ga0105106, IMG submission 79109) | Freshwater sediment microbial communities from Prairie Pothole Lake near Jamestown, North Dakota, USA - PPLs Lake P8 Core (1) Depth... | ecosystem: Environmental > Aquatic > Freshwater >...
AACCATTTTTCAAAATGGCTGAATGCTAGAGCCCTTTTCCCGGTAGCCCAGATGTTCAAATATATCAGGAAAGAGGATTTTGAGACCATGGATGAGATGCGTCGGTTCCTATATGTCGCAATTTCAAGTTTCAGGCTCGGAAAGGGGAGAGGCGTAATAGCCAAGTTTGACAAGAGCAGTTACGATGAATACCAGGTATTTTCAAGGATAGGGGATGCATCGATAGGCGGAAAAGCCAGGGGCCTTGCATTTATTAACAGAATAATAAAGACACACAAGCTATTTAATAAATTTCCGGATGTCCTGATCACCATACCAAGGACAGTGGTTCTCAGCACCGATATCTTTGATGAGTTCATGGATCATAATAATCTGTACACGGTTGCCCTTTCAGATCTTCCGGACGAGGAAATACTCAACAGATTCCTTAGTGCAGAACTTCCAGGCAGGGTTTACCAGGATTTTTATGCATTCCTTACGGTTTCAAGAAACCATCCGATAGCAGTAAGATCTTCCAGTAAGCTTGAAGATTCACATTATCAGCCTTTTGCAGGGATATATTCAACATATATGATCCCGAGGCATCCCGATAACAAGATCATGGTTAAAATGATTTCTGATGCAATAAAGGAGGTTTATGCTTCAGTTTATTACAGGGGTAGCAAGGCATACATGACTGCCACCGCAAACGTGATTGATGAGGAAAAAATGGGAATAATCCTTCAGGAAGTCTGCGGAAACAGGCACGGTGACATTTTTTACCCGACCCTTTCGGGAGTTGCACAGTCGATAAATTACTACCCCATCGGTTCTGAAAAAGCCGAAGACGGAATCGCTAACATTGCTTTTGGCCTTGGCAAGCTGATCGTTGAGGGAGGATTGTCACTCAGGTTCTCACCCAGGCACTATAAAAAAATCCTGCAGCTTTCTTCAACTGAAACGGCTTTGAGGGATACGCAGAAGGAGTTCCGGGCTCTTGACCTGAAGATCGACAGTTTTGTTCCCTCTACCGACGATGGAATTAACATTCTGAAGCTTGGGGTGAATGAAATCAACAATGACGGGGCAATGAAATATGCTGCATCAACATACGATTACAACAACAATATTCTGCGCGACGGGATAAGCCACCCGGGAAAACGAATAATTACCTTTGCGAACGTTTTGCAGCACAAGCGCTTTCCGCTTGCAGATATCCTGAACACCCTGCTCGATCTGGGCCAGTATGAAATGAATAATCCGATCGAGATCGAATTTGCAGCAAATCTGGAAACACCGCCGGGTGCCCCCAAGATCTTCAACTTCCTTCAGATCAGGCCAATTGTGCACACCGACGAGACTTCTGTCATAAGCCTCGGAAATATAAGGACAGAGGATACGATTATTTTTTCAGAATCGGCTCTTGGGAATGGAGTGTTCAAGGGTATACGCGACATTGTGTATGTCAGGCCAGAATCGTTCAATCCGGCAAAAAACAAGGATATAGCCATTGAGATTGAGAGGATCAACAGCGAATTCGTCAAACAGGGTACCGGCTATGTGCTGATTGGCCCTGGCCGGTGGGGTTCTACCGATCCATGGCTGGGGATACCAGTCAGATGGCCACAGATCTCGGCAGCAAGGATAATAATTGAATCGGGACTGAAATCGTACAGGATCGATCCCAGCCAGGGAACACATTTCTTCCAGAACCTCACATCATTCCGCATAGGCTACTTTACTATTAATCCATTTATTATGGAAGGATCGTATGATGTTGATTTCCTTGATGGCATTGAAAGTATTTATGAGGATGACCATATCAGGCATCTCAGGTTTGAGAAACCCCTTGAAATTATGGTTGATGGCAGAAGCCACAAGGGTGTGATTATGAAACCGAATCGGTTATGATCTCCTTATCGATTTTTTTGATAAGGCCCTGAAGCACTTTTCCGGGACCAATCTCAGTAAATGAAACTGCACCGTCCGAAATCATCGCCCTGATCGTTTGGGTCCATCTGACCGGTGATGTCAGCTGTGCAACAAGGTTTGCCTTAATTACCTCAGGGTCGGATGACGGCTGGGCCGTAACATTCTGGTAAACCGGACAGACCGGTCTGTTGAAATGTGTATTATGAATAGCTTTTTCGAGCTCGATCCTTGCAGATTCCATAAGAGGAGAATGAAAGGCTCCTCCCACGGCAAGCCTGACTGCCATTTTAGCTCCTTTGCCCTTAAGGATTCCGATTGCCTTTTCAATGCCCTCATTTGAACCCGAGATAACTATTTGTCCCGGACTATTGTAATTGGCCGGCACTACTATTTCATCAATCTCAGCGCATGTTCTTTCCACCACATTGTCGTCGAGGCCGATAATCGCTGCCATAGTTGACGGGGATGCTTCGCAGGCTTTTTGCATGGCGTGTGCCCTGGCAGAAACAAGCATTAGTCCGTCTTCAAACGAAAGGGTTTTGCAGGCTACAAGGGCGGAAAATTCACCAAGTGAATGTCCTGCAACCATTTCAGGCTTAAATGAATCGGCCAGCAATGCCGAAAGAATTGAGGAATGCAGAAAAATGGCAGGCTGGGTCACCCTGGTTTGTTTCAGGTCGTCATCGGTGCCGTTGAACATCAGGTCGGTGATACGGAATCCAAGCAATGTGTTTGCCTTTTCAAACAGATCCCTCGCAATTGCTGATCTCTCATTGAGATCTTTGCCCATTCCTGCAAACTGTGCACCCTGACCTGGGAAAACATAAGCTTTCATAGTTATTAATGAAGGGTGGATCCGATCAGATGAACAAATTCCTCACGGGTATTCAGGTTTTCAAGGAAGATTCCGGTGAAGGCTGAAGTCGTTGTAACTGAATGCTGCTTCTGTATTCCCCTGATCTGCATGCACATATGTTGGGCTTCAATCACGACGGCAACCCCGAGTGGACTGAGGCAATCCTGCATGCAGTCGCGTATCTGAACAGTCAGTCTTTCCTGGACCTGCAAGCGCCGGGCAAAGGCCTCGACAACCCTGGCAATCTTGCTTAGTCCTGTAATATAACCATTTGGGATATACGCCACATGTGCCTTACCGAAGAACGGGAGCATGTGGTGTTCGCACATCGAATAAAGCTCAATATCCTTGACAATGACCATCTGTTTGTAGTCTTCCTTGAACTTTGCCGAATTTATAATTTCACATGGAACCTGGTCGTAACCCATTGTCATGAAACTCATAGCCTTGGCAACCCTCACAGGTGTCCCCTTAAGTCCTTCGCGTTCAGGATCTTCACCTATCAGCCTAAGGACCTTGTAATAAGAAGACGCCAATTCCTTTATTGTTTCAGCATCCCACGTTTCGGTTTTGTTATACCCTTTCAGGGACTTGCCGCTGCCGTTATTGATCGTTTCCATACTGTCAGCCATAATATTCAATACTATTATTTTCAGTTTCTCCGATTTTTACACAATGAAGAAGTGCACCTTCATTTTCAATAACCGGTTTCAACTCATTCCAGATTGCCAGTGCCAGATTCTCTGTTGTTGCAATTCTTCCGCTCATAAAGGTGACTTCAAGATTCAGATTCTTGTGATCAACCTTATCAATGATCTTATCCTTTATAATTTCCTTGAGCCTGCTGAGATTTATGAAAAAGCCGGTCTCTTCAGAAATTTCTCCCTTTACCGTGACATGAAGAACATAATTATGCCCATGCCAGTTGGGATTTGAACATTTGCCGAAAACCCTTAGGTTTTCTTCATCTGACCAATCCTTCCTGTACATCCTGTGGGCTGCACAGAATTGCTCCTTTCGTGTGATGTAGATCATAAGCTGATCGTCAAAGCTGCAATATTAACCATTAATGTTGATCTTTTTCAATCTTAAAACAATATATTTATGGTGTTATTGAATCAAACCCTGTATCCCGTAAAAATGCCTTTGAAGATTTTAGCGGTTGCAGCAACTTCTGCTGAAGCAGATTGTCTAACGATCATACCTGGCATGGAATTATTTCCTGTCGTGACCGGTATTGGATCGGTTGCCACAGCCTGGGCAATGACAAAGCATCTTTCGTCAGGCTTGGTATATGATCTTGCAATAAATATCGGTATTGCAGGCAGTTATAGCAATGAAATTCAACCCGGGGATGTTGTACTTCCTGTTTCAGACTGTTTTGCTGATGCCGGCATTGAAACAAAATCAGGTTTTCTGACCCTTGCCGAGGCAGGATTGCAGGACCCTGATGCCTTTCCATTTAAGGCTGGCAGGCTTAATTCTGAAAACCGGTTTGTTTCTCAGGCAGCCCGCTTGCTCCGTACTGTACATGCTATAACAGTCAATTCTGCAACTGGATCGGAAAGCAGAATCAAAATGATCACACAGAAATATAAACCTGATATTGAAACGATGGAAGGAGCTGCTTTTTTCTACATTTGCATAAGTGAAAATATCCCTTTTCTCGCTATAAGGTCCATATCGAACAAAGTGGAGCCCCGCGACAGGGAGAAATGGAAAATCGGGCTTGCCCTTGAAAACCTTTCGGTGAAACTTAAGGAAGTATTGTTGACTCTCGGATAAAATGAAACTTACACTTGGTTTTTCGCCCTGTCCGAACGATACATTCATTTTTGATGCCCTCGTCAACGGACGGATAGATACTGAAGGACTGGAGTTTGATTATTTTCTTGCCGACGTTGAGGAGTTGAATAATCGGGCATTCGCCTCCGAAGTTGATATTACGAAAATAAGCTGTCATGCCTATGCATTTGCATCAGCTGATTACCTGATCCTTGATTCCGGCAGCGCACTTGGCTTCGGAAACGGCCCGCTTCTCATCAGCAAGAATCCTCTGGATCCGGAAAGGCTTACAGATGCCAGAATAGCGATCCCGGGAAAGTTTACTACTGCAAACCTGCTGTTCAGCATTGCCTGGCCTGGTGCTGCGAATAAGAAAGAGTATCTTTTTTCGGATATTCCAGCCGTCATTTTAAGGGGTGAAGCCGATGCGGGTCTTATTATCCACGAAACAAGGTTTACTTACCAGAAAATGGGACTCCGCATGATTGCAGATATGGGTGAATTCTGGGAGCAGCTCACCGGATTACCGGTTCCTCTCGGCTCCATTGTGATTAACCGGAGGATACCCGAAGAAATTGCATTGAAATTTAACAGGATACTTCTCCGAAGCATTGTTTACGCGAGGGATAATTCACTTGATTCCTTCGATTTTGTAAAAGCAAATGCAAGGGAGATGGAAAGTTCAGTGATTAGGAACCATATAAACCTTTTCGTAAATGATTTCTCACTTGATCTTGGAGCCACCGGCAGAAGGGCTTTGATTGAACTTTTCAGGATTGCCGGTGAAAAGGGGATAATACCTTCTATGCCCGGTCGTATTTTTCTTACCTGACCTCTATAAGAATGAGGTTCAAAATGACTAATTTTGTTAGAGACAACCGGAAATTTCACAATATTAACCAAAAACAAAAAATACCATGGCATTCGAATTACCTAAACTCCCGTATAAACCAGATGCTCTGGCCCCCTTTATCAGTGTTGAAACCATTGAGTTTCATTACGGAAAACATCATCAGGCGTATGTTAATAACCTTAACGGCCTGATTCCCGGCACCGGATTTGAGAATTCTGATCTCGAATCTATAATAAGAAAAGCCGATGGTCCCGTTTTCAATAATGCCGCCCAGATCTGGAACCACACTTTCTATTTCGAATCTTTTTCAAAAAACGGATTAAAAGCGCCTGCCGGCAGGCTTGCTGATGCAATAAGCAGTTCGTTTGGATCCTTCGATTCATTCAGGGAACTTTTTACCAAATCAGCAACCACCCTTTTTGGTTCAGGATGGGCATGGCTGGCAGTAAAGGAAGACGGAACGCTGCAGATAATTCAGGAGCCGAATGCCGGCAATCCCATGAAAAAGGGTCTCAAGCCTCTTCTGACATGCGATGTATGGGAGCACGCCTATTACATTGATTACAGGAACAGACGCCCCGATTATATCAAAGCGTTCTGGGAAATTATCGACTGGCAAATTATCGGCAACCGTTTTTAAAAACAGAATGAGGAAGTCAGGAAAAAGGGAAAAATAGAAAAACGGAATCAGGAAATAGCAGAATAATAAAGCTGATTAAAAAGAATGCCATGAACTTAAAGGATCTGATTTATAAAACGCGATCGTACAGGCGTTTTGATGAATCTCATCATGTTGATCTGAACCTGCTTGAAGGACTGGTCGATCTTGCCCGCATGTCAGCATCGGCTGCAAACAGGCAGCCCTTGAAATACCTGATCTTCAATACCCCTGAATTCTGCGAAAGGATTTTCCCTTTCGTTGCATGGGCCGGATACCTTAAGGAGTGGTCCGGGCCTGTTCAGGGTGAAAGACCCTCAGCATATATTATAATACTAGGGGATAAAACCATTACGGAGGCATATAACGTCGACCATGGCATTGCTGCTCAGAGTATTATGCTGGGTGCCACCGAGGCAGGCCTCGGCGGATGCATGATAGCATCAATCAAAAGGGATGCCCTGAGGGATGAGTTAAAAATTCCTGAAAACTTTGAAATTCTTCTGATTCTGGCCATGGGGAAGCCCGCGGAAACGATCATTGTCGATGATATAAGGAATAATGATGTTAAATACTGGAGGGATGAAAAGCAGATTCACCATGTTCCAAAACGGCGGCTTGACGAATTGATACTTAAGCTTTAACCAAATCAGCTCTGTGAAAAAGGTCTGGTTCATATTGTTTATAATTTTGATTTGCAATACTTCCGGGTACGGACAATCACTTAAAACCCAGGAAAACAAAATCCTTTTCAGCGGGATTGTCAGAGATGCCTCCACTCTATCACCACTCCCAAATTCGCAGATTACTGTAAACAAATCGTTTGTTGCTATAAGTGATGAAGAAGGAACATTCTCAATCGGTGTAAGCAGGAGGGATACCGTGGTTTTCAGCATTCTGGGTTACCAGCCTGCTTATTTTTATGTGGCTGATACCCTGACAGGACGCAATTTCATGGCGGGGGTCTATATGAAAACCGATACTCTCTCAATCGGAGAGGTAATAATTATCCCCAGGATGGAAAGCCTTAAATATGATATTTTTAAAGCGCCTGAAAGCACTCCTGAGATGGAAAATGCCAAATATAATATGGCTGTTTCGGGTTATCAGGGAAGAATGGCAATAAGCAGATTGGGAGATCCCGAGTCAAACTATGCAGTCATTCACCAGAATAACCTCAGAAACGCATCCGAGAAAGGCACCATCCCTTCAGACAGGATGGTGGGCCTCAGCCCGTTTATGCTTGTTGGTGGAGTCTACCTTTTAATAAATGGACTGCCTCAGAGGCCCGCACCAATGAAATCAAACCTTACAAGGCAGGAACTCGATCAGATCCATAAGAAATACATCGAGACGGTAAGTCAAAAGAATTGAGGACGGACTCACGACGAACGACGCACGACGCCCGACGAACGACTCACAGCATACGACGAACAACTCACGGACAAGGTCTTCCGTGTGCCTTGTGCCGTGCGTCCTGCGTCGTTTACCCTTTATAGAATAGTGCCTTAATGATATGGCTGGCCATTTTCGGATTCTCTTTCAAACGCCGTGTGGAGTAGCCAAACCACTTTGTTCCGAATGGGACATAAACCCGCATCCTGTGTCCGTCTTTTACGATGCTTTCCCGTAGATTGGGAGTAACACCGTACAGCATCTGAAATTCATACATGTCTTTCGGGACATTGTATTGCTTGATAAGCTTATATGCTCCTTCAACAAGGGGCTTGTCGTGGGTGGCTATGCCCACATATATCTTATTTTTAAACATGTATTCAAGATCTTCGAGAAAGTGCCAGTTTATTTCTTGGTATTTTTTATAGGCGATCTCGGCGGGTTCGATATAAATGCCTTTGCACAGTCTGAAATTCAGCGGGTGTTTGGTACTGTTAAGGTCCGATAGACTTTTTATGTCATCCAGTGTTCTCTTCAGATAAGCCTGTAATACAAGGCCGACGTTCCCCGGAAATTCTTTCTGAAGCCTGCGAAACAGTTCAATTTCCATATCGGTGCAGGAAGAATCCTCCATGTCAATCCTGATGAAGTTATTATAGGTTGATGCCTTTGCAACTATCTCTCTGATGTGTTTATAACATACCTCCCTGTCTATCAGCAAACCGAAGAATGTCGGCTTGACTGAAAAATTCCCGTCAATTCCTGACTTATTTGTAACATCAATCAGGTTCAGGTACTCCTTCTTGTTTTCTTCAGCTTCACCGAGGGTGGTGATGAACTCGCCCAGAACATCTATTGTAATGTCAATGTTGTTCTTTTTAAATTCTTTTGAAACCCTTATGGCATCATCAATTGTCTCGCCGGAAATATATGATTTGGAAAAAAGCCAGATGAATTTCTTGGGAAACCAGGGCAGGATTGCAGCAATGAATCTGTTGAACATTTTACGACATATTAAAGATTAAATCAAAATTATCAATTTCTCATTTAAATAAAACCATAAATCAAGCGTTGCAAATAAAGCAGATTTATTACCTTAATTAGATGACGTTTGTCACATTGCCAAAGTGATTTATTGCAGAAAATCACCAGTGTGCTTTTGCAGCTGCCAGTCTGAAAACATACATTTCTCAACCCGATCAATAAAAATTGTTTATTATGGATATCACTTTTTTAGGAAAACTGCGTTTATATACTGTTGTGAAATAGTTAATTAGTCAAATAACCTAATCGGATCAAGCTTGTTAAAGAGGATAAAATACTCATTATTAATATCTTGCGTCATTCTTCTTGATAGTTTCGGCCAGGATCCTACTTTTTCTCAGTTTTACGCCAATCCGCTTTATCTTGCCCCTTCGTTCGCAGGCGCAACTGAGGAATACAGATTTGCTCTTAACTACAGGAACCAATGGCCGGCAGTTCCCGGGGTTTTTCACACTTACAGCATATCTTTCGATAAAGCACTGTTGAATTTCAATTCAGGAATCGGAGTCCTTGCTACTTACGATGTGGCAGGTTCAGGAGAGTTGAGCACTACAAATATCGGATTAGTATACTCATACGATTTTAAGATTAATGATGACTGGCATATCAGGCCCGGCGTAAATTTCAAGTTTACCTATCTTGGGTTGGATATTTATAAGCTTGTGTTTGCGAGCCAGATGACAGGGAGCGGTACCGTGCCCTCAGTTTATCCGCCGCCTTTCAGCAAGGTTGCCGATGTTGATTTTGCCACCTCCGCACTTGTCTACAGCGACAGGTTCTGGGGAGGTTTTACACTCGATCATCTGCTGAACCCCAAACAGTCGTTCTATGGCAATGAATCAGTCCTGCCTGTCAAAATGAATGTTTTCGGAGGGATCCAGATTATGAGAAAAACAAGGCTCCGCCAGACATATCACGAAGTCCTGTCGGTTGCATTGAATTTTCAGAAACAGGCTAAGTTCTACCAGACGGATATTGGATTATACTATTACAGGGACCCGCTCATTTTCGGGGTATGGTACAGGGGAATCCCCTTTGTCACATCCCAGCCGGGAGATGCTGTTATCGGACTTGTTGGAATCAAGACAAAACAACTTCATATAGGATACAGTTACGATTTTACAATATCGAACCTTATATCTTCAACTTCAGGCGCTCATGAGATTTCGCTCGTTTATGAATTCAATTCATTCTCGATGGGCCAGCGCACAAAGATCAGGGCAATACCCTGCCCCGAGTTTTAACCTTAATGGCTTATTAATCCAATACTTATAAAAATTAGTGCCAGTGGGGTGGCTAAATAATTAATTTGCTATATTTGCGCCTGACAAATATTTACAAATCATAATTTTAACAATGAAGAAACTAACTGCCGCTCTGTTTGCTGTTTTATTCCTGTCTGTCGCCGCATTGTACATCCTTCACTTTACCGGAAACAGGAAAAGCACTAAAAATGAACAGTCTGAAACATCTGTCAATGCCGATGCAGGCGGTATAGCTTTTGTGAATATTGATACTGTGGTATTCAAGTTCAACATGTATGCTGACAGAAGGGATGACCTGCTTGAAAAACAGAAAAAGGCCGAAGCGGAACTTAATTCAAAGGGAACCCAGTATGAAAGGGGAGTTAAGGATTATCAGGATAAAGTAAATAAAGGCCTGGTTACCAGGGCTACTGCAGCTGAAATGGAACAGTCGCTATATCAGCAGCAGCAGGAACTGGTCACTCTCCGTGACAAACTTCAGTCGGACCTTCTTGAAGAAGATCAGGTTATGAACAGGCAGATCCTTGAATATATTACAACATATCTCGACGAGAACAAAGCTCAGTATAACTATGAATATATATTTGGCAAAAGCTTTGGAAGCGTTGTTCTGTACGGTAACTCTGCATTTGATATTACCCAGAGGGTTGTTGATGGTCTGAATGCCAAATACCAGACTGAGAAAAAGAACTGATTAAATGGGTTTTGCCTCTGCCTGGCTTAAAGATAGAGCGCTTTTTCCCGAACTGATCAATGAGGCTCCTTCTCCTGATACAGGTATAATTGTTGTTGTTCCCTCATTTGACGAGCCTGAGATAACAGGTTTGCTCCAATCACTGGTTTTATGCTATGAGCCTGGCTGCGCTGCAGAAGTGATAATTATCGTCAATGCTCCTGATGGAGCAAGTGAAGAGAGCCTGTCCAATAACCGCTTAAGTATTTTAAGTTCTGAGAACTGGAAAAAGGAGCATCCTGAATGTTTCTTTAGCCTCCATATAATTGACGGATCCACGATCTGGCCGTCAGGCTGGACAGTAGGCCTTGCAAGAAAGGCAGGGATGGATGAGGCAGTCAGAAGGTTTGACAGGATTGACAAGCCTGAGGGAATAATACTCAATCTTGATGCCGACTGCAAGGTGAAAAACAATTATTTCACTGCAGTCTTTGAAGAAATGCATGGCCGCACCGACAGATCAGCCTGTTCAATCTATTTTGAACATCCCATTTCGGGAAATGAATTTCCCGAGGAGATTTACCGATCAATAACACTTTATGAGCTTCATCTAAGGTATTTTCTTCAGGGAGTGGCTTTTACCGGATTCCCCTGGATTCATCACACAGTGGGCTCAGCCATTGCTGTCAAGGCGATGGCTTATGTAAAAGCAGGAGGCATGAACAGGAAAATGGCCGGAGAGGATTTTTATTTCATTCAAAAGCTTCTTCCCGCTGGAGGTTTCTTTAACCTGAACAGGACAACCGTTTATCCCTCACCAAGGACTTCAGCACGTGTTCCGTTTGGTACAGGTCCGACAATTTCTCGCCTTACCGGGGGTAATAACAGCGAACTTCTTACGTATAATTTCAATGCTTTCCTCGAGCTTAAATCGCTTTTCAGCCTAATTGACAGAATATTCATATACGGGAACAATGACAAGGAGCTCTTATATCAGGAACTGCCCAAAGGGATTATGCAGTTCATTAGTCCTGAGGAATGGACCTTAAAGCTGAGAGAGATTAAAGACAATACCTCCGGAATTCAATCGTTCCGGAAGAGATTCTTCGGATGGTTCAATCTGTTCAGGATCGTAAAATACCTTAATTCAATCCACAATTCCTTTATGGAAAAGAAGCCTGTCGGGGAAGTTGCTTCGGAACTTCTAATTGCTTTGGGTGTAGGTTTTAAGTCAGATGACCCGGCTCAGCTGCTGGGATATTACAGGTCGCTTGAACTTGAAGCTTAGTTGTTTTGCCTGGTGATCCTGCGGTTTTCCTGCGGAGAAAGAACAATGTACAGGTCCTCATCAGCTTTTTTCATCCGGTACTGTTCCCTGGCAAATTTCTCAAGATTCCGGTCGTCGGTTTTTAATTCATGAAGCTTCCTTTTGTCCTCCTCGATGCGCTGAACATAATATTCCTTGTCGGCCCTGAGCTTTCTGAGATTTTTCATTTCCTTTCTCCTTGATATCAGGTTGTTTGAATCGAGAAGAACTATCCATATGAGGAAAATAATAATGGTGAGGATATACTTGTTCCTCATGAATGGGGGTATTCGTTCTATGATTTTAAGCCTCATAATTATAATGCAAACCTACAACTTTTTTTTTAACCACCGCTCATTAGATAAAACATCTGTACATTGTCTCCATCATTTATGACTGATGACCCATAGTCATCTCCTGGAATGAGCCTGCCGTTAATCTTTACGATTCTCATTCTGAAGGAGAATTTTTTCAGATCCAGCATTTCGTTGACGCTCATTGTCTCCCTTTTAAATTCTTCTTCCCTGCCATTTAAAATGATCTTCATGCTTTTATTTGGTCTTCAATGGAATTTTTAATAGTATCTCAACAACAGCATTGGCCTGCATATTTGCAACAATCCCCACTCTGGGAGCCATTGGAGGAAGATCGTCGGATGCTTCGGTCATCTCATCACCGCATATATATAGTGTTTCATCGATCTTCCTGAATCCAAGAATCTCATTTCTTCCCCAGCCGGCCAATCCCGAGCCAACAATCAACGGAATCCCGGGCATTTCATTTTGCACCGTTTCCACTATCATTTCCTTCATGTCGGATCTGTCAAATGCTTCAACGATTACATCGCATCCGGAAAAAACTGAAGGAATGTTTTCCCTGTCAAGTTTAACATGAAAGGTCAGGACCTTAATTTCAGGCCTGATCCTGACGAGATTCTCTTTAAGGGCTTCAGTTTTCAGCATTCCTGCCTGGCCCTGGAAGTAATATTGCCTCGACAGATTGGATTGCTCAACCCTGTCAAAATCAGCGATGACCAAAGTGCCTACTCCGGTTCGCGCCAGGGAAGCAGCACAATTTGAACCCAGACCGCCTGCCCCGGCAATACCAACCCTGAAATTCTTTAAATGATCCTCAATCTCAAATAGTCTCATGGAAATCCGATTAAGGCTGGAGCCAATGCAAATATAAATACTTTGTCAATAAGATTTTCCGGGAAACTTCCTGCAGGTCCCGTTATATTGATCATTATCATTTTAATGGTTGATTTAATAAAGTACTTTTGCTTCAAACTGCTAATTTTACAATAACTGATAAATCAATGCCAATGGATATAGAATCAATAAAATCAAAGCACAGGCAGATAAAAAGATGGGATTACACCTGGACCCCGCTGAATAAGGGTTATACAGATAAAACCCTGTATATCAATGTAGGATCGGCAGAAATCAGGGAAAAGAATGTTCCACAGGTGATGAAGGAGAAATTTATAGGAGGCAAAGGTTATGGCCTGCGGCTGCTGTGGGACGCAACAAGGCCCGATACGAAATGGGATGATCCGGATAATGAGATAATTATCTCATCAGGTCCGATAGGCGGCATTACACAATATTCGGGGACCGGTAAATCCCTGGTCGTCAGCATATCCCCTCAAACCAATTCCGTCATGGACAGCAATGTTGGAGGGTTTTTCGGTCCGTTCCTTAAGTCTTCAGGTTTTGATGCCCTGGAACTTCAGGGTAAATCAGAAAAGGATGTAATAATTTTCATTGACGGGATCAATCATTTTGTCGAGATTTTTGAAGCACCTGATGAGGCATCCGACAGCCACCTCCTTGCAGAACAGCTTACTGAAATTTTTGCTGATAATGAAAATGAAAAAAAGAACATAGGTGTTGTTTCATCGGGTTCCGCCGCCGAACACTCACTGATAGGAATGCTGAACTTCAGCTTTTATGATTCCAAAAGGAAAAAGGTAAGACTGAAACAGGCCGGAAGAGGCGGCATCGGGACTGTTTTCAGGAATAAGAAAATAAAGGCTCTTGTCTGCAAGATCCCAGGGGTTAAGGGTAATCTGAATAATGTCGTTGATCTTGAGGCGATTATGGAAAGAGGGAGAAGATACAACAGGGAGATCAGGGAACTTGATGACAAGCAGTGTCAGATGCGGCAGGTCGGTACTGCCCACCTTATGGAGATAATGAATGATCATGACCTTCTGCCGGTTCATAACTACAAGTTCGGAAGCCATCCTGATGCATGGAAAATCGATTCCTCAGTATGGAAGAGAAACTTCACCCAGAAAAATCCCGACGGTTGCTGGATCGGCTGCAATATGGCATGCAGCAAGGGAATCGATAATTTTGAGATCATGACAGGTCCCTATAAGGGGCAGAAGGTACTTGTTGACGGACCTGAGTATGAAAATGCCGCCGGTCTGGGTTCAAACTGCGGCATTTTTGACCC
>Ga0105106_10002143_pt1 | contig 14207 bp, 14 predicted proteins | sample PPLLaktember2015_5_FD_79109 | JGI IMG/M metagenome (GOLD analysis project Ga0105106, IMG submission 79109) | Freshwater sediment microbial communities from Prairie Pothole Lake near Jamestown, North Dakota, USA - PPLs Lake P8 Core (1) Depth... | ecosystem: Environmental > Aquatic > Freshwater >...
ATGACGACAAGGTTGAGGTTGTCCACATACGTCTTGGGAATATTAATCGGGTCTCCGCAGAGACGCTGGATGAGTTTTTCCACGGATGCGGCATGGAATGTACTCATGACCGGGTGACCGGTCTGCATGGCACCAAACGCAACGGCGCCTTCAACACCCCGGATCTCACCGACAAGGATCTGGTTGGGACGCTGACGCAGGGCAGCCTTGAGCAGGTCAAACATGGTCACTTCTCCCCCCGCAGCCGAACCTCCTGTCCCCTCGCCTTTTCCTTTTGCAAGTGCTACTTCCCGAATCCAGTTCCGGTGGGGTACGTTCAGTTCCGGTGTATCTTCGATGGTGACAATTTTGTTTTCGGGGGGAATAAATGCCGTGATCGCATTCAGGAGCGTGGTCTTACCGCTTGCGGTCTCTCCGGAAACGAAGAGTGACATCCCGTATTCCACGCAGATCCAGAGATATGCGGCTGTCAGGTAGTCAAGACCATTGCTTTCGATAATATTGAGGATACTTAACGGTACTTCGTTCACTTTACGGATGCTGAAATTACTGCCGTGCCGGCTGATCGCGGTTCCATAGACAATATTGATACGGGATCCGTCGGGCAGGGTGGCATCAACAATGGGACTCCGGTACGTGATAGGCCGTTTGATACGTTCTGCCACCTTAACGACGAATTCATCCAGCTCACTGGAAACCTTGAATTCTATGACCGATTTGAGACCTTTGAAAATCTTATGTTCGATAAAGATGGGTCCGACACCATCGCACGATATATCTTCAATATACGGGTCGGAAAGGAAGGGTTTCAGCACCCCCATATCGATCTTGTCCCGAATCAGGAGATATTCGATTGCCCGGTATTCTTCATCCCTGAGGATCACTTTGCCTTCCGGAGTAAGGGGAACCTGGTGTTTCACTTTGGTGTCTTTCATTTTTTTCTGGGCCGTGAAGTCAGTGTTCAGGAATGTTGTGATCTTTGTTTTAAGATCCTGCTGGCTGGCAGCATTTCCCTGAAGCTGGACGTGATCCATACCTTTTGGCAGGATAACGGCAACGGAAGCCAGCATCTTTTTTATCACTTCAGCCCGCTCCTTGTCGCTGATCGGATCATCTTCGAGCCCGTCAATCAGGTTAATCAGTTTCGTCTCAATGACCGGCAGAAGCTGGTTCACGTTGTGGAGAAATGACGGTTCGATAGGAATGTAAAAGTTTCTCACATCGTCAGGGTCCGGAAGAATATGGACGAACGTTGTTTCATTGACCGGATAAATGATATTGGGGCTCGCCATGGTGCGGAGATCTTTTTTCAGTTCCGAGAGAAACAGGGGAATTCCATACGTGTTTACCGGGAAGGTGTGAAGATATTCAAGGAGGTGGGGGCTGGCTTTGACATACTCCTTGGCATTTGCCGGCAGCATTTTGTAGAGCGGACTTGATCCTATGTCGTTATAAAAATCCACATTCGAATCAATGATCTCCTGTTTGAACGGGAGATTGACAGCAACAGACAGAGTACTCATATCAGACCTTCGCAAAACTCATCGGGATAACCTTCATGCCATACCCGGGATGGACTTCGAAACTGACTACGTTTCCCGTCGTCTTGTGCGCACCGCGGACCTTGATAACTTCCATCACCATGACATACTTGCTTCCGACAAGGGCTTTTTTCATGTTCAGGTGGGCATCACAGATTGAGCGTATCCGGACGAGGGTGTCTTCCTCAAATGCATACGTGTGCAGGGTTATCAGGATCGTCTTGCCGTGATCGACAAGGGATTTACAGTTCGTGAAGAAGGTGAGGATGTTGTCAGTCTGCGCATATTCGGTAAAAAGGGTAAGTGAATCGACGATTATCACCTGGGATTTGCTTTTCTCGATATGGGTAATAAGGCGTGCAAGGATGCCTGCCATCTCTTCTTTTTTCCATTCGAAACCGACGACGTGGAGGGGAAAGATCTTAAGGTAACCCCAGGCAAAATATTCCGAGATATCGAGACTCATGGACTCCATCTGCTTGATAAAACTCTTACTGGTATTCTCTGTGGTGAAGAGATCGACTGACATCCCCTGCTTCATTGCACCCCATATGATCTGCTGGGTAAGAACACTTTTCCCGGTATCGTTTTCCCCTTCGATAAGGGTGAGGGATTCCAGGGGCAGGCCGTCAGCAATTTTTTTATCCAGTTCACTGTTGCCGGTCGAGATAATGCGCCGGTCTTCTCCGCCCATCAGATCGGAAATGTTTGCCATTTATGACCTCCTTTTTATGTTACACATACGCTGAAGCATAAACCCCGTTTCCTGTGGTTATCTGGAACCATTCCGGATAGGATCCCCGGGTGGTTACCTGTATCTGGTATTTTTCCCCGGGATCCAGTTCAAAGGGATGGATGAAATCCTGATAACGGTTGGCAATATACCAGGTTCCCGGAGTACCGCTACTACCCGAATCGTAGGTACAGACCTGATATTCACTGGATCCTGTGTCATACGCTAGTATATCCATATGTTTAAAATCGCTGATGATTTCGGTTCCAGTGTTGGTAATATTCGACGTAATATTTGAGCTGGAATGTATTGGATCGGTGATGACAAGAGCCGTCCCCAACCGCATCTCATTCTGGAGAGTAACGTCTTTTTGGGCATCCGTGACAGTTTCAGCTGCAGATATGGTAGCACCTACCACTACGTATGCCACAACGATAAGGAGCATTACCCCCAATGCAGCAGCGATAATTCCCGCAACGGCCATAGTTAATCAGCTCGCCGTAAATTCATTCGATCGCCAGATACCATTGGGAAGTGCAAACTGGAAATAGACCTTATTGCCTGATGGGATCGGTGTTTTCATCCTCGCTGTTACTTTCAGTGTTTCACCAGAATCCCAGTAACTATTCGAGTTCAGATCATAACCGGCTCCAAATTCTTCGGTCCATTCACTATTTGCCAGATTACCGGGTTCAACGTCAAGATAGGCAAGATGATCAAAATTGCCGACAGGACCACAAAATACATCAGACCGTTGAATTTCTGACAGCGAAATCTGTTCACTTCCAATATTTTTCATCCATACCTGAACAGTCTCACCATTTGCAAAGGTGGCAATAATTTTAAAATCTGTGCGTATCCTTACATCGGATTCATGAGTGGAGGATGAAAAAGTTCCTGCCATTGTCTGAACAACGGGATATACTGCATTAATAAGAACTGCCGATGCGACTACAGCGGTGATCAGAAATAATGCAGTAGTAATAGTCTCGGCGGACATCTGGTTATATCCTGTCGGGGAGGTTCATCCATTCTTCATCTTTTTCTTTATGCATCGAAGACTTTTTTTCAAGCAGGGAAACCCGGGGGAGTTCAATTCTTTCCTCAGCGCTTCTGACCGTACTGCCGGGCATGTTCTGTCGCTGCTCCATCATTACTTCTATCATATCGCGGTCAAGAGAAGTATCGTCAGGTGAAAGAATCCTGTTCAATGTGTAGAGTTCAGACACAAATTCGTCAGGACCTACTTCATGCTCTTCTCCCAGATTTGCCGGCATAAGGCGTGAGATCTCCCGGATCTCATCACAGGATTCTTTTGTTATGTATCCCATTGCCCGGTAGGACTCCAAGATGATCTCAAGCCGGTCATGACCTACCTTTTTGACTGCCTGGTTCGTCCACTTGAAGAGTTTGTAGACTTTCTGGAGCCGGCGTCTCTCGTTTGCCGGTGAGGTAGTGGTCTGGGAGGTAAAAACTGCCTTCTGGGGAGATCCTGCCTGGGATCTCAGGATAGCGAGCATCTGTTCATCCAGCATTTTCCTACTCTCTTCAACAGGAGGATTCACCAGCTCGGTTTTACTCTGCATGACCTCTTTTTTATTGTCGGTTTCCAGTTTTGCTTTTGCTGCTTCAAGCCGGGATTCCCGTGCTTCAAGAGCAGCTTCCCGTGCTTCCAGTGCAGATTTCTGTGCCTCCTCTGTCTCTGTCACTGCTGCCGGAATCCCTGCCGGAGTTCCGGCAGCTGCCAGGGTAAATGGATTTTCCAGTTCGTTCATCCGCTCCCGTATATCCATTAACAGACGCTTGATGGAGGTCTTGATGAGATCAACCTCCCGCTCGAGGTTCTGGAGTTTGACTTCCGGATCATCCTCTGATGCGGCAGTAATGATATGATCGACCTGGGACTGGTTTACCGCCATGGTGTATCTAATTGTTATATTACATTCATGATTATTAAATATTGTGTTAGGTAAATAACAATAATTAAAGGTTAAAGCAGAAAAACAAAAAAAATTAACAGGGAATGAAGACAAATTGTGAGACAAACTCCCTGATTTTTCATTCTGCAACTGTTCTCCCAACACGAAACTCTCAAAAATGAAAACCGAATCACTCGCATGAGGATTTGTTTTTGATCCTAGTAATATTTTCTCTGAATTCCCCCCTCACCTTTGATGAATTCTGGTTTTTTGGGGAAAAAAAGACACAGATCAGCTGAAGCGCAGTTTCACATAATGTTCTTCACCGTTTTTCATCATTTCGCGGCGGCTGGCTCTGGTATCAGAATTCATTTTGGGTAAACCGCTTATAAAACAGCAAAAATAAATATCGCACTGCGACGTAAAAAACGATTGATACAACTGAACTAAAATGAATTGAAAAAAAGTTTTCTTTTTTTTCTGATATATTCAAATGACGTATAAAAAGAATACGCAATTCTATCACGTTATGGGGGTCGCCGCAACGGCGGGGTTTGAGGCATTGCCGAAACCCCCAGGAGTGTTATGAGGGACTTATCTTGAGTGAGTTATAAGAAAAAAGTAGGTGCAAAATTGGTAGTTTACCCTTCATTTTTAATAACCTCCCCCTGGATATCCTGACCACCTTTCGGGATATTGCCGGTCAGGATAGTTTTTGCCTGTCCCGATCACGAAAGCCACACTCGATCCCCTGCGGGGATCCCTGTACAGGTTCCGACGTTTGTGGTATCATACCGTGAAAAATACCTCCAATATCCACCTTTTGGGAAAGGGAACCATAGAGTTATAGTCCCTGGTGGTGAGAACGTATTTATAGAATTTGAGAATTCTAACATGGGAGAAGAACCAAAAATGGTTATGGACGATTATCAGAATTCGAACCTGAGAATGGCAAAAGAATTATCCAATGTCATTCTTGGAGATCTGGAAATCAACCAGTTGCCCATATCGCAGATTTTGATGAAAGCAAAAAGACTGGCCCGCATGTTGCATGATTCTGATGCCCAGAAATGGCTGGATTATGAGATTATGGGCTATCCCGTGGTATTCGATCCGGATGAACTGGGTTCCTGTAAAAAATACTATTCGAGCGATCGCCCGGTGATACGGGACGAAAAAACGCGCAGGCCTCACTCCATCGGTCTTCCCCACCTTGAATCCTATATCAATTCGACAAAAATCGAATCTGTTACAAAAATAGGGGCAAACGAGAGCCAGAAAATACAGATCCTGAATAAACATCACGAGCTGGTCAATGATTTTGAACGCCTGAAGACAGCAATCCATAATTATATCACCGAAGTAAACATATCGCTCTCGGTCGGCGATTTTGCCGAGGATATCTTTGAAGACACACGACTGGCAGCTGACCGGTTTATCCGGGAGAATTGTCCCCGGGCTGGTGAACAGCTCCTTGAAATAAATGAGCGGATGCGCTATTTTGATCCCGATTCCTATGCACAGGCACTTGGTGCGGTACAGAAAATTCTGGTCATTGTTGCCGACACCCTTGTTCCCCCGCAGGAAAAAATCTACCGGGATAAAAAAGGCCGTGATCGGAGCATAGGGCCGGACCAGTACCTCAACCGGATTTTTTCCTATATTGAACAGAATTCCGGAAATGATCCGGGGGTATCCATGATCGAATCAGAGATGGCATATATCTTTACAAAAGCCGGACATCCTCATGAAAAAACAAAAGCATTGCACGAGCGTATTTCCAAAGATGATGTGGAGCTTGCCATTATTCACATGTACCTGGTTATTGCGGAGATTGCAAAAATCAGGAAAGTGGAGACAATCTATCTCAAGACCCCTCCTTCCGATAATTATGATGGTTCATCCAGGTTGTCACCACCCGGCTTGGAATAACCCGATATTTCTGCGAGGCGATTAATGCTCTGTGTTCTGGCGGCTTGCTGAAAGACTGCTCCCGCTGATAAAAAACCGTAAAAAGCAGTTGGACCTCATGAAAGAAAAAATCAACAATGCATTATAAAATTAACAAAATCCTTTCAGGCAGCACATTTGTCGGGGTTATTGTTGCTGGGATGATTTTTTAAAAAGGGTACTGCAGCATTGGCAGAAATTGGATAATGGTTTCTTTGTATAATTACTTTCGGTAGATGTGTATGTTGAGCGAATTTTTTGATACTCCGTGATTGAGCCAGAACTTCCTCATCCATTTACCCTGAATTTCATGGGTGGAAAAAAATCACGGTGCATGAGTATACAAAGAATACTTTTCCCCCAAATTTTTTTAGGAAATTTGTTGTCACGGGATAGATTTTTTTAAAAAAAAGAGGAGATTAATAGAGAACATTCGTTGCGGAAATCGTTGCCGGTGCTGTCTTTGTGAATGGTAATGCGGCACCAACAGATGGTCTCAACTCAATGTTCATCTTAGTATTTGCTCCTACTGGAGTTACATTGAAAGCGAGTATCACCTGTTCATTGGGATCCAATGCAGGTTGTGCCACACCATTAACCGAGGCTGTGAATTTGCCCTGTGTCGCCGTCGCACAATAGGCATAAACTGATGGGGTTGGAGAGTTTGGCGTTGAGAAGACAATTGTCATCTTTGTCAGATCCATTGCAGGTGCACCTGGTGCAAGCCCAATTCCAAATGTGAGATTGTTGATATTTGCATTGTCTTCTGAGAGTCCATAGACACTGCCTAACATCTGGATGTTTGCCGTCGATTGTTCAACACCTTTGTACACTGTCTCCTGGGCTTTCTGGGTTGTAAAGAACCCGGCGCCGAGAACGACATACGAGAACACTGCCGCAACGACAACGAATGCGATGAGCACGATCGCTGCCTCAAGGCCAGTGAACCCTTCATCATTAAGTTTCCTGGAACTCATGAATTCACCTTAGTTGGAAAGTGGACCTTGGATATACCAACGTCCCTAATTCACTAAATGATGTCATAATATATAAATATTATTCTTATAGGCTATGTTTTTTTTTGGATTTTGAGGTTTTTTCAGTGTAATTTCAAAAAATTATGGAAAAAACAAAGGCCAACTTTTATTCTGCGATAAAAACTGTCGTCAGGAAAGGGAATATTTTATGGCTTATTCTCCTCTATTCTTGTTTTTTCCCGGTATACGGGTATTTATGCAAGGAAATCAAATTATTTTTCACTGATCCGGTATGGATAAAAAATCTGTCATGTATGCAATAGGTGCAATGATCCTCATACTCATTGTTGCCCTGGTCATAAAACCGATTGCCACAGGACAGCCATTGAATCTTGGTATTCCTGGCGCTACCACGCCATATCCAACATACCCGGTGATCACCCCGGATAACGGGGGGATGACTCATGTTGTGATTCCGGCGACTCCTGCAATAACCCTTCCCCCGACACCGGTTCCTACGTGGGACAAAAATGTAACGAAGGTAGCATTTGTGAATCCTTCATCCTATGGTATTTCATATAACCAGAGCCTTCCGAACGGTACCCGAATTGACAACCCGGGTCGTAACACCAGCAGGATTACCTACGCAACAATTTCCGGTCAATATAGTGCTACTACCCAGGTAATGCATATCCCGTTTCCCTACTGGGAACTCTGGTATACCGTTGAACCCGCGGGAAAGATGGGAGGTAAGGATCAGGAACTGGGTTCTTCAACTTTTCTCGGCGAGGAAGGGAGCGGTATATCCCATTCCTTTGTTCAGGGTTCATTTTCCGTAATTACCCCGGTGTTTAATCTTCAGGTTATGGATGCTGATGATCCCAACCGGGTTGTCCGGACCATCACCCCGCCCGGCGGTCTTGATTCAACATTATGGACAGAATCCGATCCCCGTCCGTGGAAAGAAAAATTCTACGAAGGGCAGCGGAATTACTTTCTTGTAATAAACACCCAGGCACTTAGTTCCTATACTATTGAGATCCGGGTTCCGGAAGAATATATTGGAAAATATTAATTTTTTTACACGTTTGACACAAATGATTGCTTTCCGCATGGGAAATGAGGTATTTTTTAGGAAAAAATCTCAAGAAAATTTTTCCTGCTAAAAAAAAAGTTGAGTATACCGTTGAGAAGAAATAAACCCATCTCAATCGATCTTTCTCTTCCCCATGGATTCAATATATACAATCTCTTTGCCTACTTCGACAACACCTTTCCTGTCTTCAGGAATGGGAATTTCAAAGTTGGTAAAATCCTTCATGTCCATCAGTTGTGCCGTGTTGCCGGCTATGGAGATTACCTGGCCGCTCTTGCGTTCAACAACCGGGATATATGCCTTTGCTGATACCGGTTGAACGATAGATCGCTTCACCCCGTCAAAGATACCAACCGCATCGATTCGCGCCTTGGCTGCACCATGTTTTCCCGGCTTTGATGTTGCAATACCAAGAACCCTGCATGGCTCGTCCTCAATAACAACATAACGTCCCTCTTTGATCTTTCCTATTTCGGTCTGCTCTTTCATTGTATGTACACCTGTAATAACCACATATTGTAAACGCGGTAGTAATTTATCTTCATTGCATTACATAAATACAGCGTGTTGATAGGGGGATGTGTAAAGAGTCTATGCAGTTCCTTTCTGCATGTAACCTGATGGCGGACCGGGTAACAGAGAGCATCCGGGATCTTGTCGGAAATCCTGACGGTGGTAAGACCGTAAAGATGGGCGCCGATCTCACGCCAACAAAAAAGATAGATCAAGTGGCAGAGGATTGCATTGTTTCCTTTTTACAGGAACACCCCCTTTGTTCTCTCCTCATCAGTGAGGAGGCCGGAAAGATAGAATTTGAGGGAAATGGCGGCACCATCTTTCTCGATCCCGTAGACGGCACGTTCAATGCCGTGGCCGGTATACCCTTTTATGCCCTCTCTATTGCATATGCAGAAAAGGGTGTGATCCAGCAGGCGTTTGTCCGTAATCTTGCAAGCGGTGAAACGTTCACGGCAATCAAAGGAAAATACGTGCAATGCGATGGCAAACCCATCAGCGTATCGAAGGTCTCCCATCTGGATGAATGTGCGATGAGTGTCTATGGGAAAAAATTTGATCCCGCAAGCATGATGCAGCTTGGTCAGAAGATCCGAAGGTGGCGCCTGCTCGGGGCATCAGCACTTGAACTCTGCTATATCGGGTGCGGAAGAATTGACGGATTTGCCGACCTGCGGGGAACACTCAGGGTGACTGATGCAGCAGCCGGTATGCTCATTTGTACTGAAGCGGGCGGAAAAGTGACCGATCTCGAAGGTGAAGCGATCCTCTTTCCTAATGAGGTGACGATCGGACGGTGTCTCGTTGCCACAAACGGGGTGCTCCACCATAAGGTGATCGAATACCTGCGGTGATTACCATGAGGATACTGCTTGTTTCACGGATAGACAACCAGGATGCACTCGTATTTGCTGAAAAGTTAAGGGCTCTTCTCGAAAAAGAAGGATCTGAGGTTGCATTTGACAGGGATACTGCCAGATCTCTCGGTATTCCCGGCTGCTCCCTGGAAGATTCGCGTGCAGATGCGGTAATAATTGTCGGAGGCGATGGAACCATCCTCCGTATGATCCAGCAGATGGAACGCCCGGTTCCGGTTCTGGGCATCAACTGGGGAGAAGTTGGTTTTCTTGCGGATCTTGAACCGTCCGAAGCGCTGGAATTTGTACACAAACTGAAATGTGGATTCCCTGTTGAGGAACGGATGAGAATTACACTGTCTGATGACAGCACCTGTCTTGGAACTGCCTTAAACGAAGCATTAATCGTTACCTCCCGGCCTGCAAAAATGCTGAAGTTCTCCATTATTATTGATGGAGTTACTACCGAGCAGTTCCGCGCTGACGGGCTTTTGATCAGTACTTCAACCGGTTCCACTGCATATGCCATGAGTGCCGGAGGACCTATTGTCGACCCGCGAATACAGGGATTTTTACTTGTTCCGCTTGCTCCCTATCTCCTGTCCTCCCGTCCTCACCTGATCAACAGTGATCGCCACCTTGAAGTCAAACTGGAGAGTTCAAAACCCGCCAGCCTGGTTATCGATGGCCAGAAGACGATTGATCTGGGAACTTCAATCACGATAGCAGTGAAAAAATCTGAATACCCGGCTCTCTTTGTTGATGTCAAACGAAATTTCTTTGAAAAGGTGGATAATAAACTCCGAAAACTCTAAAAGAGAACATATCTGCTTTTTCGTATCCCGTTTATCAACAATAGTTGGTTTTTCATAAGAGCGGTCTGGTGTTTTTTACTAGTCATTCTTACCGTTGAAAATCCCGATTGAAAAAAAAACGACTTGGAGACCTACTCAAACCCAAGCTGAACCCTCAACAGGGATTTCACTCCAAAGGTGTCAGCCTCCCCCAAACTGCGTTACCCCCTTGACAGGTACTACGTGATCATCACACAAAGCATGAGAATGGTATGGGCCGGACAGGCACAATCCCCTCCGTCATCTTTCCCGTGCATCAAATTTCACGGTCACAGCAAAAGAAATTCTTCCGAGCCAAAAAATCCAAGTATTGGATCCTTTTACCGGGCTCTTCTTACAACTTTCAAAATAAAAGACTTATCTTGAAAGCCGTTCTACTATTTGACAGGTGCTCTTCGTGCAGGTTTCCATGAAACTCGAGATGAAGGATTCTCCCGGTCAGCTGGTTGCTGCCCTCAAACCCATATCCGATGTCGGGGGAAATATCATTGCGGTAATTCACCAGCGTGAACCCGATCTTGATAATGACACCCTGAGTGTACAGATTGTTCTCGAGTTACCGGAAGGGCGCCGGGAAAGGCTTGTTGAACTTCTTAAAGAACAGGGTGTGCACATTCAACGGATCGGTGAGGAACGTTTTCTCTATAAACGGACCGTAATCATGATCGGGCATCTCATGCACACCGATCTTTCGGATACGGTTGACCAGATCGACTCTACCGGTTTTGCTGAAGTCTGCGAACTTGCAATGAGCATGCCGGCCGTACAAGAGCGATCCAGCTCACGGATAACCATAAAAGCGGTGAGCAGGGATGACATGGAGGCAGCTCTTGCAATTCTCCGCCGCGTTTCAGTCCAGAAGTCTCTGCTCCTTATCGAACCACTCGAGGACATTGCATGATGAACGTTGCATTAATCGGCCTGGGTTCTGTTGGCCGGGGAGTTGCCGGCATGATTGCAAAAAAAGATCTCGGGATCATAATAACCGGGATTGCCGATTCAAAAAGCGGGTGCATGGATCGTGACGGGCTGGACATCGCAGGTCTGCTGGCGGATAAAGCCAGGAACGGGTATTGTGGGGATCAGAAAATCTGTGCCTCTGATGTGATCAAAAAGGCGGATTACGATGCACTGGTTGAAGTGACCCCCACCAATGCCATGACGGGCGAACCCGCGATTGGATATATCAAGGCAGCACTTCTCCAGAAGAAACATGTCGTAACGTCAAATAAGGGGCCGATCGCCCTCGCCTACAAGGAACTCCGTGCACTCGCGGCAAAGTAGGGCGTTGCCCTGCGATATGAGGCAACCGTTGCGGGTGCAATTCCGATCATGCATGTGCTGGAGCACGGGCTTGCCGGCAATGAGATCCTTGCACTGTACGGGGTGCTCAACGGCACCTGCAACTATATTCTCACCCGTATGGCGGCGGAAGGACTTACCTATGAGCAGGCATTGATGGAAGCCCGCGAGATGGGGTATGCCGAAGCTGACCCGACATATGATGTTCAGGGTATTGATGCAGCAATCAAGCTCGTGATTCTCGCAAATACCATATGGGGTAACGGGATACGGTTAAACGATATCGATCGTACGGGTATTGATCTGCTGACCCCCGATGCATTGCGCCTGGCTGAGAACGAAGGGTGCACCATCCGCCTGATTGCCGAAGCGTTCCCCCGCAAACACATCCTCCGGGTCTCGCCCCGTATCATTGAAAAGAACCACCCCCTGGTTGTTGACGGCACCTTAAATGCCCTTACCCTGGAAACGGATATGGCAAAGGAGATCACCCTGATCGGCAGGGGAGCCGGGTCAACAGAGACGGCCAGTGCCATTATCGGTGACCTGCTGTTCATCAAAGATCGCTATGTCGAGCGTGCTTGAGCGCCGGCGCGAGTATCTGCGCCTGATGCGGCAGTTCACCCTTGATAACGGTTTTTTTACGGTTACCGATATCCAGCACGCTACCAATATTCCCCGCAGCACCGCACAGGACTGGGTGAACCGGCTGCTTGGGGAGGGATGTGTCCTTGTTCGCGAGGAGAAACGCGGGAGAAGTCCGGCACACTATGTTGCGATCAGTGCAATGCCCTCGAGTGCCTGCCGCCGGATCTTCACGACCATCGATGGTGACCATGTCGAGATTTATCATGACTGCATGAGCGGGGCCTGTGCGGCGTTCTGCGGGTATCATCATGCACTGGCAGGAGGGGTGCTGGTCAGCGTGGAGCGTGACGGCACATTACTGAGGGAATGTGCCCGTATCGGTACGCACGAGGTTCCGGTAGGGCTCTCGCCGCTTCCCGCAGTCGGGGTCACCGGTATTGAGCGGGACGGGGATACGGTCATCCAGCACATCCGCTGCATTGGTGGCCCGGCATACTCGTTGTCCGATATGATGGCCCGTGCGGAAGGGGTAATCCAGGTGAAGACCCGGCATGCCGGGCCGATTGTGGAAGGCAATGTCCGGACCCAGGCCCTGATGCAGGTAACCATCGGTATTGATGATACCGATTCAAAAGAAGGAGGGGCAACCTTTGCCCTTGCACTGGCCCTTCTTTCGCATGTGACGCGGATCAAAGGTGTCCTGCCCATCAGCCACCATGTTGCGATGCTCAACCAGGATGTTTTTGCAAAAACAGCCGGCAACTCGGCGAGTTTCATTGAAGTGGCCGTCACCCCGGAAAGCTACGCGGATCTTGAAGAGAAGGTGTTACGGTTTGTGGCGGATGAATCGTTCTCCCGTGAATGGGGCATAGCGATCCGGTCCGGGCTCCGGATCCCCAATGGGCTGAGAGACTATGGGAGACTTGTCCGGGACCAGGTCATAACCCGGGCAGTTGCAGAAGCGACAGCGGAGCGGTTCGGCATCACACTGCATGGGGGCAATGGTATCATCGGTGCCCTTGGAGCCGTTGCCCTTGCCGGGCTTCCTCATGAAATCCTGCTGGACCCGGCACGGGAAATCCCTGATACATGACAAATGGAAGAACCGCATATACATAATTGAGTACCCTGAATAGGAGAAGTACTAAACTGCTTTCTGTCTTATTTCGAAAAATTATCTTTGAAATATTTTGCAATGATCTATTGAAATTAATTATCTTCTTTTATTAGTATTCATTAATGTAATGCAAAAGCCCGGTTCGCTCTTTGGGTTTCAATTCTTCATGGTATCGTATTATTAATTCAGATGGTTGTACCGGGTTTTAAACGGGCAACATTCTGGTATTCAGGCTTATTATTAAGTGTCTCTTCCAGTTTTTATGACTATTCAGGTTGAAATTTGTTGTATTTTATCGTATCACTCTTAAATTGAATCTGAATCAAAAAGAAATGTTTATATACTAACAACATTTATAGAAATAGTATACATTGTAATGTCCACAGTGGGCATTGTGAAGGGTGTTCAAAATTATGGTAAACACAAGAAAGAATGATGAGGCAGTATCACCCGTTATCGGTGTGATCCTGATGGTCGACATTACGGTGATCCTTGCAGCAGTCATTGCTGAGTTCGTGTTTGGAATGTCGGGTAATATCAGCAAGACCAAGATCGTGGCAGCGACAGTAACTCAACAGGATGCAGATAACATTATTGTTACATATAATGGAGGTCAGGATTCACCTACCTTTACGAATGCAACTGTTGCAATTAATCAGCAAATTTGTACTAATCCACTATTACCCCCTGTAGGTACTTCTGAATCATACGACATTGCTGGTTGTCCAGGTCAAACCGTTACTGATTTCTCAGGACG
>Ga0105106_10002144_pt1 | contig 14204 bp, 14 predicted proteins | sample PPLLaktember2015_5_FD_79109 | JGI IMG/M metagenome (GOLD analysis project Ga0105106, IMG submission 79109) | Freshwater sediment microbial communities from Prairie Pothole Lake near Jamestown, North Dakota, USA - PPLs Lake P8 Core (1) Depth... | ecosystem: Environmental > Aquatic > Freshwater >...
GGCGAGGGCGGGGCGGTTCAGGACCGGGGGGCCGATCGTTTTCCTGGCGCGCAGATAAGCGATCACCACGTCCCAGACGGGCTCGCCCGAAGCTCCTTCGGCCACCGGCGCCCAGCTCGCGACCTTGTAGCGTTTGCCCGGCTCGATCGGTTTCGCGCCGAGCTGCATGGCGCTCACGCGGCTGCCGATCGGCCGCGTCGGATCGCAAGCGTAGCGCATGCCGCCTATCCTCACCATGTCGCCGCCCTGCTGATAGTACGGATCGGGGTTGAACAGGTTGTCGCAGATGTCCTCGAGCAGCGCCTTGATGTTCTCGCCGGTGAGCTCGTTCACGGTGACGAACGGATAGGTGATCGCCGTCGCGTTCATCACGTCCTCGGTGGTGATCGGGGCGCCGGGCAGCACGCTGGTGCCCCAGCGAAAGCCGGGGGAGAAGGCGATTTCGGCGCCTTTGGCTTCGAGCAGCGCGTCCAGTATCACCTGGTCGAGCGTCCCGTTGAAATTGCCGCGGCGATACAGGAGCCCTTCGCTCACCGCGAGCTTTTCGGCGAGCTTCGCCTGGTACGGCTTGCGGTGCTTCGCGATGAGGGCGGCCATCTCGGCGTCTTCGCGCAGCACGTTCGCGAACACGGGAAGCAGCCGGTAATCGTAGCCTTTGACTCCGCCCGGTCCGGCGTCGAGATCGAGGACGGCGAGGAACTTGCCGTTCGATCCGGCGTTGGTGACGAGCGTCGTGCCTCCGGCGTTTTTCACCGGTACCGGCTGCGGAACGGCATCGTGGGTGTGTCCGCCGAGGATGGCATCGATTCCGGTCACGCGGGAGGCGAGCTTGAGATCGACGTCCATGCCGTTGTGGGAGAGCAGCACCACCGCCCACGCGCCTTTGGCGCGCGCCTCGTTCACGGTCTTCTGCAGCCGCTCTTCCTGGATCCCGAACGTCCAGTCGGCGACGAAATGCCGCGGGTTGGCGATGGGCGTGTAGGGAAACGCCTGCCCCACCACCGCGACCGGCACGCCGTTCACTTCGCGGATCGCATAGGCTTTGAAGACCGCGTCGTCGAAATCGGCCGTGCGCACGTTCTGCGCGAGGAACTCGATACGGCCGAGCTCTTTCTCGACGGCTTCCTTCACTCGCGCAGCGCCGTAAGTGAACTCCCAGTGCGCCGTCATCAGGTCGACGCCGAGGAGCCGCGTGGCCGCGATCATGTCGGCGCCCCGGGTCCATAGCGCCGTAGCGGATCCCTGCCAGGTATCGCCGCCGTCGAGCAGGAGCGCGCCCGGGCGTTGCGCGCGCACCGTCTTCACCAGCGTGGCGAGATGCGCGAAACCGCCGACCCTGCCGTAGCGGCGCGCCGCTTCGGCGAAATCGAGGTGCGTGTAGGCATGGGCGAGGGGCGTGCCCCGCGCCACGCCGAAATGTTCGAGGAAAGCTTCGCCTACCAGATGCGGCGGCTTGCCGAGCGCTGGACCGACGCCGATGTTTACGTCCGGCTCGCGGAAGTGTACGGGCAGGAGCTGCGCGTGGCAGTCGGTGAAGTGCATGAGCGTCACCTTGCCCCGGGGTCGGGGCAGGGCGTAAAGGTCGGGCGCGCCGCCTGCGGCACGGGCGCAGCCGAGCGGCAGGCCGGCCGCGAGGCCGGCCGCAAGCACTTCGAGAAATTCGCGACGCCTCATGAAAGCCCGGACGTTGTCATCGCGACGCGATGACAAACCGCGTCTACTTGCGGTTCAGCGACGATTGCGGATCGATGAGGTAGGCGACGAGATGCGTGATCTGCTCGGGGGTGAGGTGCCCGGTCGCGCCCAGCCGCGGCATGTTCGAACATGGAAAATAGGTCCACGCGTTGTAGATTCTCTCGTAGGTGTACTTCGCGATCGCTTCGGAGTTTCCGCGCGCGCCGTAGCCGGTCAGCGCGGGTCCGACGTTGCCGACGTTCACTTCGCCGGCCTCCAGCCCGTGGCAGTTCTGGCACAGCCCGCCGTTATGTGCGCGTTTTTCCAGCCGGCCGCCCTGGATGCGGTCGCCTCCGCCGTCGTAGGCGAGCTTGGCGCCCGCCTTCCAGTTGCCGGCGAATTTGCCCGATTTGGGATATTCGATCGACGCGCGCGAGAGCTTGACCACCTCCGCGGCCTCCGCCGGCGTGAGCTCGGCTTTGCCGATCTTGCTGCAGATCTGCTGCGCGCGATCTTGATCGAGGCGCTTGAGCAGGTTAGGCGTTGGCGCCGTGAAGCTCGCCTTGACCATGCTTTCCGCGGTGCCGCGCGTCTCCTGCGCGTCGGGAAACGTCGCGCAGCCCACGGCGGCCAGCACCGCGGCCGCGCCGATCGTCCATTCGATCGCTGTCTTTTTCATTTTCATCGGTGCCCCCTAACGTTTGAAGCCCGGCACCTTCACGACGGCGCCGTTGCCCTGGTAGTTGAGATATGTGGAGAGCGCGATCGACACGTCCGAGAGGTACGCGAGCTCCGGAAGCCGCATCTGCCAGAAGCAGTCGTAGAGCCGCCACTGCATCGTGCGTGAGATGCCGTGGGCGCCGCGGTACGCGGGCCAGCTTCCCGCCACCGCCTGGATCTGCTTCTTGTCGAGCATGTTCACGAGGTCCTGGAGCCGGATACGCTTGTCGGGCTGGCCATGGCAGGTGACGCAGCCGAAATCAGTCTGGCCGCTCCTGCGGAAAAAAAGATACTCGCCCGCCTTGTACATCTCGCGCTCTTTCGGATGATCGAGGCGCACGTCCATCTTCATCCCGTTCGAGTGTGAGGCGACGTACATGGCGATCGCTTCGATGTCCGAGCCGTCGGTGAGCGGCCGGCCGATCGCGCTCTTCTTCACTTGCTCGCGGTCGGAGCCCTGCAGCGTGACCATGCAGGTGACGATGCGCGAATCGAGGTCCTCGACCTTGTCGGTGTCCGCGAAGTAACGCGGCAGGCGCGCCGTCGCACCCTTGAGGTTGCCGGGCCCCATTCCGAAGTCGCACTGCTCGAGCGAGGCCTTCTTCGGCCCGCGCTTCTCGTGGAAGATTCTCTTGCCGCGGTCGATCCAGAGCTCGCCCGGGTTGTCTTCCAGCAGCATTTTCCTGCCGACCTCGAGACCCGCCCCGGCATTCTGGGCGCCGGCGGCGGGCGCGAAAAGGCAGATGAGCGCCAGCACGGCGATGCGGCTGCGTAACGTGAACATTTCCTCCTCCTTTTTTTCGTTGGGTACGCGGCGTTCGGGCGCTTCAGGAAGAAGCCGCTACGGTCGCCTCGTCGGTGCGCTTGTCGCCCTTGTTATCGGTCCAGGTGACGCTCACCTTGTCGCCCGCTTTCGCGCCCTTGATGCGCAGCCCGAGGAACGGGTCGCGCGAAATCGCCTGGCTCCACTGCGCGTCGAAAACCGTCTTGCCGTTGTGCGTAACCACGACGCTCTGGATGAAGTGGACCGGGATGATCTCGCCCTTGGGGTTCTTGCGCTGCCCGGTCTCCATCGGGTGGCGCATGAGTATGCGCACGTCGGCCACGTCCCCCTGGAGCGTGGCCCTGATTCTCATCGGCTCAGCCATTACCGAAGTTCCTTTCGGTTGTGGACAGTCCGGGGATCAACCGCATCCGCCGACCGTCACTTTGACTTCCTTCGAGGCCGTATAAAATTTGCCTCCCGCCTTGACCACCGCGCGTACGTGCGAGGTCTGTCCCATCTTGATGCGCACCGAGGCATAGCCTTCGGTGCCGGGCGCGATGTCGAAAGTCGCCGCGAGCGGGAACGGATTCTTTTCCGCGAGGATGGATATGCTCTCGGTATTGGGTATCCGGCTGGTCACCGCGATCGGCACGACGGCGCCGTTCTCGGCGATGTCGGGGGCGGTGATGGCGATGTCCCTGGACTCGGTCATCCCGGATGCGCCCAGGCTCTTTATCGCGTCGGCCGCCGCCTTGGATTCGAAACCCGGCTTGTTCCATGCGGCGGCGGCTGCGCCGGCCGGGATGAGCCCCGCGGCCGCGGCGGCGCCCAACGCCGCCACGCCGCCGCCGAGCTCGAGTACTCGTCTTCGCGATCGATTCATGTCTCCTCCTTCGGTTGGACTTGCGCCAGCCCGGTCGTTTCGATCCCGCTCTTCTTGTGCCGGCCAGTGTTCCCTGACTTGCGGAAAACGTAATATATGGAAAAATGAATATGAACACAACGATGCCGTTGTCCCGCTAAAGGCCGCGCTCACATGCACGTCGACGTCTTCCTCGAGACCGCCTCGCCGCCCGCGGCGGGGCGCGGCGTGGACGGCGCGTACGCAGACGCCTTCGCGCTCGCCCGCGCGGCCGACCGCGCCGGGTTCGGCGCGCTGTGGCTCGCCGAGCATCATTTCCTGGGGGACTACTCGAACGCCGCTGCGCCGGAAATGCTGCTCGCCGCGATGGCGCGTGAGACGCGGCGTATCGGCCTGGGTTTCGCGGTAGTCCCGCTGCCGCTGCACGACCCGGTGCGCGTCGCCGAGCGCCTCGCCACGCTCGATCTCCTGTCGAACGGGCGCGCGCTGTGGGGGGTGGGGCGCGGTGTGACTCCCGTCGAGCTCGAAGCGTTCGGCGTGGCGCCCGGGAAAAGCCGGGAGGAATTCCGCCAGCGCTATGCCGAGCTTGCCGCGCTGCTGCGCACCGGAGTCGTGGAGCGCGGCGGAAAGGCGCTGCGGTTGCGACCCGCGCCGGGTCCGCGCCTCGCACAAGGCTGGATGGCCGCGGTGAGCCCCGAAAGCTACGCGCTCGCGGCCGAGCTCGGGCTGGACGTGATGGCCGGTCCGTTCAAGCCCTGGCCGTGGGTGAAGCGCGACTTCGCGCGCTACCGCCGTCTGCGACCGCAGGGGCGCACGTCTTTTACGCTGGCGTGCTATTGCGAGACGGACCACCACGCCGCGCGCGTGCGCGCCGGGCCGGGGATCGTCTGGGCTTTCGAGCACCTGCTCGACGTGGTGCGCCCGTTTCTCAGGCAGCGCACCGCGGGTTACGAGTACTACCGGCGCCTGGGTTTCGCCTCGATGCTGCTGGAGAAAGCGCTGAGCCTGCCCGCGCTCGAGCTGATGGGTCTCGCCGCCGTAGGCGACCCGCCGCACGTCGCCGCGAGGCTCGCGCAGCTCGAAGCCGCCGGCGTGGACCGGGTGCAGCTCGTGATCGGCGGCGGGGACCTTCCCGCGGCGCGTCTCGAAGCGTGCGTCGAGCTGATCGCCGGGCGCGTCTTTCCGCTGCTCTCCCCGGCGACGCGCACGCCGGAGCCGGAGTTGACCGCGTGAGCGCGACGCTCGCCAGGCTGCGGCGGCGCGCCGCGCATTATCGCGATCCTCTCGCCGAGCTCGACTTCGGCTGCGCCGATCCGGCGCGGCCGTGGCTGCCTTCCGAGCTGTTGAGCGTCGCGATGCTGCCGCAGTACGCCGGCATGTCCGAGGCCGATCGGATACGGCTGAGCCGGGTCGATTTCGCGCGGCTGTGCGCAGCCGGTATCTGGCTCGAGGGGCTCCTCATGAGCCGGGCGACCGCGCGCGGTTTCGTGGGCGTCCCGGCAGAGGAGGCGTGCGTCGTGCTGCAGGAAGTGCGCGAGGAGGCGGGGCATGGCCTCATGTTCCTCGAGATGATCGAGCGCGCCGGTCTCTCCGGCGTCGCGCTGCTCGGTCCGACGCGGCTGCTGACGTGGATCGCGCGCCGCCTCGGGCCGGAGGACGCCGAATTCTGGGCGATGGTCTACATCGGGGAGTCGGTCACCAACAACTTCGTTGCGCGCGCGCTGCGGCCGACCGCCCCCGGCGCTGCGATCTGTCCGCTCGCGCGCCGCGTCATGGCCCTGCACCATCGCGACGAGGCGCGTCATATCGCGGCGGCGCGCGCGCTGCTCGAAGCGCGCATTGCGCGCATGGGGTGGCTGCGGCGGCGCACTTTTGCAGCGCTGCTGCATTTCCTGCTCCGCCGCTTTCTCGAAGCGACGCTTTATCCCACGGCGGCGAGCCTCGAGGCGCTCGGCATTCCCGATGCGGCGCGCGTGGCGCGCAGCGTGCGCGCTTCTCCCGGGCGCAGAGATCTCGCGCAAGCCTGCGCCGGGCCCGCGCTTACGTTCATGGTGCGGACGGGGCTGGCGATTCCAAGGACACGGCGATGACGATTGCGGAACGCAACACGCACGAGCCGGCCGGCGAGCGCTGGATGGCAAGGCTTGCGGGCATCGAGGCGCTCGAAGATGCCGCGTTCGATGCGGCGCTCGTCGCCGAGTTCGAGCGCGCCGCAGACGCGGTGAGCGGGCGACCGCTCAGGCTCTCGACGCCGACTTTCAAGGCCTACGAGACCGGGGAAATGAAAGGCTGCTCGAAGATGAGCTTTCCCGCGTTCTCGATCACCGCCGGCGGCTGCGCGCTCATGTGCGACCACTGTCAGGCGAAGATCCTCGAGCCCATGATCCCGGCGACCGGCCCCGCGATGCTGGAGCGCAAGGTGCGCGACCTCGTCCGGCTGCAGGACTTGCGCGGGTTTCTGCTCTCGGGCGGCTCGAACCCGCGCAACGAAGTGCGCTACGAGCGCTTCCTGCCGGCGATCGAGCGGCTGAAGCGGGATTTTCCGTACCTGAGAATCGCGGTGCACAGCGCGCTGCTCGACGAGAAACGCGCGAAGCAGCTCGAAAGCGCCGGCATCGATACCGCGATGATGGACGTGATCGGCGCTGAAGAGACGATCCGCGACGTCTATCACCTCGAGCGCCCGGTGGCCGACTTCGAGGAGACGCTCGCGGCGCTGTGCGCAACCCGCATGGAGATCGTGCCGCACATCGTGATCGGTCTGCACTACGGGCGCGTGCTCGGCGAGGAGAACGCGCTTGCCATCGTCGCGCGCCATCGCGTGCACGCGCTGGTGCTCGTCGTCGTGATGCCGTTCTATGCGAAGCCGGGGACGTTCGCGACCCCCGAGCCCGCAGCGGTCGGACGCATATTCCTCGCCGCGCGCCGCGCGCTGCCCGCGCGCGAGGTGCTGCTCGGCTGCGCGCGTCCCGCGGGCATGCACAAGCGCGTGACCGACGCTTACGCGGTGATGGCCGGGCTCGACGGCATCGCTTTTCCCGCCGAAGGTGCGCTGCCGCTCGCACGCGCCCTCGGCCGGCCTGCGCATCAGGAGCACGCGTGCTGCTCGATCAAGCTCGGCGCACGCGAAGGCGCGGCCTTCGGCAGCGGGTGCGGCGCATGAATGCCCGAGCCGACGTGCTGGTGGCGGGCCTGGGCCCGGCGGGCAGCCGCGCCGCCTGGGCCGCGGCGCGCGCGGGCGCGCGCGTGCTCGCGATCGACCGCCGGCGCTCGATCGGCGTGCCGGTGCAGTGCGCCGAGCTCGTTCCCGCGCTGCTGCACCATGACATCGCGACGCTCGCCCGCTCGACGCGGCAGCCGATCGCGGCGATGCACACCTACCTGGAAGACGCCGGGTGCGAAGTCACGCCCGATTTTCCCGGCGCGATGATAGACCGTGCGTCTTTCGACGCGGCGCTGGCGCAGGCCGCGCACGAGGCCGGCGCGCAGTGCCGCTGCGGCGTCGCGTTGACGGCGCTGGATGCCGACGGCACCGCGCGCCTGAGCGACGGCAGCGCGCTGCGCCCGCGCGTGATCGTGGGCGCGGACGGGCCGCGCTCGCGAGTCGGCCGCGCAGCGGGCCGGGTGAACCGCGACCTGACCGAAGCGCGCCAGGTGACGGCGGCGCTCGCCAGGCCGCACTACGCCACCGATATTTTTCTGTCGTGCGAGACGCCGGGCGGTTACGCGTGGCTGTTTCCGAAAGCGGGGCTCGCGCACATCGGCGCGGGCGTCGCGGCCGCCGAGCGTGCGCGGCTGCCGGCGCTGGTTGCAGCGCTGCACGCGAGGCTCGCACGCGAGGGCAGGGTGGAGGCGGGCGTGCTGCGCCGTACCGGCGGCGCGATCCCGACCGGCGGCATGCTGGACCCGGTGGCGGCGCTCGGCAGCGTGCAGGTGCTGCTCGCCGGCGATGCGGCCGGTCTTGCGAATCCGGTGACCGGCGCGGGCATCGCGGCTGCGGTGCAGTCGGGCACGCTGGCCGGAGAGGCTGCGGCTATCTACCTCGGCGGCGAGACGCACGCGCTTTCGGACTACGGTGAGGAGGTGCGGGCGTTGTTCGGGCCCGCGCTTGCGCGGGCCGCTTCGCGACGCCGCACGCTGCTGGAAGCCCATCGCGCGGGCCGGGTCACGGACGCAGCGCAGCGCCGCGGCTGGATCGCGTATCCCGAATACTGGGCGGCCTGAAGCGACGCTCGCCCGAGAGGAGAAAACACTTGGCCTGTATCAATCCGGAAAACGCTGCGCCGCGGGCCGCGAGCTCCGGCGCCCCCGATTTCAATCCGTACTCCGCGATGCAGCCGCGTCCCTCGCCGGCGGTCCCCAAAGATCTGCGTAACGGGGCGCGAGTGAAAGCGCACGGTCTCGCGCCCGCCGGCGCCTACATTCCGGACATCAACGTGTTGACGCCGCACATGCGCTCGCCCGAATACGTGCAGATGTCGCGCGCGGCGGCGATCACGCTCGGGGTCATGCCCGGGATGATGTATCGCTGCGGGTGCACGCGCTGTCTCAATCTGCTCCTCACCTACCCCGAAGGCTGCCGCGCGAACTGCGCGTACTGCGGGCTCGCGCGCCACCGCGAAGCGGAGCGCGACTACGCCGACCGCAATTTCATACGGGTGGACTGGCCCGCGCTGCCGCTCGCGCAGGTGATCGACATCGTCGCCGGCGCGGGGGACAAGACGCCTTTCCATCGCATGTGCATCAGCATGATCACGCATCCGCGGTCGGACGCCGACACGGTGTCCGTGCTCGAAGCGTGGACGCGCCGCATTTCGCCGGACGCGGTGCCGGTCTCCATTCTCTCCAACCCGACCACCATGACGCGCGACGACGTGCAGCGGCTGAAAACGCTGGGCGCGGACATCTTCACCGTCGCGCTCGATGCCTGCACGCCCGAGCTTTTCGAGCGCACGCGCGGGCGCGGCGTGCAGTCGCCGCACTCGTGGAAGCAGTATTGGCGCATCCTGCACGATGCGCGCGAGATTTTCGGTCCCGGCAAGTTCGGCATGCATCTGATCGTGGGCATGGGCGAAACCGAGTACGAAGCGCTCTCGGTGGTGCAGGAGCTGGTCGATCTCGGCGGGCACAGCCACATGTTCTGCTTCTTCCCCGAGAAAGGCTCGCTCATGGACCACCTGCCGGCGACGCCGCGCGACCAGTGGCGGCGCGTGCAGCTCGCGCGCTATCTGATCGATTACCGCGGCGTGCGCCTTGCGCACATGCGCTTCGACGGCGACGGGCGCGTGGTCGATTTCGGTATCCCGCGCGCGGAGCTCGACAGCGTGATCGACGCCGGCATCGCATTTCGCACTTCGGGTTGTCCCGGCAAGTTCCGCGACGACGTCTCGGCGTGCGACAGGCCGTACGGGGACTCGCCGCCGTCGAACATCGCGAGCTATCCGTTCCAGCCCGCCGGCCGCGACATCGTGCGCATCCGGCGCGATCTCGGCATGCGCAGGCGCGCGCGCTAGACAGGCGGGCATGACGCGCCGCTTCCGCGTGATCGACACCGGCTTGCGCGAAGGGCGCGCCAACATCGCGTTCGACGCGGCGCTGATCGAGGCGCGCCGCTGCGGCCTCATACCCGACACGATCCGCCTGCTTGCTTTCGAGCCCACGGCGCTGGTGGGCCGCCATCAGGCCCTCACGCGCGAGGTGAGGCTCGCTCACTGCCGCGCGCACGGCATCGGCCTCGCGCGCCGCATCACCGGCGGCGGCGCGATTTATTTCGACCCCGGGCAGCTTGGATGGGAGCTCGTGTTCGACCGGCGCAGCCTCGGCATCGCGAGCCTCGCCGGGATCACGCAGGCGATCTGCAGCGCGGCGGCAAAAGGCCTCCAGCGCCTCGGCGTCCCGGCCGCTTTCCGGCCGCGCAACGACATCGAGGTCGACGGGCGCAAGCTCTGCGGCACGGGCGGGTTCTTCGACGGCGATATCGTCTTCTTTCAGGGCACGCTCCTCATCGAATGCGATCTCGAAGCGGCGGTGAGCGCGCTCAACGTTCCCGCAGCCAAGCTGGAGAAGCGGGCGCTCGATTCGGCAACGCAGCGCATGGTGACGTTGAAAGAACTGATGGGCGAAAGGCTTCCGCCGCGCGACGAGATCAGGGCCGCGCTCGTCGCGGGGCTCGCCGAAGGGCTCGGGCTCGAAACCGAATGGGGCAGCGCGAGCGCGGAGGAGGAAGCGCTCGCGCGGCGTCTGCACGACGAGGAGATCGGCACCGACGCTTTCGTCTTCGAAATCGACGATCCCGGCGCGAAGGCCGGGTTTGCGGCGGGAACGCAAGTCACCGCGGGCGGCACCATCACGGCCTACCTGAAAATCGAAGGCGTGGGCGCCCCGCGCGTGAGCGAGGCGCTCGTCACCGGCGACTTCTTCGCCGCGCCGCCGCGTCTGGTGCTGGATCTCGAAGCGGCGCTGCGCGGAGTGCCGGTCGCCGCAATCGGCGAGGCCGTCGAGCGCTTCTTCGCCGAGCGTCATGCCGAAGTGCTGTCGGTGACTCCCGCCGACTTCCGCGCCGCGCTGGAGCAGGCCGCGCAGGCGGGGAGCGCGGTGTGAGCCCGGGCGCGGGCGTCAAGCGGCCCAGCCTCTACGTCTTTCAGCCCACCGATGCCGAGTACCTCGGGCTCATGGAGGATCATCTCGAAGGGCGCGGCATCGGTTTCAGCTACCTGCGGCCGCACGTCGCGGGTGCGAGGCTCCCGGACAACACGCGCGCGGCGAGCGGGCTGGTGCTGCTCGGGGGCGGGCCCTACGGGGCGGCCGGGCCCCTGCGATTGCCGATGCTCGATGTTGCGGTGCGGCTCGCGCGCGATGCCTTCGAGCGCGGAAAACCCGTGATCGGCATCGGCCTGGGCGCCCAGATCCTGTCGATCGCGGCGGGGGGCGGTGTCGAGGCGGCGCCGTTTGCATTCACCGTGGGCCGCGCCCGGCGCACCGATCCCGGCGCGCTCGCGGGGCTCCTGCCGGAGACCTATCCGCTCGCCGTCTACATGCGCGACCGGCCGCGTCCGCCGGCCTACGCCCGGGTGCTCGCGGTCGATGAGGCAGGTGAGCCGGCGCTTTTCCAGGTGGGTCCGCGGGGCTTCGGTTTCACCGGACATCCCGGCATCAAGCCCGCGATCGTGGAGGACCTGATCATGGAATTCGAGGAGTCGCCCCCGGATACGGGGATCGCCCTCGAGCGACTGCGCGCCGCGCAGCCGGAGATAGAGGACGCGCTGGTGCGCATCATGGCGGGGACCCTCGAGCTCGCAGGCCTCTCGCAGCCGGCTTGAGGCGCGGCGTTACATATTCGATTTGCATTATATGAAGTGCCCGAGTATCGTTTGCGGATGGAGGCGCGCGCATGAGCAAAAAGCTCATCATCGTCATGGTCAACACCGACACCCGCAACGGCGAGGAGCTCGGTGCGCCGCTCTTTCAGGCGAGCGTCGCCGCGGCGATGGAGTACGAGGTGGAAGTGATCTGCACCGCGACCGCCGGGCGCCTCATGAACAAGGGTGTCGCCGAGAAGCTCGTGGTGAAGCCCGGGTCGCCCAAGAGCGTCTACGACTTCATCAAGGACGCGCACGAGGCGGGCGTGAAGTTCTATTCGTGCTCGCCCAATCTCGAGCTCTTCGACGTGACGGAAGCCGACCTCATACCCGAGTGTTCGGGCGTGGTGGGCGGCGCGCACCTGATCGAGCAGATCATGGAAACCGACTGCAAAGTGCTGACTTACTAGCGGCGGGACGGGGACGGGAATGCACGCGGCGGGCACACGCAGGCAGGAGCACATCGGCGATCCGGTCTCGGAGGGCGCTCCGCTCTCGCGCGAAAAGCTCCAGGGCATCTTCAACGACATCCAGGCCGACGCGCGCTACGACCACGAGCTGAACGGGTGCCTGAATTGCGGCATCTGCACCGCGACCTGCCCCGCGGCGCACTACTACGACTTCAGTCCGCGCGAGATCGTGCAGCTCCTGTGGACCGAGAACCTCGAAGGCGTCTACGACGCGATGCAGGAGAAGATCTGGGCGTGCGCCCAGTGCTATACCTGCGCCGCGCGCTGCCCGTTCAAAAACTCTCCCGGCAGCCTCATCATGATCATGCGCGAAGTCGCGATCAAGCACGGGATGCAGTCGGCGAAGGACGTGCTGCGGCCGTTCTCGCGCGTGATGCTGAAGCTGATCTCGACCGGCAACCAGCTTTCGCCCGACATGATCAACGCGGATCATTTCGCCGACTGGGGTCCCAACATCTCCAAGATCGACGCGCCGCTCAAGCTCCTGCGGCAGGCGATCCCGATGCCGACGCTCAACACGATGCAGACGGCATGGGAAGTCAATCTCAAGACTTCGGTCGAGCTCTACACGATCTGGGAAATGACCGGAGTGCTGAAACAGCTCGAGACCATAGACGAGAACCTGTTCGACGTGATCTCGGACATCATGGACGAGAAGCGCGAGGACTACGAGGACTGGCGCGAGGCGCAGGAAGGCGAGCCGGCGTAACGCCGCTACAAACCGACTGGAGGAATCAGCGATGAACGATCCGACTGGCACGCCGCACCTCACCGGGCACGGCCCGGAATGGAAGGACCCGAAGCTCACCTCGATCGAGGCGCGCGCCGCAACGGCGTGGGTGGAGGCGAAAGTCGATCGCGCCACGCTCACCGGCAAGGAGCGCGTGGAGGACGTGCGCGACCTCATGTGGCAGCTCGAAAAAGACGGCGAGATCGTGGTGCACCGCATCCGCGACGAGCACGAGCCGGTCCACACCAAGACGCTGTACGGGTGGGTGAAGCGCATTCCGACAACACAGCTCTGGCACCACAAGTCGTGCGGCCAGTGCGGCAACATCCCCGGCTATCCGACTTCGCTCCTGTGGCTCATGAACCAGCTCGGGACGGCCTATCTCGACGAGACCGACCAGACTTCGTGCACCGCCTGGAATTACCACGGGTCCGGAATCGGCAACCTGGAAAGCCTCGCCTGCGTTTTCCTGCGCAACTTCCATCAGGCGTACGTCTCGGCGAAAGCGCAGGGCCTGCCCGACGGCCACTACTATCCGCTGGTTCATTGCGGGACCTCGTTCGGCAACTACAAGGAGGTGCGCGCTTACCTGCTGCGTTCACCGGAGCTGCGCGAAAAAGTGAAGAAAGTGCTGGGTAAGCTCGGCCGGCTGGTGGACGGCAAGCTCCTGATACCCGAAGAGGTCGTGCACTACTCCGAGTGGCTGCACGTGATGGCGGGGCGCATCCGTGCGATACAGACGATAGACGTGAGCCACCTTCGCACGGTCATACACCCTGCGTGCCACGTCTACAAGATGGTGCCCGAAGACGTGATCTACGACGACAAGGTGCTCGACGGCAACCGTGTGGCGGTCTCCACCGGCCTCATGCAGGTGCTCGGCGCGCAGGTGATCGATTACTCGACGTGGTACGACTGCTGCGGCTTCGGCTTCCGCCACATCATTTCCGAGCGCGAGTTCACGCGCTCGTTCGCGATCGACCGCAAGGTGAAAGTGGCGGCGGAAGAGGCGCGCGCCGACGTGATGATCGGCCACGACACCGGCTGCATCACCACGCTCGACAAGAACCAGTGGATCGGCAAGGCGGCGGGCAAAACGGCAGAGATGCCTATCGTCGCCGATTGTCAGTTCGCGGCGATCGCCTGCGGCGCGCATCCCTACAAGATCGCGCAACTGCACTGGCACGCCTCTCCGGTCGAGAAGCTGCTCACGCAGATGGGCATCGACTGGGAGAAGACCAAGGCGGAGTTCGAGGCCTATCTCGAGGAAGTGAAGGCAGGACGCGGCGAGCACCTCTACGATCCGCGCCGCGCGGTCACGTCGGGACCGGGCTTCCGCAAGCCGGTAACGGTGTAGCCGCCATGAGCGTCCTCGTCGTCGGTGCCGGTCCGGCCGGACTCGCTGCGGCGCACGCGCTCGCCCGCGTGGGCGAGCCCGTGACGCTGGTCGACAAATCCGACCGCCTCGGCGGCGCGCCGATACTCTCGGGCTACGCGAAGCTCATTCCTTCGGGCGAGTGGGCGCGCGATGCGATCGGCGGCATGGTGCAGCGGGTCGAAGGCAACCCTCTCGTGACGATCGAGCGGAGCGCCACCGTCGATGCCTTCGAAGGCGAGCCCGGAA
>Ga0105106_10002145_pt1 | contig 14202 bp, 12 predicted proteins | sample PPLLaktember2015_5_FD_79109 | JGI IMG/M metagenome (GOLD analysis project Ga0105106, IMG submission 79109) | Freshwater sediment microbial communities from Prairie Pothole Lake near Jamestown, North Dakota, USA - PPLs Lake P8 Core (1) Depth... | ecosystem: Environmental > Aquatic > Freshwater >...
GGCGGCTCCCTCCTTGACCGAAGGGATGAACTCCATTCTCTCCTCGCACAGGAAGAAGACCAGCGCGGCCACGTCAAGTCCTGCGACGACGCCGTCTTCCTTGCACAAAAAGATCCCCTCGCCCTTCTGTGCTTCGGGAACCGTGGCATTGCCGGTAACGTCCCCGAGCCCGACGTCTTCGAGCAGTGCGGATTCAACGGCCCGAAGGATCCGGCCGTCATCAAGAGCGGGATTCATGATCCTCTACAATCATGATCGGGATGTCATTCTTTACGGGGTAGACAGTTCCGCATTTCGTGCAGGTCAGAGTTTCCTTCTCCGGTGCATAGATCAGATCGTTTTTGCATTTCGGACAACAGAGGATGTCGAGGAGGTCTTTGCTGAGCATCATGGCTCCTTGCGTTGCGGCCGTTGCATCGCGTTCTCGATAAGTTCCAGGAAATGTGCGGGCGCGCGGGTCGGTTTGCCGGTTTCCGCGTGCACAAAGCCGTGGATGGTATACCCTTCCGCCACCACCTCGGCGCGTGCTTCGTTGAGTATGCGGTAGTCCAGACGAACCCGGGCCACCGGTTTGTCTTTCATCATGGTGACAATGTGCAGGAGTTCATCGTATCGAGCGGGTTTCTTGTACACCGCGTGGGCCTCGATAACCGGGAGCTGATACCCCATTGCCTCGAATTCCGGATACGGCAGGCCGACACTGCGCAGCAGATCGGAACGCCCCTGCTCAAAATAGGCGAAGTAGATGCCGTAGTAGGCGTGACGCATCTGGTCGGTATCTGCATACCGGACGCGAAGGCTTGTTGTACATTCAATCATGCCCTTCCCTCCTCATCATCCGACAAACACCCCCATTTTCGAGAATTTTTCCACTCGCCGTTCGACGAGCCGTTCGGGTTTTACCTTTTTCAACGCTTTGATTTCCGAGATCAGGATTTCCTTGAGGATTGTAGCCATTTGCTGGTGATCCCGATGTGCGCCGCCGAGTGGTTCGGGTACGATCACATCGATGATTCCTGCTTTCTTGAGATCCGGGGCGGTGAGTTGCAGCGCTTCCGCGGCCTGCTCTTTATAATCCCAGCTCCGCCAGAGAATGCTCGAACAGGATTCGGGCGAAATGACCGAGTACCAGGCATACTCGAGCATCAGGATGCGATCCCCCACACCGATGCCGAGTGCGCCGCCGGAAGCCCCCTCCCCGATGATCACCACGATGATAGGGGTTTTTAGCCGGGACATCTCGAAAAGGTTGCGTGCGATCGCCTCTGCTTGTCCGCGCTCTTCGGCTTCCAGACCCGGGAACGCCCCGGGCGTATCCAGGAGGGTGATGACCGGCTTCCGGAATTTCTCGGCGAGCTTCATCAATCGAAGGGCCTTCCGGTAGCCTTCCGGATTGGACATTCCAAAATTGCGGTAGAGGTTGGACTTCGTGTCGCGTCCTTTTTGTTGGCCGATGATCAGCACCGCCTGGTCGCCGATCCGTGCAAAACCGCCGACCACCGCCTTGTCGTCCCGATACGCCCGGTCACCGTGTAGCTCGACAAAGTCCTGGGTCATCAAATGGATGTAGTCTAGAGTATAAGGACGTTCGGAGTGGCGGGCAAGTTGCACCTTTTGCCAGCGCGTAAGCCCGGCATAGACGCTTTGCTGCAATTGCCGGACACGGCTTTCGATCCTGGCGATTTCCTGCACGACATCGGGATTGTCTGCATACTTCCGCATCTCTTCGATTTTCCGTTCGAGCTCGAGGATGGGCTTTTCAAAATCCAATACCATTTTTGCCATGCTGAATCCTCCGTTAGCCCCTGGTGATGTTCATCATCCATTTGAAGAGAATTTCAACGTCAAGCAGCAGCGACTGATTCTTCGCGTAGTACAGTTCGTACCGTTCGCGCTCATCCTGGGAGAGATTATTCGCGGCATGCAGCTGCACGAGGCCCGTAATCCCCTGCGGACCCAGATATGTGCCTTTGAGTGCGAAGGGGGTTGTATAATTCTGTTCCAGACCGTTCTGGACCTCCAGGGGACGCCCGACGAGACTCAGATCACCATTCATTACCCGCGGGAATAGCTCCAACGTCTTCGCCGACGAACTCGTTGCCGGGAGCAGGTGTACAAATCGCAGCAGGCGCTCCACGGGGTACACCGTGAGGAGGACCAGGCCGGAGATCACCACATCGAGGACTCGTTTAGCCGCCCGGTTGCTGAGACGGTGGATATTGTAGTCGATATCCACAAGAGGAAGCGTATCCAGATCGTCAATACGGGTTTTGCCGATGATGGACTCCAGGCTGGTGGGCACGAGCCGGAAATTCACGCTCCGGTTATTGCTTCGCGCGATCACCGCAAGGATTGCGGTGTAGGGAATCTCCTCTGTTGAGAAAATCAGGTCTGTGATGCGGCGCTCGTCGACAACCTTTCCAACATTTTCGAGGCTTCCGACAATTTCCACGCCGTTAATCCTGTCGCCGATGCGTGCGCTACTCGTATCGATAAACCCTTGAACGTCATAGCCATCATCGACCCGTGCACGCAACCGGCGGAGCACTTCCTGTGCGGCGGAGCCCGTGCCGACGATCAGTGTGCGGCTCCCGAAAATCCCTTGATTGTGTTTTCCCGTTCCCAGGCGTCCACCGGCCACTCTCACCAGGACGCGCCAGCCCGGGAGCAGGAGGAGAGCCAGACCGCCGGAGATCACGGCCACCACACGGCTGAAGGCGAACGTCTTCACAAAAAAGACCATCGCAGCAATCAGCACATAGCTGATGATCACCGCAGCGGCGGAACGGCGGATGCTTCCGCGGTGTGTTGCATACACGCCGAGGAACGAACCCACCGCCAGCACCGTCGCGGCTGGAATCAACCACATCGCCGGATAGGCGTACGGGGGGAACCGGAAGAGATGTCCGAAGTACAGCAGCTCGGCGAGGATGAGGGATGCAACCACGAGCGCGCCGTCAACCATCGCAAACGGCAGCGGCCTCGCGGAACGCGCGATCACAGCGGCCGCGCCCCTCAACCATATGCCCAATCTCAGAAAGAACCTCCCGGCACGCGGTTGGCTGAAGTGCTTTTCAACAAACAGCTCCATCGCGCCGTAGAACACCTGTACTTCGTCAACATTGCTTCTGCGCGTGCTTTCCCCTTTGTAGTGCACAATCTGCGTCGAATGCACGTATGAAATGCCGAAGCCTGCCCGGCGGACCCGGAAACAGTAATCGAGGTCCTCGCCGTACATAAAGAAAGACTCATCGAGTCCCCCGACTTTCTCATACACGGCCCTTCTGAGCATCATGAAGGAACCGCTGACCGCTTCCACATCATATGATGCATCGGGGTCGAGATACGTCAGATTGTAGCGGCCGAACACCCGGGATCGGGGAAAGAGCGTACTGAGCCCGGAGATTTTTGTGAATGCAACCCAGGGAGTCGGGTAACTCCTCCTGCACGGGAGTTGGAATGACCCGTCAGGGTTCAGGATCTTGCACCCCGCGAGGCCTGTCCCCGTATGCGTGCGGAAGAACTCAAGCATCACACGAAATGTATCTTCCTGGACCACAGTGTCGGGATTGATCAGGAGCAGGTACTCCCCTTTCGCGACGGCAAGTGCGATGTTGTTCGCGCGGGCGAAGCCGAGATTCTCTTTGTTCGCGATGACGCACACGACGGGAAACTTTTCCCGAACCATTTCCACGCTTCCGTCGTCCGATGCGTTGTCTACCACGATCACCTGCCCGTCGATTCCCTCCAGCGCCCTGAGGACAGACGTCAGCGCATTCTCGAGGAATTGCCGGACGTTGTAGTTTACTATGATTACAGAAAGCGTCATAGCTTGCCGACGAAACTCATCACACGGAGTTTGAGGAGCATGAAGAACGCTTCATACACGATTGACCTCGACATTTTGGAGGCGCCCGATCGTCTGTCAAGGAACACGATAGGGATTTCCCCCAAGTGGAAGCCCTTGCGCCAGGCTTTGTAGCTCATCTCGATCTGAAACGCATATCCGTTGGAGCGGATCTTCTCAAGGTCGATCGCTTCGAGCACAGCTCGCCGGTAGCATTTGAATCCACCTGTTGCATCGTTGAGGGGGAGGCGCAGCAGGAACCGGGTATAAACGTTGGCGAAGTAGCTGAGCAGCAAGCGGTTGATGGGCCAGTTCAACACACGCACGCCGTTTGTGTAGCGCGAGCCGACGACGAGGTCGAAAATCTGGATGCGCTTCAGGAAGGTCGGGAGTTCGTTGGGATCATGCGAAAAATCCGCATCCATCTCGAAGACGTAGTCGTAGCCGTGTTCGATGGCGAAACGGAAACCGGCGACATACGCGGTCCCGAGCCCCTGTTTCCCCTGCCTGACGATCAGGTGCACGCGCGGATCTTTCTGTGCTATGTTCTTCACCAGTGCCGCCGTGCCGTCCGGAGACCCGTCATCGACAACCAGTACGTCCAGCGGGCCCTGGCGCAGGATGGCGGGTATGAGGATGGGGATATTCTCCGCCTCATTGTAGGTGGGCACGACAACCAGTGCGCGCACCTCCTTCTGGTCAGTGGCCGGCATAGAATCCCTTGATTGCATCGGTGATATGCGTGAGTTGATCGTCCTGTAATTCCGTGTGCATCGGCAGCGAGAGCACGTCTGTGGTCGCCTTCTCGGTCACCGGAAAATCTCCCTCCTTGTTGCCCGCCATGGCAAAAGCCCGCTGCAGGTGAAGGGGCACGGGATAGTAGACGGCGTGGGGAATCTCCTTCTGCTTGAGATACGAAGCGAGTTCATCCCGGCGCGGCACCCGGATTGTGTATTGGTGATAGATATGGAACGCCCCCGGCGACACGAACGGAGTGACGGCCGGGGTTCCCTGCAGCAGCGCGTTGTAAGTTTCCGCGGCTTTGCGGCGGGCGGCATTCCACCGGTCGAGATGGGCACACTTCACTCCCAGGATCGCCGCCTGGATTGTGTCGAGCCTGCTGTTGATGCCGAGCATCTCATGGTAATAGCGGGCGCGCGAGCCGTGCGCCGCTATGATGCGCATCCGGGCCGCAAGGTCCTTATCGTCGGTTACGACCATACCGCCGTCGCCGAACGCGCCGAGGTTCTTGCTCGGGAAGAAGCTGATACAACCCACGTCGCCGAATGTGCAGACCTTCTGCCCCCTGTACGATGCCCCCAGCGCTTGCGCCGAATCTTCGATCACCTTGATGCCGCGGCGGCGGGCGACCTCCATAATGAGGTCCATTGCGGCGGGCTGGCCGTAGAGATGCACGGGAATAATTGCACGAGTTCTGGGTGTAATCGCACGTTCGATCAGCTGCGGATCGATGTTGAAGGTCCGGGGATCGATATCCACGTAAACCGGTTTTGCGCCGAGCAGCCCGATTACCTCGGCAGTGGCGACGAACGTGAATGGGGTGGTGATCACCTCGTCGCCGGGTCCGATACCCAGCGCCATAAGGGCGATCTGCAGTGCATCCGTGCCTGACGCGCAGCCCACGGCCTCACCGGTTCCCAGATAGGCCACGATCTGCCGCTCGAATTCCCCCACCTCCTTGCCCTGGATGAACTGGCCCGATTCCAGCACCCGGTGGATTGCGGCGTCCACATCGGCTTTTATGAGCTCGTACTGCCCTAATACATCAACCATTTGGAGTTTCATGGAAGTTCCTTGCGGCATTCACGTTTAGATTGAGCCAGGCTTCAACGGCCTTTGCCCAGGAAAATGTGCGATACGGTGTTGAACAGAATCTTCATATCCATCCGGAGCGACATGTTTTCGATATAAAACAGGTCATATTTCACCTTTTTGCGCACATCGTCGATGGACTCGTCGTACTTGTGCTTCACCTGGGCCCATCCGGTGATGCCGGGGCGGACCTTGAGGCGCCGGGGGTACAGGGGGATTTCGCGTGACAGCTCATCGACGAACATTGGTCGCTCGGGCCGCGGCCCAACAAGGCTCATGTGCCCGGCAAGCACGTTCCAGAGCTGGGGGATTTCATCCAGATGGAGTTTCCGGAGCAGCCAGCCGATACGGGTAATCCGGGGATCGCGCTTGTGCGCCCATTGCGGACCGGCACGTTCCGCGTCGGCTACCATGGAGCGGAATTTGATGATGTTGAAGTGTTCCCCATCCTTGCCCACACGTTCCTGCTTGTACAGCACCGGCCCGGGCGTTTCGATCTTGATGGCCACTGCAACAAGCAGCCAGATCGGTAGCCCTGCCAGCAGGGCCACCGCCGCAACTGTCACATCGATCAGCCGCTTTGTGGCCTCTTCCCACGCGGGCATCAGGACCGGAGAGATCTCGATCAGAGGGAACCCATAGATCTGGTTCGTGCGGGCCTGCCCGCTGATAATATCATACAGATCCGGAACGATCTTCAAGCCCACGGGATGCCCGCTGCAGCGTGCAATGATGTCGAGGAGGCGCGCATGGTCCTTCGAGTCGAGGGCGATGAGCACCTCGCGGACTTCGTTCTGTCTGATCAATGCGGAAAGGTCTTCCAATGAGCCCAGCGTCTTCAGACCGCGTTCGCGTGTCGCAACCCTTTTCTTGTCCACCTTGTCGATGCGCACACCGCCCAAGACGCGGTAGCCAAGGGCCGGGTACTTCGACACTTCATCATACAGTTCGCGTGACCGGACCTGCGAACCAACGATCAATGTGTTGTGAGAACCGATACCGGCAATCAGCATCCGGCGCTGGACGCTGCGCAGGAGCAAACGTCCCGCAACCACGCAGATGAAGAGGAGTCCCCAATAGACCCCGATGAGCAGACGCGAATTGGTGCCGGGCGGGGTTCCCGCATCATCCATGAAGATCACGAAGAAGAGAATCACTGACCCAAGCACGAGTGTCTTGAACAGCAGCGCAACTTCATCGAAACGTGATTTGGCGTACCAGGGACGATACAGGCCGACCATGAAAAAGAGCAGCAGCCAGAAGAGGGTCACCACGATCATGGGCAGGAAGTAATCCGGTACGTCACTTACGATAAGCCAGCCGCTCCGGACCCTGAAGAGATAGTACAGTGTCCAGCCCAGCGAAATAGTGATGATGTCGACGATGAGCAGCACAAACTTTTCGTGGCGCGTGGAGATCATGCCTTCGACTTTTCAGAATCGCCTCCGAGGAGGCGGGTGTACACATCGAGCGTGCGGTCGATCATTCTTTCGGCGGTGAATTCCCTTAGAGCGCGTTCTTCCGCGCGCCTTCCCAGGCATGCCCGCAAATCATCGTCATGGAGAATTTCGCGCATGGCGTTTGCCAGCGCATGGGCATCGCGCGGCGGGACAGTCAGGCCGGTCACTCCGTGACAATTGACGTACGTGGTGCCGGTGTTGATCTCGGTAGAAATCACGGGCTTCCCCGACGCCATCGCTTCTATCTGCACCAGCCCGTAAGTCTCACTCCGTTCGGTGGAAGGGAGCACAAACAGGTCACAAGCTTCATAGTAGGCATGAAGTTCCTCATCTTCAAGATGAGGCAGCAACGACACACGTCCACCCAGCCCAAGTGAGGCAATCTGCGCTTCCAGATTTGACTTCAACGGGCCGGAGCCGATGATGACCAGCCTCGCCTCCGGGAGCTTCGCCATGGCCTCGACGAGGTACTGGATGCCTTTGTAGTACACCAGCCGGCCGACGCAGAGGACGAGCGGCGTGCCCAGCCGGCGCCGGATCTCCGCCACGCGCGCCAGGCGCGGCCTCCGGTCACGCGTCCAATCCAGCGGGATCCCCAGCGGCACAACCTCACACCGCTGGCTGTGCGGACGCAGGAAGTCGGAGTTTTCCAGCAACGCGGGAGAACTGACCAGGATACGGTCGACCTGCGGGAGGAAGCGTTCGATGAACGGACGATACGCCAGGAGTGCCCATTTCTGTCGCACGATGTCGGATTGCCACGTCACGACAATCTTTTTGAACTGACGCCGGATCCGGGGGAACAACGCCACGGAAAGGTCCACCAGCGGGAACGGCTCATGCACGTGGAGTATATCACCGTGCAGGCCTGCAAGGCGGGGCAGATAAGTGGGACTGATCGGAAGAGAGGCCACCGAACCCCAGCGGGGCATGTAGGTGACCTTCACGCCGTTAATGACCCTGCTTTCGTTTGCAAGCGTCCGGCGGGCATTACACACCAGTGCCTCGACAGTGATTCCTGCCCTCTTGCTCAAACCTTCCGCGAGGACTGTTACAGTCGTTTCCATTCCACCGATTACGGGAGCATAAGCCTTATTTGTCTGCAGAATCTTCATGGATGCGTGTGTGCCGCGGGAGCAGTTGATTCTTCATAGATCTTCAGGGTCGCGTCTGCCGTGGTTTTCCACGGAAAGTGTTCAGCCCGTACTCTCCCCCGTCGTCCAAGATCCTCCCGCAACCGGTCATCCGCACAGAGTGTGGTGATGGCCCGGGCGATGTCCGAAGGATCACGGGGTTTGACATACAACACTGCGTCCCCGCCAAGCTCCGGGAGCGATGCGGCGGCGGACGTAATTACCGGGACTCCGGCCGCCATTGCTTCCAGGACCGGGAAGCCGAAGCCTTCGTACAACGATGGATAGACGAAGGCAGTGGCAGCGGCCATGAGGCCTGCGACGGTGTTGTCATCCAGATATCCCAGAAGACGGATTCCTTCCGCTGCGAGCCCCTCGGTTGTTCCGAACGACTCCGCAAATCCCCTCGGGTTGTCGCCTACGATCGCAAGCTCGAGCGCGGGATTCCCGGCCCGCGCGAGGCGGACGGCTTCAATAAGCGCACCCGTGTTTTTGTGCGGCTTGAAGTTGGTCACCGTCAGAAGGAACGGCCGGCGCAATTGCAGGCGGGTCAGCAGTTCGGTGTCGACGAACGGCTCTCGATATTTCACGTGATCGATTCCAAGATACACCACCCGCAGACGCGAGGGATCGGTGCCGAGATGTTCGATCATATCGCGCTTCGTATGTTCCGACGACACAATCACCGCGGCGGATTTTCGCACCCCCGTTTGCACGAGCATGGAGAGATAGGCCGACGAAACGGTGTTGCGCATGCCGCTCCTGCCGAAACTCCACGGGCTGAGAAGCGGGATTATGTCATGCACGCTCATCACCGCCGCTCCCCGGTAAGCCACGGGCAGGGAGGAGTGGAGGGCATGGAATACGTCCAGGCGCAACGGCGCGAGCAGCCGGGGAAGCGTGAATTGCCCCCGGATGCCGAAGCGGCCCTCACCGACCACGATCTCTTTGAATCGCCTGTCATACGCAAACGACATCTCCGTCAGGGGATTCTTCAAAACAATGAATTCATGCGGTTCATCCCGCAGTGAAAACTCTCTCAGGAGCTCTGCCGCGTACCGGCCGATGCCGTCGGTGACCTTCATTGCCCCCCGTGCATCAATCCCTATGCGCATCGTCACTCCATGACTTGGCTTCGCCGGCAAGCGCGCTGCAGCGGGCAATAATTTTGCCGAGGTTCACTCCGGCGTTGAATTCAGATTCTGTCTTCTTCCTTCCAGCCTCTCCGAGAGAGTCGCGCAGCGCGGGGTCCTCAAGGAGACGGACGACCGCATCGGCCAACGCTTCCACATTGCCGCGCTCAACGAGGATTCCGTCCAGCTCATGCGCAATCAGATTCTCCATATGCTGGGAGCGAAATGCCACTACCGGTTTGCCGAACCCCCAGGCCTCGATCACCGGACGCGAGAAGTGGCTTTCGAGGGAGGGTGAGACGAGCAGGTCCGACGCAGCGAGCAGGTCCAGGGCATTCGTGAGTTCGCCCATGTACCGCAATCCCCCGGACTGCTCGAGGTCCTTGATGAGCCCGGTGCACATCTCGTAGTACTCACGCCTTCCCGCCATGTCGCCGATCCGTGCACCGCCCGCAAGGACAAGGTACGCCTCCGGATGACGGCGGAGGATTTGGGCTCCTGCCAACAGGAACTCCCGCGTGCCTTTGATGTCGAGTATTCCCCCGATCATCGTGACCAACTGACGGTCCAGGGGCAGTCCCAGGCGGCGACGCAGTCCATCCGTTCCTGCCTGTCGCCTTTCCGTGACCGGAAAAAACTCTCCCACCACCGTGATCTTCAGCCGGTCGGCAGGTCCCGGCCGGAACTGTTGTGCCTCACTCTGTGTAATCGGGAAGATCGCGTCGTTCCATTTCAGCACCCACCTCCGCATGAGCGCGCGGCGCAACCCGAAAAGTCCGGAGAGCATGCGGCTTCGTATGTGCACCACCGCGGGGACGCGGCATGTGCGGGCGGCCAGTGAGGCCTGTACGACGGTATACTCGTTAAGGTACACCAGGCCGGGTTTGAATTCCCGTATGGCTCTCCTGACAATGAAGAAACCCGCGATGAATTTGACCGCGTCCTTCAGTATGTTCTTCGCTCCTGTGAGCGACAGGGGGGAAACGATATAGGAAAAATGGAAGCTCATCGTCACCGTCGCCACCGGACCACGGCGTCCGTCCAGAAGGACCGCCGAGGAGCGGAGCGCGGCCTTCGTCCACTCTTCCTGCTTCCACGTAAGCACTCCGACCTCAAACCCCGCACTCTTGAAACCCTGCACCAGGTACTCTAGGCTGACGGTCGTGCCGTTGCGTTCCTGATCTTCATCGACAAAGAGAATGCGGCGGGTCATGCACGCTCCGCTCCTTTTCCCGTGCCGCGGACAGCCCCGTGCAGTTTTCTGATCCCGGAAAACGAGAGCGCAAATTTCACCGCAAGAAAACGGAGTATCCGGGGAGTCATCCGGACCTGATTTTTTCTGTACACGGAAAGTATCTCCCGGGCTTGAAGACGCCCCAGGGAGAGGCTTTTGTTCTCGTCATAATACCGGTAGCAGCTGATGGTTATCGGCAGGTGATGGAACTGCCATTTCCGTGCCGCGCGGAGAAAGAAGTCGAAATCCATCACCAGGTGCAGGCTTTCGTCGACTCCGCCCTGTTGGTCCACGAGCTTCTTCCGCCAGAAGAAACTGGGCTGCCGGACGATATCGGGGCATTCCGTCAGACTCTTGTAGTTGATCGTGTCGCCCTTGTAGCTGAGGAGTTTCCTGCCCTGCTTGTCTGCAAACGCAATGTCACCGTACACCACCATACACCCGGGGTTTTCCGCAAAATACCGGGCAACGCTGCCGAGCACGTTGGGCTCGTACCAGTCGTCGGAATTCAGCCAGGCGACGATTTCACCGGTGGCCTTCTGGAATCCCCGGTTGATGGCATCGCTCTGTCCCCGGTCCCTCTCCGACACCCACTTGAGGTGGGGGTACCGGGCAAGGATCTCGCGCGTATTGTCTGTCGATCCCCCGTCCATCACGATGTGTTCAATGTCGTCGTGGTCCTGGGCGAGGACAGACTTGATGGTCTGCTCGATGAACATGCCCTGGTTGAACGACGGCGTGATGATCGAGAGTCTCATGGGGTTTGCTAGGCCCCCCCGGCGGGCAGTGTTGGCGGGACGGGTTTGCAGAGCAGGCGCGACACCAGTTTTGCAGCCGGAGTATTGTCGCCGAGGTAGCGTGCTACGTCCTTGACGCTGATCACACCGACCAGTCTGTAAGTCGCAAGCGTGAGCAGTCCGACGGCGAGTGCCGAGACGGTTACGATCAGCACGCCGGGTCGTACCAGCGGGAAGAGGATGCCGACGGCCGCGGGAACGCCCATCACGAAGAGTATTGCTCCGCCCTGCTTCCAGTTGTCGAGCATTCCCGTGTCAAGGAGGCGATGCTGGTACCAGTAGAGCAGGAGCCAGGTACATAGGTTTGATATCACGTTGCCTGCCACCGCGGCAAAGTACCCCATGGAGGGCAGGAGCGCGAAGAAAACCCCCGTATTGACAATGACATTTACCGCCTGCACCACAACCGTCCGCGATGCGTGACCCTTTGCCATCAGGAACTGGTAGAAGGGTGTAATCGACAGGCTGAAGAGGAGATAGGATGACACCATCCATATAATTGTCACAGACAGAACTTCGACGTTTGTATCGAAGAAGAGCGCGATCACGGGAGTTGTTGCGACAATTGTCAGGCTCACCATCGGCGCGATCAGAAGCAGTGATTTCTGTTCGACATCGTGCACGATGGATCTGATCCCCTCGGGGTCGCTCCTGCTTGACAGGAATGGATAGAGCGGATAGAGCAGCTTGAACGCAAGGCCGGTAATGAGGTTTCTGGCACGAAGTCCGATTTCGAACAGCCCCACCTCCCGCATGCCGAGGAATTGTGCGATGAGGATGCGGATGAGCGGTTCATAGAAAAAGCCGATGAGGCCGGCGGAGAACAGCTGGAGGCCGTAGGTGAGCTGTTTGCGTGCCAGACGCGCGAAGTCCGCGCGTATGCCGGCGACCACCGGCATCCCCCAGGTCTTTAGCACGCCGATCACCACCGTCCCGAACCAGATAACGGTAGCGAAAAGGACAGCGAGCGCCAGCAGATCGAATGATGCCCAGAGGCGGACGACGATGAGGATCGAGCCCCAGTACAGCACCGCATAGACCATCTGACACAAGTTGGTCACGTGGACTTTTTGCTGTGCATCGAGGACGGCGGTGAACGTTTGGCCCACGAGCACGAGGGCGTTACTGATCAGCATCGAGCGGTACAACCAGAGCGCCTCGCCGATCATCGCCGGAGGGACATTCAGGATCTTCAGGACGACGAATCGTTCAAAGATGAGTCCGATGGCCGTCATCGGCACCGTCACACATACGAGCAGAAGCAAAGTCACGATGATGTCATGGTGGGATTCGCGGGTTTTCCCCTGCTCCGCGAGAAAGCGCACCAGGGCGGAATTGAGACCGAGGTTGGCAAATGTATTGGCGCTCCCCACAAGGGTAATCACCGAAAAGACGCCCCAGGCTTCCTGGCCCAGAGTCTTGATAAAGAGCGGGATCGCCAGCACGACGAGCACTGTCGCCACCACCACCTGAAGCGCCCCCGAGACGGAGCCTCTGGTCAGGTCGGAACGCAGTGTCGATTGTTGTGCTGCGCTCATGCGGGAGAGCCTTGTTGTTGGTGTCTATGCTGTGCCAGGATCAATCCGACGACGATTCCGAACAGCACGATCCCCTGTCCGAACATCCAGGCGTCGGTCAGGAACATCGACAGTGTGCAATAGATCATTGCCGTGAACGAGAGAAGTGCGTACCGTTGTTCCTGCTGCGAGAGGGCCCGGCGGACGTTTCTGGCCGCCAGCCGGAGCGTGGACACGAGCAGGAACAGAAATGCCGTTAGCCCGATCAGGCCGCTTTCCGCGGCCACGCCGAGATACGCGACATGCGCGGAGTTGCCCCTCACGTAGATTTCGTAGAGCATTGTCGGGAACCGGCAGTACATGTATGAAGCATCGATGAATCCGTACATGCCGATGCCGATAAACGGATGCGCAAGAAACGCGTTCAATGCCGTATCCCAGATGATCATACGTGTCAGGAGTGTATTGCGGATGATGAGCGCATCCGGGGTTTCCACTGTATTGGCTTCCGTGATATCCGTCGCCCGCTCCCCGACTGACGGATTGAGGGCGATCGTCCCCGCGGCCAGGATGGCGATGGCTGCTATGCATAGTGCAGCAATAATGACCATGCGTTTGCGCGTAACCCCCGCGACAAGAGGGTCGCGGATAAGAAGAGCGAGGGTCACGGCGAGTGTCACGCCGGTGGCGATCCAGGCGTTCCGCGTCTGGGTCAGGATCAGGCCCATTCCGATCAGGGTCCCGAGGATCAGCAGGGCAACGCGTCGCCACCCTTTCGTGAACAGCACCATGAGCGCCACCACGTTCACCGCGATCCCGGCATAGTCCACGAACATCACACCTGCAAACCCGTAGTCCCGCAAGCCGGTAGCGAGAGCAACCCTGATCACATCAGTGCCGGTTATGGCCGTCATCACAAGAAACACCAGGGCCATGCGGCGCATCGCATCGAAGGTCCGGAAGGTCAACAGCACGGCATACATCGCTATCAGAAACGCCACCAGATTGTACATCTTGGCAATGCTGGAGACGGGGTTGAGCGCATTGAACAGCGACGGGAGCACGGCAAGTCCGAACAGGAGCAAGGGTTTTGAGAGCGGCGTGGAAAGTTCATTCCAGGCGAAGTCACGATGGTGGAGGATAACCGCCAGCGCAACGATGGGGGTAAACAGGACTGCGCCTACATACAACGACAAATGGAGATCTATGAAGAGGAACAGCGTAAGGCCGACGAGGGCCAGCTCAGGA
>Ga0105106_10002146_pt1 | contig 14199 bp, 11 predicted proteins | sample PPLLaktember2015_5_FD_79109 | JGI IMG/M metagenome (GOLD analysis project Ga0105106, IMG submission 79109) | Freshwater sediment microbial communities from Prairie Pothole Lake near Jamestown, North Dakota, USA - PPLs Lake P8 Core (1) Depth... | ecosystem: Environmental > Aquatic > Freshwater >...
CCGCCAGCGTGCCGTCGGCATTCGCCAGGGAGGCTTCGGCCGCCGAGCTCGCGACCTCCAGTTCCTGCAGGGCAACCCGGCGCTCGGCTCGGGCTTCGAGCCATTCGGCCTGCTGTGCTGCCACGGAGGCAGTATCGGCATCCAGCCGGGTGAGCTCCTCGATCAATGCGCGAACCCTCTCTTCGGCCTCCGCCCGGGTGCGTCCGGCCCGCTCGAGCCGCTCGGTCGCGCCGCGCAGACTTCCCGCGACATGCGCCTCCTGCACCTGCCAGTGGGCGCGCTGCTCGCGGGCGTTCTCCTGATCGGCCTCCAGTTCAGCCAACAGGCTGCGGGAGGTACCGAGTTCCTGCTCGACCCGGCCCCGATTCAGCTCGCCCTGGACCAGGGCTGCATCGATCTCCGCCAGGCGCTGCTCCGAGCGGGTGACGCGCTCCGTGATTTGCTCCAGCTGGGCATCGGAGTCGGCCGCTTCGCGGGCGAGGTTGCCGACAACCCGGACCAGGTCGTCGCGGGTGGCCAGAACCTGCCGCTCCGCGTCGCGGGCCCGCTCGGCGGCGCCGACGGTCTCCGCCAGCGTCCGCTCCCGCTCCACCAGCCGTCTCACCGTAAAGCGCAGGGACTCGTCGGCGTGGGCCAACGAGGCCTCGGCCTGGGCCACTTCCTGGGCCAGGGCCGCGAGCTCGGCACGGCGGCGCAGCGGACCTGACGGCGCGCCGGCACCGGAGAGAAAAATGGCCCCGCTTGCGCGGCGGAGGATCCGGCCCGAGTCGTCGAGAACCTCAGAGCCGGCCAGCGCGGCACGGACCCAGCCCGCCGCGGGCCCCTCGGCATGCAACCGTTCATCCACCGGCTGGGCCCCGGCTGGCGTGAGCGGTCCCGGATTGAGCGGGAGGAGCACGAGCGCGCCGGGCTGATGCTCCTCATGCCAGGACTGAATGGCCTTCACCGTATCTTCGCTCCGGACGAGCACGGCATGCATCCAGTCGCCCAGCAGCCGCTCAGCCAACTCGGCGTCCTGCCGGCCGGTGCTGACGAAATCGCTCAATGGCCCGAGCACCCCGCCGTCGAACCTGTCCCGCACCGCCAGCAACGCGGCGGCGGCGGGAGCCAGTCCCACCCGGTCTCGCTCCAACTCTTCCAGAGCCTGCCGGCGAGCCGTCATCTGAGCCAATGCTTCTTCGGCCTGGCGTCGCTCGGCCCGGTTCATGGCCTCATGCTCGCGGGTTTCCGCGAGGGCGTGGCGGGCGTGCTCCGCGGCGGCCGCGGCCTGCCTGGTCTCCTGGGTCAGGAAGCCGGCTCGCTCGAGGGCGGTGTCCCGACGCCGTTCGGCCCCGGCCAGCTCCTGCTGGAGGCTGGAGCGTCGTACGGCGGCTTGCGCGGCACGTTCACGCAGTGAGGCCAGCTCACCCTCGAGCGCGGTGCGCTCACCCTCGAGCGCCTTCAGCGTCTGGGCGCTGGACTGCAGCTCCTGCTCCAGGCGGCGGACCGTGCTTCTCTGCTCGGCCAGCCGGCGCCGGACTTCCTCCTCCGCCTCGGCGCGACCGCTCAACTCATGCAGGATGCGCTCGTGCTCGGTGGCGGCGCTCTCACGGTGTTCCGTGGCGCCCGCCTGCTCGGTCGCTGCGGTTGCCGCCCGCTGCTCCATGCCGGCCCGCTCCTCACCGGCGCGGAGTCGCCGCGCCGCGGCGTTGGCCAGTCGCTCGGCCGCGAGCGCCAGATCGCCATCGAGCTTGCCGAGCTCGACCCGGAGGCCGGCCAGGCGGTGGGTCATCTCGGTCCGTTGCGCCTCCGCAGTGGCGCGAGCGCGAGCGGACTCATCGCGGCGGAGGTCGCTTTCCGTGAGCCGCTGCCGCATGGCCGGCAACAGATCGGCCAGCACCCGGAAGCGCGCCTCCATCCCTGCCGCCTCCTCCGTGAGACGGTCGAGCTGGCGCCGGGCGAGAGTGAGCTGGACCGCGAACTTCTCCTCGGAGAGCTTCGCGTGGCGCTCGGCCTTGCCCCGCTGGCGGGCCAGACTCCGGATCTGAGACTGGACCTCGGCGACCAGATCCTCCACCCGCTGGAGGTCGACGGCGGTCTCTTCCAGCCGCCGCTCGGTGCTGTGCTTTCGATCGCGATAGAGGCCGATCCCGGCGGCTTCCTCGAACAGCGACCGCCGCTCCTCGGCCCGGTCGGAGAGCAGGAGGTCGATCATCTTGGCCTCGATCACCACGCCGGCGTCGCTGCCCAGCCCGGTGCCGCGCAGAAGATCCTGAATGTCCCGGAGCCGCACCGGAGAGCCGTTCAGGAGGTAATCGCTCTGGCCCGAGCGCGAGAGCCGCCGGGTGACTACGACCTCCCGATAGGCGATGGGCAGCTCGCCGTCGGTGTTGTCGAGGAAGAGAGAGACTTCGGTGACGTTGACCGGGCGCCGGGCGGCCGAGCCCTGGAAGATCACGTCCTCCATCTTGCCGCCCCGAAGCAGGCGGGCGGACTGCTCACCCAGGACCCAGCGCACCGAGTCGGAGACGTTCGACTTACCGCAGCCGTTGGGCCCGACGATGGCGGTGACGCCCTCCTCGAAGGTCAGAGTGACGGTATCCGCGAAGGACTTGAAACCGGAGAGCTCCAGCTTGGTGAGCTTCATGCCGTCGATCCCTGTCGGTGGGGAGAGTGAAGCTACTGAGCCGCGGACTGTTCCTGGGCGGTGACGACGAATGACGGCATGCCGATCTTCCGGCCGGTCGCCTCCGCCTGTTCCCGGGTCGCGTAGGGCCCAAGCACTACCCGGTAGACTTCCTCCGAGCGGCGAGGGGTGAGCACCGAGGCCGGGAGGCCGGCGGCACTAAGCTTGGCCGACAGCTCGTTGGCCCAGGCGGGATTCTGCGAGCTGCTCACCTGGAGATAGACGGTTGGTCGCGCGGGTCCGGTGTCGGCGGCGGCGAGGGCCGAGTCGGATTGGAAGGGGAGCTCGGTATCCTGGGCCGGCTGCCAGGCAAGCGGGAGCCAGAAGTCAGCCGCTCCACCCTGGATGCGTCCCAGCTCGGTGAATCCGGTGGCCGAGAGATCGAGGCCGGCCAAGTCGGCTCCTTTCCGGAGCAGCAGAGTGTTCGGCGGCGCCACTGCGGGCAGGTCGTCGCTCCAGCGTGCCACGGTGGAGCCAACGAACTTCGCGGTGCCCACATCGATCACCCACAGCGAATCGCCTTGCTCCGGACGGACCAGCAGCCATCGGCCGTACATATCGCCCCGCAGCTCCCGAGCAGGGCCGGGAAGCTCGATCTCGTGCAGCTGGGTGCCGTCGAGCCGGTCGAGGACCAGCAGCGGCGCGGCAGCGCGGGCAACGTAAAGCCGGTGCCCCGACGGCGAAAACAGCACCGCGCGAGCGTCACCCGAAATGGGAATAGACCGCGGCTCTGATTTTCGCTGCGGAGTGTACAGCACCACGGCGGTGTCCGCCGCCACGGCCACCAGGTCACCGAGGAGGGTGGCCGCCACCTGTCCCTTGGGGAGCGGGGTGGAGCTCGGTGCCTGATCGGGGCCCAGATACTCCAGCGCCGGCTGGTCGCCCCCCAGCCTTGCGACCAGGGCGCCATCCATGGTGCCGTGCAGCTGGGTCGGTTTGCCCTGCAGCTTGGATCGGAACCGCACCGGGGTCCGCCGGACCAGTTGAGTCACTGCGCTGCCGGTGTCCACGGCGTACAGCGCTCCATCGGGGCCCAGCGCGGCGTAGCGGATATTCTCGAGGTAGGTCCGGACCCGCCGGGTATCGAGGTCGAGTGCGACCACGTTGTTCTTGCGGTCCAGGGCGAACACGAGGCCCCGCTCCGGGTCCGCGCCGATCGGGCGCTCCATGGCCGGCAACGGATCGGCCGGCTTCCAGGGGGCGGAGTCCAGCGCAGGCACGCGGTAAAGCCGCGCCACTCCCCCTTCACGGGGGATTCTCAGGACGCTGACACCGGGTATGCCCCGGGATGAAGCCGGAGCGTTGTCGGTGGCCAACTCCGGCTTGCCCCCGCAGGCCGACAAGAGGGAAGCGGCCACCAGCAAAGTGGTTGTGGGATTCACGGGTTGGAAGATAGCGGGTAGGCGGGACAGCGGGTAAGCGGGACAGCGGGTCCGCTGACCCGCCTCTAGAACGCTGGTCCCAGACTAAAGGCCCACAACCCCTTCACGCCGCGCCGCTCCTGGGGGATGGAATAGTCCACCCTGGCCACCACGAAGCCGAACAGGTTAGTTCGCACCGAAAAGCCGATGGTCTGGGATGGGGTGCGGACCCGGGTGGGATCGTCACCGCTCTGACGGCTCCATCTGATGGTGGTCTGCTCGTCCCAGGTCAGGCCGATATCGTAGAAGATGGCGCCCTCAATGGGAGGGAAGCCGTCGGGAAGAAACCCAAATTGTGGAGTGAGCAGGGGAAACCGCAGCTCGGCACTCGCCACGCCGATCTGAGTCCCGACCAGCCGGTCGAGCTCGGCGCAGCCGGTCTGGGTGCCGGGATCATTGGCGTTGACACACTCGTTCCGCCGATAGGAGCCCGAGGTGTTGCCCCGGATGAGCTCGGTGCTGCCGCCGAACAGGCGAAACCGCGACGCATCCCGTCCCATCCGTCCGAAATAGAGGAGACGCGAGGCCAGGACCACCGGGCCCACGATCCCATCATAGCGCCGGTAGTCGGCGGTGACCTGGGAGAACTTCCAGTCGCCCAGGGTCTGGGCAAACTCGAGCCGGTAACGGCGCCCGTAGAACGGTGCGGTGTATCCGAACAGCGAGTTGTCGAACACCAGCGCCGTCGAAGGCTGGAGATAGTTGATCCCCGGCCGGTTGTTGGTCTCGAGAGTGGGGTCGTCCGTCGGGTTGAGGGTTGCCCGGCTGTACGGCTCCAGAATGCTCAGCAGCGCATCGTCCACATTCGCGGCTCGCAGGCTGCCCTCGATCCTCTGAAACCGGCTGATCGGGTAGTAGGCCTGCCCGAAGGCCGAGCGCACGACCAGACGCCGAACGTTGGTGACAAAGGTGTTCTCCCCCGGCCCCGGATCGTCGAATCGGACCTCGCTCGGCTCGAGGAAATAGTAGGGATCCTGGGAGATTCCGACGGCCCAGTTGATCCGGTGGCTCAGATTGGCATACGCGGCCAGCACCTGCGCTTCGCTGATGCGGCCGTTGACGTAGCCGGCGAAGACGAGCTGATGGTTGCCAAGGATGTCACTCAGGGAGACCGCCGTGCCGCCGAAGAATCCGCGCCCGAAGTTGTCTCGGGCGTAGCCGATCGAGGGACGGGCGACGTAATCGGGCGAGAAGCTGACCCGGTATTTTTTCACCGTGAACTCGCTCGTGTCCGGCAGGCTGTAGGTGGCGGAGTCGAGCAACGCCGCGATGGAAACCGGCGGAGCCACGAAGGCGGTATCCCCGGTGCGGCCGACCTCGCTCGACGAGCGGAAGCCCTGAGGAGTCCGGTAGATCGAGCCACCTTCGCCGACCTGGGGACGAACCTCCTCCGGAACCTGCAATGACCGGCTGGTGTCCGCCGGAGTTGTGGTGGTGGCGACGAGCAACCCGCTGCTGTCCGGCGCCTGCTGCTCATACGGCTGGCGCTTCAGCGAGCGCGGGTTGGCCAGGGTATAGACGTCGTACTTTCCCTTCTCGAAGTACACAAAGGCCAGACGGTCGGCATCCTGGGCCCAGGAGAGGACCGGGGAGAGCGGCGTGATCCCCTGGCTTCCGGTGTAGAAGTCGGTGAGCTGATAAACGACCTTCTCCCCCAGGTCATACAGGAAAATATTGCTGACCCCATTGCGGTCGGACACGAACGCGATGGAACCGCCGTCGGGGGCCCACTGCGGGCTGACGCTCTTGCTGCGATCCGCCGGCTCCAGCAGCTCGATGGACTCGGTGTCCAGATCATACAGGGCAATTTGCATGTTGCCGACGGCCAGGGTCCTGAAGTTGGTCTCCCCTCCGCGGTCGGTAGCGAAGGCGATCGATTTGCCATCCGGCGACCAGACCGGGTGAAGATCGGCGTACTTGTCCTCGGTGAGGCGCCTGAGCCCGCTTCCGTCACGCGCAACGACGAAGAGATCGCTCAACCCGCCGTCGTAGCCGGTGAAGGTCAGGTGCTGCCCGTCTGGGCTCCAGGACGGGGTAGTGACCCCGCTCAGCTTGAGGTCGATCCGCTTGACCTCCTTGTTGCGGGCCACGTCCACGATGACGATGACATCCCGCGCGCCTCGCTTGGCCGCAAATGCGAGGTACTTCCCATCGGGCGACCAGTTGGCCTGTGAGTTGATGAAGCGGTAGGTCTCGTAATTGCTGCTGACTCCCGACTTCAGGATCCGTCGCTTCACTTTGCCGGTGGTCCCGTCAGCCAGGTACAGGTCGACGAAGTAGAAATCCTTCTCGCTGAAGTAGGCCACCTGAGACCCGTCGGGCGAGAGGGCAGGGGCCAGATGCAGGGTGCCGTCCGAGCGCTTCTCGGTCAGCAGGGCCGAGGCCACCGCACTTGCCTTGGCCCGGGCGCCGATCTCGGGGAGGTATTTCTTCTGCACCGCATCCCGCCACTGGCTGGAGAGCTGGTCGAGGGTAAGGCCGATGGTGCGGCGGAAGGCACCGTCGACCCCACCGGCAAGCGTCGCCTTGAGGATGGCTCCCACGGCCTCGTCGCCCCACCGCTCGCCGATGTAGGACCACAAAGCGTGGCCGAAGCGATAGGGGAAGTATTTGTACGGATCCAGGGTCATCTGCTCGATGGTGGGCAGGCTGCCTTCCAGGGCCGCATCCCGGAGCCACATTGCGGTCTCGGAATTGATCGGGCCGATCGATAGATACTCCGCCATGCCCTCGGCGAACCAGAGCGGAGGGTTGATGGCGATGAGAGTCGAGAGCCCGCCGCCGGCCCGACCCCGTGACCAGGTGTCGTACTGAAACTGGTGCACCATCTCGTGCTGCACGACGTGCTCGAATTCCTGGTAGGAGCCGGTAAACGGCATGACCGCACGGTTGCGCTGGAAGTCCGTCACGCCGCCGGTGCCTTCGCCCGGCGCCTGGCCCAGCGCGTTGGTCTGCTGGAAATCGGAGTGGGATGCGTAAAGAATGATCGGCTTACGCTCGCGAAAGTCGTGATTCAGGACCTTGGACAGGCGGGCATATCCGCGCTCGGCCATGCGGGAGGCGTCCATGGCGGCCACCCGCTCACGTTCGTAGTAGTAGACGTCGAAATGCTCGGTCTGAATGACCTTGAAATCGAACGAGCTGTACTGGACCTTGTTCCGCCCGAAATACTGGGCGGATAGCAGTCCCGGCGCGAGCAACAGGAGGATGAGTGCCGGGGCGGCGCGTCGGAGCATACCTACCTCGATCTAGGAGGAGCTGATCAGCAGCTCGGGTGCATCATACCAGAGGCGCTCGAGCTGGTAGAACGAGCGGGTCTCCGGGTGAAACAGGTGGATCACGAAGTCTACGAAGTCTAGCAGGACCCAGCGGCCCGCGTTCAATCCTTCCACGTGATGGGTGTGGTGGCCTTGGCGGTCCAGCTTGTCCATCACCGACTGTGCGATGCCGCGGACGTGGGCATCCGAGGTTCCGGAGGCAATCACGAAGTAATCGGTCGCGTCGTTCAGCCCCCGAAGATCGAGGACCACCAGTTGGTTACCCTTCAGGTCCTGGATGGCCTCCAAAGCAAGGCGAAGCGCCTCAGGGGCCGGCGACTGCGCCCGCCGGTCTAAGTGTGGGTCTCGAATCATCCCTCCGGGGGTCCTCCCTGGCCGACCGGGCTGGTGAGCCCGTCCTCGACCTGATAAAAGATGCCCCAGGCTCCTGGCCCGACGTGGGTGCCCAGCACCCCGGTTGCCAGAGTCACGAAGCAATCCTGGGGCTGGTATTTCCCCACCAGCGCGGCGCGTATCCGCTCGGCCGCCTCAGGCGCATCGGCATGCGCCACGCCGAAGCGCACCTTTCGAGGACGCGGTGTCAGGCGCTGATCCAGCAGGGCCAGGGCCCGTGCCTCCAGATTCTCACGCCCTCTCACCCGCTCAACCGGCACGACGTGGCCGTCGCTGTCGAACGAGAGGATCGGCTTCACGTCCAGCATTCCCGCGAGCCACGCCTTTCCGCGTGAGATCCGCCCCGATCGAAGCAGGTTGTCGTACCGATCCACCGTCAGGAGCATACCGGACTGGGACCGAAGCCGGGTCAGCTCCGCCGCGATTCGCTCCCCCGACCACCCCGCATCCGCCAGCTCGGCTCCGCGCAGCGCCAGCAGTCCCACACCCAACGACGCGAGGCGGGTGTCCACCAGGTGGACGCCCTGCACGCCGCCGGCGCGGATGGCTGCCTGGGCCGAGGCGAACGTGCCCGACAGGTTGGACCCGAGCAGCACCGCCACGACCTCATCGGCTTCCTGCCGGGCATCGCGGAAGACCTGAATAAATGCGGCCGGCGTGGGCTGCGACGTCGTGGGAAGCTCTACCGCCCCGCGCAGCCGCCGGTAAAACTCCTCGGGCTTGAGCTCCACCCGGTCTCGGAAGGTGGTGTTGCCGAAGATCACCTGCAACGGCACCAGAGCGATTCCATGCCGGTCGAGCACGGAGTCCGGCAGGTCAGCGGAGCTATCGGTTACGATGGCCACTGCCCGGCGGCTGGTGTGCACCAGCCGCCGGTGCTGGACCCGCATGTCCTCGGCTTTGGTGCTGTCCACCCGCCCCCAGCGCGATACATAACTAAAGACGGCATCGGGGGTGTCGGTGTGCACATGGATCCTCAGAATGTCCCCCACGAGGGCCACCACCGTGGAGCCGCCGAACTCGTGCATGGCCGCCCGCACTTCGTTGGCCGGCGGGAGGCCCTCACCCCGCACCAGGACCTCGGTGCAGTACTGAAAGTCGCGCTCAGCGGCCACGTCCACCCCGGCGGCCGCAAACATGGGTTCGCCCGCCGGCTCATCCGGCACGGCACCCGACAGAATCGGATCGCCGCGGATGTAGCGAACGACGCCCTCCAGCATCCGTACGAAGCCTTTCCCCCCGGCATCCACCACCCCGGCTTCCTTGAGCACGGCCAGCAGCTCGGGTGTGCGAGCCAGGGCCGCCTCCCCCTCTTCGAGCAGCCGCTTCATGAATTCGCAGATGTCGCGCGACTCGCGAGCAACCGGCTCGGCGGCGATGGCGGCCTCACGGGCGACGGTCAGGATGGTGCCTTCGCGAGGGTCGTCCAGCGACTCGTAGAGCCGGTCGGCTCCCTGCCTGATCGCTCGGGCAATCTGAGGGGCGGTGGCGGTGGCGTGGTCGCCCAACGCGTCGGTAAATCCGAGAAGGAAGTGCGCCAGCATCATGCCGGAATTGCCCCGGGCACCGAGCACCGCGGCTCGAGCCATGGTGCGTGCGGTCTCCGGAAGCGGAGCGTCGCCGAGGGCTGTGAGCGCATCGGCGACGGCGCGAAGGGTGAGGCTGAAGTTCGTGCCGGTATCCCCGTCGGGGACGGGAAACACGTTGATGCGGTTGATTTCCTCGCGGCCGGCCGCCACCCAGTCCGCGGCGGCATAGACGGAGCGTGCCAATCGGGGGCCGTCGACGTACGCAATGCCGACCGTCATGCCCGGCGGGTCACTCCGCGACGACGGTGACACGCAGCTGGGCATGAACCTCGGGATGCAGCCGGATGGTGACCGCGTGCTCGCCGATGGTCTTGATCGGGTGCTCGAGCTCGACCCGGCGCTTGTCCACCATGTGGCCCGCACGAGCCAGGGCGTCGGCTACGTCCTGGGAGGTGATGGAGCCGAACAACTTGCCTTCCTCGCCGGCCTTGCCCGACAGATTCAGCGTGACCGCGCTCAGCGTGGTGGCGACCCGTTGCGCCTCAGTCTTCTCGGCCTGATCGCGGGAAGCGCGGGCCTTGGACTCGGCGGCGATCCGCTTCTTGTTGCCCTCGGTGGCTTCGAAAGCCAGTCCTTGGGGAAGCAGATAGTTCCGGGCATAGCCGGGCTTGACCCGGACCATTTCACCGGCCCGGCCCAGCGTTTTCACGTCCTCACGCAGAATCACTTCAATCATGGACTTACCCTCGAGTGGCCGACGTCGGCACGAGGCGACGCCGGAAATCTAGCCAGGTGTCGGCCAGGCCGAGCAGCGTCAGCCCTGCCGCTACGAACGGCAAGAGAAACATGGCGATGATGGTGAGCGTCGCGAGCACCGGGCCGGGCACCCGGCCCGAGCCGGCAGAGAATACCGCGAGCCCCCGCACGGCGTACAGAACTGCCCAGACCAACAACAGATTCGCCCCGGCGAATGCCCACGCGCCGGGAAGGGGCAGCAAGCAAAGCCCCAATCCCACGACCCAGCCCCAGACCAGCTGATCGCTGAACTGGAAGGCGGTGAAGCGAGCAGGAGGTGGACCGATCGGGTGCCGGGCTATCCGGTGATGCCAGGTCCAGGCGAGCCGGAGACCTCCGATGCTGCCCAGAATCATGAGGGCAGGATAGATCGATCCGATGGTGCGCACCGCCGAAGACATCTCGTCGAGCATCCCCTCGGTTCCCGGCCGGGACCGTGCGACCTCACCGACCCGCGCGATGAACTCCCGGTTGTACGTCCAGAGGTTGTGTTCCACCGCACGCTGGATCTCGCCCCATTCCAGACCGAGATGCCACATCCAGATGAACAATGCCACCCCGGCCAGAGCGGTGGCGGTCAGCGCTCGGGAGAACCGGGCCGATGGCCGCCACACCGTCAGGGCCACGAACATGCCGGCCAGCAGCACCGCACCCGCTCGAGCGAACTGGGCCGCCAACCCACCGGGCTGGTTCAACCAAAGGGCGGACCAGGTGCCGGCTCCCGCCACCCAGAGCCACTCGCGCAGGGTGCTGGGGCGGCTGAGGAGCAGCAACCCTGCCAGGGGGCCGAACACGAGGACTGGCGGAGCCAGGAACAGGTAGCCGGCCAGCGCCAGCACCGCTCCCCACCCCGCTCGCCCGGCGCCGTCCTGCTGCCCCGCTGCCGTCAGCCGCCGAACCCCTTGATGTACGGCAGCAGCGCCAGCATGCGCGCCCGCTTGATGGCGGTGCTGAGTTGGCGTTGGTGGCGGGCGCAGGTGCCTGAGAGCCTGCTGGGCAGGATCTTCCCACGCTCAGTCAGAAAGCGCGACAGGGTGCGCTCGTCCTTGAAGTCCACCACCCGCACCCCGGACTCGCAGATGGCGCAGGTCTTCTGCGGCCGCCTCATTCGTCATCCTCCTCGTCACTCTTGCCTGCGGTTACCGGCACGGGCTGGGCCCCCTCGCTGACGACCACGAGGAACCGGAGCACCCCTTCGTCGAGCTTGATTGCGCGTTCGAACTCCGGCAGGGCAGTGGCGTCAGCATCGAACTTGGAGACCACGTAGTACCCGGTCTCGTGCTTCTTGACCGGATACGCAAGCGTGCGCTTCCCCCAGTGGTTCACCTGGGGAGGCTCGATGCCTTCCTTCTGGATCAGGGCGTTGAAGCGCGCAAGGCGCTCGTTGATGGCGGCCTCTTCGAGTGCACTGTCGAAGATATAGACCGCCTCATACTGACGGGTCATGACACCTTCCTTCGGTCTGGCGCCGGCGACGCTGGCGTGCCGGCTCGGTTGCCCCGGGTTTGGTGTGAACGCCGGGGAGGAGATATGTGGAGGGGAAGATAGACGGAAAGCGCGGCCCAGTCTAGCTGGTGAACCGGAACAGCATCACATCCCCGTCCTGCACGACATACTCTTTGCCCTCCGCCCGGGCGACACCCTGTTCCCGGGCCGCTTTCCAGCCTCCCAGCCGCACGAACTCGCCATACGCCACCGTCTCCGCCCGGATGAAACCCTTCTCGAAATCCGAGTGGATCACACCGGCCGCGGCGGGTGCCTTGTCACCCCGGTGAACGGTCCAGGCGCGTACTTCCTTCTCGCCCGCGGTGAAGTAACTCTGGAGACCCAGCAGGTGGTACGCCGCGTGAGCCAGACGGTCCAGGCCCGATTCGCTGAGGCCGAGCGAGTCGAGAAACTCGCTCCGGTCCTCCGGCGCGAGCTCTGCCAGCTCGGCCTCGACCTTGGCGGAGAAGGTGACGACCTCGGCGGTCTCCTGGTCCCGCTCGAGCGCGGCTCGGAGCGCGGCCACGAACCGGTTGCCGGAGTTGATCTCGTCCTCGGGAACGTTTGCGGCGTAGAGCACCGGCTTGGCGGTGAGCAGGTTAAAGCTGCGATAGGCGGCCGCCTCGTCTTCGGTCGGCTGGACCACCCGGGCAGGCCTGCCGGCGGCGAGCTCACGCTGCAGCGGTTCCAGCAGCCGGAGCTCGAGCTTCGCCTGAGGATCGCCCGATTTGGCGGCGCGGCCGGTCTTGTCCAGCCGCTTTTCTACGCTCGCGAGGTCGGCCAGGCCCAGCTCGATGTTGATGATCTCGCGGTCGCGCGCCGGATCCACAGCCCCTGCCACGTGTTGGACGTCGGGGTCCTCGAAACAGCGCACCACGTGAACGATCGCGTCGACCTCCCGGATATTGGCCAGAAACTGGTTGCCAAGACCCTCACCTTCGCTGGCGCCCTTCACCAGCCCGGCGATGTCCACGAACTCGACCACGGCAGGAACCGTTCGCTCGGGCTTCACGATCTTCGCCAGCGCATCCAGCCGGGGATCGGGGACCTGGACGATGCCCGTGTTCGGCTCGATGGTGGCAAAGGGATAGTTCGCCACCAGCGCCTTGGCGGATGTTAGCGCGTTGAACAGGGTCGACTTGCCCACGTTCGGAAGTCCCACGATTCCTAGTCGCAGCATGGATCGGTAACTACTTCACCACGAAGGCACGAAGGACACGAAGGGCTCCTTTTCTGTTTTCTTCTTGCTGATGGGAGGGCGATGGCGATCCCTGTTGCCGAGCTCAGCGATTGAACTGGTTCATTGCCTTCTCGATACCGTTCTCGAGCCAGCTCTCCACGGCCTCGCTCATGGGATCGAGCAGGGCGGTGACCTCGTCGCGCTCCTCGGTGCTGAATTCGTCGAGCACGAAGTCGGCAAGGTCGTCCAGGCCGGGCGGCGGAGGGCCCACCCCGATCCTGAGCCGGGCGTAATCCTGACGCTGGAGAACGCCCTCGATGCTCTTCAGGCCGTTATGGCCGCCGGCCGATCCGGCTCCGCGCAAACGGAACCGCCCGACCGGAAGGGCCACGTCGTCCACCAGAATCATCAGATGTTGGCTGGGGTCGAAGCCGGCGAGGGTGCGGAGCGGAGAGATGGCCGCCCCGCTTCTATTCATGTATGTCTGCGGCTTGAGAACTCTGACCGGCAGCCCCTGCCAGATTCCCTGGGTCTCGCGGGCGCGATCGCCGCGGCGAAACGGTGGTAGCTGCCAGCGGACCCTGAGGCGATCGGCGAGGCGGAACCCGGCGTTGTGCCGGGTGTCCTCGTACTCCGGGCCGGGGTTTCCCAGCCCCACGATCGTGTGCAGAGCTTATGCCTTCGACTCGGCTTCGCCCTCTTCCTCGCCCTCCGGCTTCGGCTTCCGGATCAGCTCGGGCTCAACCGGGGCGACTATCTCCTCGACCACCGGCGGCGCCTCTTCGGCCCGCGGCGCCACCACAGTGCAGACCGGGGTATCGGGCTCGTTGAGGATCTCGGCCTTCTCGATCATGATGTCGCGGACGAAGAGCGAATGGCCAATCGTCAGATTGGTGACGTCCAGCTCCACGTGCTCCGGGATGTCGGCCGGAAGGACCTCGATCTCGAGCTCCCGGAGCGAGTGGTCCAGCACGCCGCCGAAGTTCCGAACCCCATCAGGAATGCCGATCAGGTGTACCGGCACCGACAAGGTGACCTTCTCGTCGGCCCGCACCTCGTACAGATCGAGATGCAGGATCTCGGCGGGGCGGACGGAGTCGCGCTGGATTTCGCGGATGAGTGCCTTGACTGCCGGCCGGCCGTCGACCACGACGTCCAGAACCGTCGTGCCCGCGCTGATGCCCACCAGCATCTTGTTGAGCGCGGCGGTATCGATGGCCAGAGCCTCGGGCGCACGGTCATGGCCGTAGATGACACCGGGAACCTTTCCCTGCCGCCGGAGGCTGCGAGCCGCACCCTTCCCGACGATGGTCCGGGTGGCGGCTTGGAGGTTTGCCTGTTGGGCCATGGTTGTTACTCGCTATGGGCTATGGGCTATGGGCTATGGGCTATGGGCTATGGGCTATGGGCTGTGGCTGTCGTTGGCTAACGGCTAGGAGCGGTTCCCGGCTCG
>Ga0105106_10002147_pt1 | contig 14196 bp, 15 predicted proteins | sample PPLLaktember2015_5_FD_79109 | JGI IMG/M metagenome (GOLD analysis project Ga0105106, IMG submission 79109) | Freshwater sediment microbial communities from Prairie Pothole Lake near Jamestown, North Dakota, USA - PPLs Lake P8 Core (1) Depth... | ecosystem: Environmental > Aquatic > Freshwater >...
AATTAGGATTCTTGATAAAAATTTACATGAGGAATTAAAAACACTTTATAATAAAGGAAATAACGAATTTGATAAAACTTTTGAAGAATATATTCAATACTCAAATTATTATAACGATTTTAAATTGTGAATTAAATTGACGGGGAATTCTAGTAGTGTAACTTAATCCAGCGATTTTGAATAATCCTTTAAATTAACAAATTTGAAAACATCTCACTTTCGCATCATTTTCGTTCACCCGAACTGATACTTTTAATAAATTTGCTTATCAAAACTATAAACGGAATATGAATCCTATCTGGGAAAACACTTTTAAAACCACGGCTTTTGATGTTGATGCAAACAATAGATTACGGGTCAACAGAATATTTGATTACTTTCAGGACGCTGCTTCGTATGACGCTGAGCGTAGGGGTTTTGGCTACAATGAATTTAATCTCAAAGGTTTATTGTGGGTTTTATCGTGGGTAAAATTTGAGTTCTTAAGCTATCCTAAATTTATGGATGAAATTAAAATTCAAACATGGGGTAAAAAGCAGCATAAGCTTTACTCAATGCGAGATGTGCTTATGTTCAACAGCAAAGATGAAATTATTATCAAAGGAACGTCTGCTTGGCTTTTGCTCGATTCTAAATCTCTCAGACCCAAATTTTTGACCCATCTTTATCCCGAACTTGAAATGCTTGATACAAAAGATGCCCTGACTGATTTACCGCAGAAAATAAATTCTGTAAAGAACACAGAATTGATTTTTTCAAAAAAGATTTGCTACTCGGACATTGATTTAAACCGGCACACTAACAATGCAAAATACATTGAGATGGTGTTCGATTGCTTTGATCAGAATTTTCATAATGAGCATTGGGTTAAATCACTAATGGTTTCGTTCAATGCTGAAACAAAGTCTGGAGATGAAATAGAATTGTTTAAAGGAAATTTGCAGACGAATGCTGTTTCGCACTATGTTGAAGCGAAAAACAAAAATACCGGCAATTCAGTCTTTCATGCAATGGTTGAATGGTACTAGCAAAGATAGAGGGAACTGCTATTTGTAACACTCTTTCTATAGGGCCGTCATGCCTGCCCCCAAAAGCGAGACAGGCTGACTGCCAAACAAAAATTATTTAACCTGGGAGAAGTAATTATTTCCCTTCGTTTATCTGCTTCAGAAGCCGCTCAACTGTTTCTTTTCCCCAAATCGGCATAAGATCGTTTGCGGGAACAAATTGCTCATATTTATACAATGATTTTTCCAGAATAGGTTTTGCTTTTTCTGGCCCGCCTCCAAACTGTTTGGGTGTATAATAAACTCCTATCCCGATCAAGTACTCAGGTCGCGGATTAAGTGAATCAATTTCTACCGCTTTATTAAAATTCATTGTTGCATCAGCACCATATTTTTGCCATCTGCTCATTGGATCAACTTGCATTCGCGATTGAGATATCATCCCCTTAATTGTATAAATTTCTGAGTTGTTCGGTTCAAGCGAATCTGCCGTGTGAATAAATTCAATTGCCTTGTCCAAGTACATATCTTTTTGTGTATTCGATGAGTCAATGTAACTTGCAAGCACAAGATTAAGCGAGGTATAATAAAAAGGCAGCCACTTATTGCTTTCTGCAAGTGCAATACGTTCAAAGGCATTGGCAATACTAATATAATCTGCGGCTGTCTTACACGTGTCCATCTTATCAAGATTTTTCTTTACTGCTTTTTCATATTTATCATCGGCATACGTTCCTATCACAAAAGTTAGAATGAGAACTGCAGAAAGCAATGTTTTCATATATATCTCCTTAAATTAATATGGATTTGTTTCTCCAAGTGAAATAAACATTCCGATGAATGCGCTCCTTAAAGCTGGTGAAACAATTGCTTCTCTCACTTTTCCATCGGAAGAATAATTATAACCGTAAATGTTATTAACTCCCAGAATGTTATCTATTGAACAAAATATAACTGCAAAATTACCGAATACATTTGTAAGAATGCTGGCATTCAGGCTAAGGTTGTAAAAACTCTTTGCGCGGTCACCAAGAAACTCGGGATTGTTAGGATTAAAATACGGTCGGCCTGTTGCAAATGAATATGTAAGTCCGAAGTAAGTGGTAATTTCCTGAACCCAATGCTTAGCAACAACCGAAAAAGTATGCGGTGTAGAAAATGTAGGGGCAGCAAGCACTGGATAATTTCTAAAATCACGTTTTGTATCAAGATATGAATACGAAATCCAATATTCTGTAAGATCAATTGTTTCTCTGTCGCGCCAGAAAACATCTATTCCTTTTGCATAGCCATTTCCATTGTTGCTGAAAGAAACTTGCGGGAGATTAAAGTATGGATATGTGTAAACCGTTCCCTTTGCAAGCTTATCATAATCTTTATAATAAGCTTCTATTCTAAAAGTTCTTGAGTCCCCGATGTACTGATAATTGAGTATGTAATGAGTCGCTTTCTCGTAATTAAATTCTTTTGATATGAGGAGATAATCTTGTCCCGGCGTTTGATAGAACTCACCGTAAGCAAAGTTAAGCTGATCATAAATACCAAGCCGATATGCAAGCGAAATGCGCGGCGCCACATTTATTCTATCAATTGATTTAGAATGCTCTGCTCTCAAACCGATTCTTGCTGCAAAATCATTTGTGAAGAAGACATCTGCCTCCAGATATCCTGCTGAGTAGGTTTCGTTCAGTTTACCTTCCAAATCATTAAAACCAGTTTTGGCATTTAGATTTTGAATCTCTCCGCCAAGGGTTATAAACGAATTTGCGAACAGATTTTTAGTAATCGTGATCTTTCCGGTTTGAAAAATATCATCGCGCTTTACTCTATCCTTATTTATATCGTTCTTAACTTTATCAACACTGAAAGAGTAGCCGGCAAAGAAAGTCCCATCACCAAAAATTATATCGCGGTAATTCGTATTGATGAAAAAGTTATTGCTTTTTTGAGCAAAGAAATCTTTTTGTGCTGCGTTATCAAGATTTTGCATTCGAAGGGATAAATCTCCGAAACTGTATGAACTAAAAACTTTAAACATTCCATTCTCTGCAACCTTTTGTCTATAGCTTGCTGATCCCTCAATACCGATTGGTGCTTGTTCCCAATCAGTTCTTTGCTTTTGAATCTGAAAGTATGGACCTAGGTTATAGTAACCTCCCTCAAAGGCAAGAGAGGAGTTTTCCCACCTTTGAACATGCGAACCGCCAAACCCAAGTGCCATTAGGTTTATTGAAGTTTGAGTACGCGGTGCAAGGTCTTGAGACTTTAGAACTAAAATTGATGACAATGCCTGCCCGTACTGCGCTGAATAACCACCTGTACTAAAGACCGTTCCCTTAAAAAGCATTGGAGAAAATCTACCGCGAGCAGGAATATCGGGAACACTGCTGTAAAAAGGATTTTGAACGACCATTTCATCAATAATTGTTTTGGCTTCAGATGCCGAACCACCTCTAACGAATAAACCTTCTGTCTCGCCTATTTGCTGAGTGCCGGGTAAGGTTTCGAGTGTAGAATAAATATCCGCATCAGCACCGGTAGTCAATATATCAAGTGGACGAAGAATCACTGCCTTATTCTCATCACTCGCTTCAAACGAACCCGCAGAAATAACTACCGTACCAAGCTCGGTTGATTCCTCCTCTAAAACGATCTCAATAAACTTGGACTTACCATCAAGTTTAACATTTTGCGAGTGGGTTTTGTAGCCGACAAAACTTACAACTAAAATACCCTCTCCTTCTTCATCCGTTGTGAAGGAAAAACTTCCATCTGATTCTGATGATATTCCATCGTAAGTATCCTTGAGATAGATGTTGGCACCGGGCAGCGGCTGTTTTTCTTTATCTGTAATTTTACCCGATAGCTTAGTTTGACTCATCACGGCGGTGACAAAGGTAAACAAGAATAGTGCAGTAAAAATACTTTTCATGCGTGTCAACTTATAATTGTAGAAAAATTTCAAGCAAAAAATAATCTGAATTAAGGGAGGCGGCAAGCAATTATAGGTGAATGGGCTAAACTAATCGGCGAATGGGGGAAAAGAGACTTGATGCATATTATTTAATGTTTCAAGGCATAAAATTTTTTGCTTTGTAATAGCGGCAAAACTTTTTGTTTCACACATTCCAAAATAATTATGAGTATTTTTGCATTGAATTTTTTTAGGATATGAATGATCGAACCAAAAGAGTTTTACAGAAAGCTTGATTCGCTGTTAAATAAAATCGGACAGGAAAAATCCGGCAAGGATTTTCTTTTTATAATCGGTAAGGAAATAGAAAAAACGTTCGGTAAAGAACTGCGGATTGGCAACGGACGCATCTATGAGCAGAATGGTGATGAGTTTATATTAATTTATGCCTCTTCGAAACCAGGCATTGTAACTACTGCCAAGAATATTCCGACAAAATCCGAGGCAATCCAATCTATATTAAACTCTCAGACATACATTTTTGATAATCCGGGATTCAGTATTGGTGACCTGCTGTCCGAGGGTGAATATGCAATACCTGTTGCAATAACAGTAACCAGTCCTAACAGCCGCTGGATATTTGTGTTTGAACTAAAAAGCGGCTGGATACGTGAAGAGATTGAGTTTTGTCTTAATGCGGTGCGTTCTTCGCTTAACTACCGTTTATTTTCCGAATCTGTTAAAAGCGATCTTGAGCAGGCGGTGCAGATTCAGAAAAGTCTTTTACCCTTAAAAGCTCCACAAACTTCGGGATATGATATTGCTGGATATTCACAGCCTGCTGAGCTTGTGGGCGGAGATCTTTTTGATTTTTTCCAGCCCGGCGGTGAAGAGTTTGGATTCTGCATAGGTGATGCAAGCGGGCATGGAATTCCTGCAGCACTCATGGCTCGCGATGTAATTACCGGTTTGCGTATGGGAATTGAAAAGCACATGAAGATGGTTCATACACTAAAAAAGCTAAACTCAGTAATTTACCGCAGTGCATATTCCACAAGATTTGTTTCTCTTTTTTATGCGGAGATGGAAGAAAAAGGAAATTTGTTTTATGTAAACGCGGGACATCCTGCGCCGCTTCTCTTTCATAATAACAAAGTAACGGCGCTTGAAACATCGGGAATTGTTTTCGGTGCAGTTCCAGAAATAGATTTGTCCCGTTCATTTATTAATCTTCCTGTAGGAAGCATTCTTGTTCTCTTCAGTGATGGAATCTGTGAACGGCAAAATATTAGGGGTGAGGAATTTGAGATTGAGCGTTTAAAGAAAATCATAATACAAAATCAAAAGCTTAATTCGGAAGGAATAATCAAAGAAATATTCCGGGCAGCAGATGAATTCGGCAATAAGAAAAAGTGGAAAGATGATGCAACCGCTATGGTAATTAAAAGAATAAAATAAAGAGCCAAATTGCTGGTGGACGATACGCTTTATTCGGTTTAACAGAAAAAGTCAACAGTAAAATTCAAAATAAGAAATAGAAAGTCCGGGTGACTTTTTTATAATCCCATTAATAGAGAGTCAGACTTTAAACTGTATACTTGCTAAAATATTCTCCCAAATAATAAGGCCAAAGCAATATTGCCAGAAAACCCTTCCAAAATGCAAGCTTTAAAAAACCAAGAGTAAACAACCAGCCTATTGCCCAGATTGGTCCCATTATTCCAGCAACTTCAACTTTCTTCTCTGCCATAATAATCTCCTAAAAAACTATACTGAAAAATAATTCTATCATGCATTTAAAACAAAAAAGGCGTCTTATAAAAGACGCCTTATCGGAAAGATCTAATTCTATATCTTAACTACGCGGTTTAGCTTCATTAACTACGATATTTCTACCATTCAATTCCGAATTATTCAATGCTTTAATAGCATTGTTTGCTGATGTGGAGTCTTCCATTTCAACGAATCCGAAACCTCTAGATCTGCCGGTTTCACGATCTGTAACAACTTTAGCTGAAACAACCTCACCGTGTGGCTGAAAAACTGTTTGCAATGCGTTGTCATCAACTGACCAGGGAAGCGATCCCACAAATAATTTAGTACTCACTAAAGAACCTCTAAAAAAAATTAATAAATAAATTGTCCGGCTTATACCGGGCAACAAAGATATGGAGAATACTTCGTTTAACCTAATTAATTCTTTCAAAAAACCTAACGTAATTGCTCTTTATTGACTTAAACACAAGAAACAGGACTGTTCTAAAATTATTCTAACCTAAACATCGGAGGATGCTGCTTATGAAACCCGTTTGCATCTTGATATGCTTTTGCAAATGCGATAAGTTTTCCTTCATCAAACAGCTTTCCCGTAAAACTAATGCTTGTTGGTGTGCCCTTTTCTGAAAATCCATTTGGAAGAACCACGCACGGATGACCAGTCAGGTTTGTCAGAAGAAGATTATCTCCCTCCCATGATGGTGCAATGTAAAGATCAACTTTCTCCATTAGTTTTTGCATTTCTTGTATGAGCATGAACCGGATTCGATTCGCATTAATATATTCGACTGCCGTGATTAACCGTGAAGCACGAAAAGAATTTGGCCAAGCATTCTTTATCTGTCGAATCATCAATTCATCTTCGTTGTATCTGGTAAGCTGGTCAAATGCGGCTGCCGCTTCTGCTGATAGAATAATTGATAAATCATTTATTGGAAGTTTCGGAAGTTCAATAGAAATTAATTTTGCGCCAAGTTCTCTCAATTTTGCAAGAGACACTGAATCATTATCATGAAAATCATACTGCTTGTCAAAATCATTTTTAAGGTACCCGATTTTTAATTCTTTAAAATCGATATTATGATCGTAAATAAATGAAGCATCATAAAGAGTTTGATCAATTCCATCTGAGCCATTAATTGTATTGAATACGATTGCAAGATCTTCGACTGTTCGGCAGATTGGGCCAATTTTATCCATTGACCAGCTAAGCGCCATTGCGCCTGTTCGACTTACCCGTCCGTAAGTTGGTCTCAATCCCGTAACACCACAAACAGTTGATGGCGAAACTATTGAGCCCCAAGTTTCTGTACCAATTGCAAAAGGAATTAATCCTGCAGAAACAGCAGAAGCCGGACCCGCAGACGAACCGCTTGATCCATTCGCAGTATCCCATGGATTGCGGGTCTTCCCACCAAACCAAACATCTCCCCAAGCAAGTTCGCCCATTGTAAGTTTTGAAACGAGAACGGCGCCTGCTTCTTCAAGTTTTTTAATTACTGTGGCATCTTCATCAATCATCTGATCTTTAAACGGAACCGATCCCCAGGTTGTTTTATAATCTTTTGTTGCAAGAAGATCCTTGACACCAAATGGAATTCCATGAAGAATACCGCGATACATTCCTGCTTTAATTTCCTCGTCCATGAGTTTTGCTTGTTTGAGCGCGCGTTCTTCTGTAATCGTGATAACACAATGTAAAACCGGATTATACTTTTTTAAGCGCAGAATAAAAAATTCCGTTAGTTCGGTTGGGGTAATTTGCTTTTTGCGGATAAGTTCTGCTAATTCTCCAATAGAATAAAATGCAAGATCGTTTTTATCATTAGGGATTTTAGTGTAAGAATAATCGCTAACGTGAAGCGGTTTTTTTTCTTTTGGAAAATTAAACCCTATAGGAATCGGGTTAAATACAATTGCCGGAAGAATATTATTGTTTAGCTCGACATCTCTAATCTTTTTATAATTACTCACTTGTTCGGTAAGAAATCCTAACATCGAGTCTCTTTCAGCATCTGTAAAATCAAGCCCGATAATTTTTTCTGCGCTCGAAATATTTTCCTTCTCAATCGTCTGCGAAAGCGTGCCCTGATTAATGATCAGCAGCACAAGTAGAGCGACAAGTAACCGTTTTTCTTTTATATTCATGATTCTGCCACCTTAAAATGAATTAGGAGATTTTAGTTTTCGCGTGAAGCTGCTTCAAAAAGCAATCCGCCTTCTTTAATTAAATTTTTTATTTCATTATAAGGAATAAAAATTTCTGTTGGTCCCATTGAATATGGTGCTATCTCATAAGCGTTGAAATAAAAAACAAGCCCGTCATCTTTTATTCCGAAATTTTCATTGAGAACAAACTTGTTATCTTTAAACCAAAAACCAGCTTCCTCAAAATTTGTTACGGGACTAATCGCTTTCTCTTTTCTAAAAATCTGTTCTCCTCTGCTGTTAAGTTCATATTTATCTTCATCTTTGAATAGACCAGAGAGATTAATTCTCTTTCCATTACCCGAATTAAAATTGGCATACAGAACCAATTCATTTGGATGAGCACCGCCAAGGTAAGAATAAGTATTAGATTGAAGCGACACAATTGAATTTTTATTGTAGATGACAGAGGTTGCGCTCTCTATCTCCCATGATTGAGGAGAATCTCTAAATTCTTTCTGAAAGTTTTTAAAATCTTTAAATAAACTATCGGTCATTTCATCGAATGATTTTGCCTTTCCGAAATAGTTGGTGAGAAATATTCCTTTAACATACGATGCGATGCTGTCCTTTACCTGTTGATTTGCAGCTTTTGTTATTTCTGGGTATTCGAAAAATACTTTTGAATAATTCTTAACTGTGGTGTCGGTATTTGTAAATATTCTCTCAAACTTTTTCATCGAGTATTTGATATTGTTTTCATCGCCGCTTTTGAGGCTGCAGCCAAAAACCGAAACGAAAAATACTATCGCGCTGATTTTTATTAAATCATTTTTCATTTTATTTGCCTTTGAATTTCTATTGCGTACAAATATAACGCTTGTTTGAATAAATTTTCAAAAAGGTAAAACACGTTGTTGCGCAGATCAATCCGCTTTTTAATTAATATTTTCATTTTCTAATTTACATCTGACGGCTTAGATTTATTATTGAAAACTCTCTATTTTATAACAAATCCGAAATTTCAAATATGAAGAACAATTTTCCCAAGTGTGCGGCAGATTTCTTAAGCAAGCTTGACCGCAACAATAATAAAGAATGGTTTGAAGAACATCGGGATGAATATAAAGCTATGTTTTTAGAACCAGCTCAAGAGTTCGTTGTTGAAATGGGTGAAAAACTGCAAAGTATCAGGCCAAATATTATTGCAATACCAAAAATAGATAAGTCAATCTTTCGTTTGCATAGAGACGTTCGATTTAGCAAAGATAAATTGCCTTATAAAACTAATCTCGGAATTATTTTTTGGGAAGGCGATGATAAGAAGCTCGAAAGTTCCGGATTTTATTTTCATATTGAGCCAAAATATTTTTTCCTTGGCGGGGGGACTTACGTGTTTACAGATAACATGATAAAAACATATCGAGAAGCTTTAACCGATAAGGAAGCGAGAGAACAAATTACCAAAGCAATTAAAAAAGTTACAAAACTCGGATATAAAATTGGAGGAAAACACTTCAAGAGACTTCCAAAGGGATTTGATTTGGATTTCCCGCACGCCGAACTTCTGCTTCACAACGGACTATATTGTTTCTACGAGAGCAAAGATATCAATCAGCTAAAACCAAAAACTGTTATTGATTATTGTTTTAGACATTTCAAAGCAATGCTACCGGTCCATTCATGGTTAGCGGATGTGCTGCCGTCATTTAGATAACTAACAACAATATTTAAGGAGAAAATGAAATGAAGTCTTTTGCTATAACCATTATATTACTTTTGGCGATGCCTTTGCATGCACAAGAGAGTGCTCCAAATCTTAATTTGGATGAGCGAAAACAAGAACTTCTAAACGTCGATGCCCAATTTTCAAAACTCTCGGAAGCACGGGGAGTTAATGAGGCATTCCTTTCATACCTTTCTGATGATGGTGTGCTTTTGCGTTCAAATAACTTTCCAATTATCGGCAAAGAAATTATTAAAGAAAGATTTTTCTCCAGACCGGATTCCGGGTACACGCTTACATGGAAACCATTGTATGCTGACATTGCACAATCTGGTGAACTTGGTTACACTTATGGGATTTATGAATTCAGGGCAATGGATCCGGAAGGAAAATCCATCATAGGAAATGGAACTTATGTTTCTATTTGGAAAAAAGATCAATTCGGAAGTTGGAAGTTAGTTTTGGATACAGGAAACGAAGGGTTGGAACCAAAAAGTAAGTAAGAATAAATTCTCTTAGTCCCTCACTTCTCCACAAACATTTTATTGATAATTTCCGTTCTATATTCAAAAATAGATTTGATCTTTTTAAAAATGATTAAGTTATTCGCCAACCTTCCAATAAAATCCAAGGGCACAGCATAATTTACAATATCTTCCATTTCAATTCCATCCTTGGCTTCCCTAAAAACATGCTGATGGTGCCAAAGTTTGTAAGGACCAAATTTTTGTTCGTCAACAAAAAAATTTGGCACATGAACATGTGTAATTTCGGTTACCCATGTGGCGGGAATGTTGAGTATCGGTCTGACTAAATATGTGATTATCATTCCCGCATACATTCTACTCTCAAGCTGTGTTGTGACTTCAAAGTTTAACCACGGCGGTGTAATTTTCGGAAGATTATTCGGATTAGAAAAAAAATCCCATGCTTCGTTAATCGTAATTGGCAAAAATTGTTTTACTCTAAACTGATAAGTTTTCAATTGTTATTCTTCCTTGAAAATGTTTTAGCGTCTGTTGATAACCAAAGACATTAACAACATTTGTTTCCAAGGAATTCCAAAACCCCTTATATTTTTAGCTAATGTTATCTTTCTTATTCAGAAATAGCGTTTGCGTTGGATATGCAAATTCTATTCCCCGATTCTCAAATTCTTGATAAATGCTTAGATTTATTTTCTGTTGTATGTCCATATACTGAGTATAATCAGGATCAAGAATGAAATAAACAAACTCAAAGATTAAACTGAAATCGCCGAAACTTGCAAAGTGCCCACGATTAAACTCAGCTTTTTGCTCGGTTAAAATTATTTTTTTAACAATTTCGGGAATCTCCTTTAACTGAGCAGAAGTTGTTTGGTAGACAACTCCCAGTTTGAAAACAACTCTGCGTTTTTCCAGTCTTTTAAAATTATGAACCCTAGAGTTCGTCAAATCGGTATTAGAAATAATTAACTGCTCACCGCTCAAAGATCGAATTCGTGTTGACTTTATTCCTAAATGTTCAATCGTACCTAGTTTATCTGCTACAATAATAAAATCCCCAATTTCAAATGGGCGGTCAAAAAGGATAACGAAGTAATTGAACAAGTCACCCAAGATAGCTTGTGCCGCTAAGGCAATTGCAATGCCGCCAATTCCAAGCCCTGCAATTACCGCTGAGACTTTGAAACCGAGATTATCCAACACAAAAACAAAGCCCAAGCTCCAAATCACAAAAGAAATTATTGTTGATATTCCGCTAAGCTGCTTCTGCTTGTGTTCGTTTGCTCCTTGCTTTTTAACAAATGTTTTTAGAGAGTATGTAATGACTGATGAGAGCGTGCGAAGGACAAAAAACGTGAAAATGATTACGGATGCAAAATCAAAATATTTTTCGAGTTTTTTATCGAGACTTAATGATTTAACCGCAAGATAAAACGAAAGAAAATATAGCAGCGGAACAATTGTTTTCTCAATCCCTCTAATTAAAAAGTCATCAAGGGTTGTTTCCGTTTGCTCTGCCCATTTTTTTAATCGCTTCAGCACCACACTTTTAAATACTTTTATTAGCAATATGCCAATTATAAATATTCCAAGTGCAGTTAAATACGAAACAACGGTGTTACCAAAATAGATTTGATTGAAAAGGTTTTGCATTATTTTTTCTCCAGAGTGTTTTTCATATGCTTATAAGATTTTCAGATAGAATATTTTCTAATTATCTCTTCAGGAATTCTAACGGGCTTTCCTGTTTTCTTGGATATCATTGTATAAAGCAAATAACCCTCGGCGGCAGTTTTGCTATTATCTTTTTTAATTATCCAAAATTTTACTTTTGTCTGTGCGCCGTTTACTGAATCGATTTGTGTTTTTACAATTACCTTATCACCAAGCTTTAACGCTCTTTTATATTCAATATACGTTGCGCTTACAATCCAATTATAATCTAAATCGTGGAACTCGCTCATGGACATTTTGTAGTCTTTTTGCATTTGATCATACCTTGCCGCAAGCACATAGTCAAGATATTTTGTGTTATGAACATGCTCGTTCATATCAATATCATCAGGACGAATTACGATTTCAGATTCGAAAATTGAATACATAATAAAATTGGATTAAATCTACTATCAGCAAAATTAACAATTGTGCAGATAAAATTGTTTACAAAGTATTTAAAATAAAAAATCCGACAACTGTTATATTGTCGGATTAGTAAATCAAAATATTTATTTAAAGATTATTCGTACCATGATACTATTTCATATCCACCGGTACCGGGGTACGCGGGTGGAGAAGTTAATAATAGTCTTTCATCATATTTGTAGTTTTTTGAAAACCCGTGATTTATTGTAGAGCCGCTAAAAGTACCAACCGGCATTCTTTTTTCTTGGATTATCCCGCCAAGCAAATTAATAGTACCGCTAACAGGTCTTGTATCATAATCCTCAGCACCAAAACTGCCCTCTTCGCAATAAATGCTGGCATCAATATTAATACTTTTATTATTGGCTGCATTGTTTGTTATATAAACATTTTTGATGGCAACAATACCGAGGACATCGGTTGAATTTGGATTAATTCGCGGATTTGTATTATATACAATATTATCATCAAGATAAATATCCCCTTTATCTGAAGCTAAAGTATATTGTCCTTTGACTGTACCTTTAAGCCTCACGGCTTTTGCTTCCTTTATATAAATCACTCCGTTGGGCGAAAAAGATGAAGCAAGATAGCTTATCTCTGCCCCTTTGAAAGTGTATTTAATTTTTATAGAATCGGATGCGAAAGTAACATAAACTGTATCTTTTTTGTTAATTATTGTACCCCCACTTTTAGCTACGGTTTCGATGGGTTTCAACCCATCATCGGGCAATGGTAAATCAACTCCGCTTTCATAACCGCCATAAAAATTCGCAGAGGATTTTTTATCATATAATTCAGTCCCATCTTTAGTTGTAACCTTACCAAAGAAAGTGGGGTGACCGGCTATTTTAATTTTATCTTGTGAGTGGAAAGGTCCCCAAACAGTATCTTTGTCCATCCACCAAATGTTGCTTCCTTCATCCTTCGAGTAGTAGGCAAATTTTGAAAACTTGCTTGGAACTATTGTTACCTCGACAGTCTGTTTCACTCCTTGATATTCTGCCGTTGATGTAATTTTTCTTGTATTTTTAAAGGCATCAATAATGTCTACTTTAACATTTAATTTCGCTCCTTTAAAATTCATATTGTTGAAACCGGCAGTCCATGTTGGATCAAGAAATATTTTATTGGCCGCAAGATTAGCTCCGCTTGATGCAACTTCGCGGGAATAATTTTCTAAATAATACTCGGTAAAGTTCTCAACTGCCCGTGTTGAAACGTTTCCCATATTGTATTCAACAACAAGGAAGATCAAACTAAATCCTGCAACAACAAAAAGGGTTGCTTTTCCTACCATATATACCTCATCTATTCTCTAAATTTTTTGCTGACATTTTAATTTGACGCCAGAATGTTTGTGAGTATTTTTGATTGTATGCTTCAATATCTTCGACGGCAAGACTTATTTGTATAGAACGAATTTCTCCTGGAACAGCAACAGGAGTTGTGATTATATCTTTATTAGAATTATAGTATACAAGATTAAAGTACGTAACTCCCAGGTTGACTTTTGCCGGTTTCTCGTTATTCACAACGCGGTATAGAAATCTGTCTCTCGGATTAGCTGTGTAGATCAATTCCGAGGGTGGACCGATGTAGTAATACATTGTATCAACCGTTTTATTTTTATCAACATCGGTTAAAAATTTAATTTTATTTGAGTCTGCAAGGATTATTGATTTGGTCGGATCAGGTATTTTCGTCCAATCAGCACAATACCCAATTTTTCTAAAATCATACTCCAAGATGCTTACTACCGTTGCTACGTTCTGTTGAATTATAAGATCTCCGGATTGACTATACGTGCGTTCAGTAGCGCGATCGGACAGTCTGAATAGAGTCATCAGAAGAATACCGCCAATTATCATAGAACCCATTATATCGAGAATAACATTTGTTCCCATTTGTATTCCTATCTAAAATACCAGTAGCTGTAAACAGACGAAATTTGAACCGGATCCTTCATCGACGAACTCATTACCGTTACAGTTA
>Ga0105106_10002148_pt1 | contig 14187 bp, 17 predicted proteins | sample PPLLaktember2015_5_FD_79109 | JGI IMG/M metagenome (GOLD analysis project Ga0105106, IMG submission 79109) | Freshwater sediment microbial communities from Prairie Pothole Lake near Jamestown, North Dakota, USA - PPLs Lake P8 Core (1) Depth... | ecosystem: Environmental > Aquatic > Freshwater >...
GACGACGCGGGATCTTAGGCCGACGGTGCTTTACGCACCTTGCGGCCTGCGATCCGCGGCGGTTTACGATACAGAGGGAAACCCATGGTTTCCCTCCGTAACTCGCTGCGCTCGGGGGGACCGTACGATACAGAGGGAAACCCAGGTTTCCCTCCGTAACCTCCTTTCCTTCGGCTCGCTACTGCTCGCTTCGTTGCAGGGGGTGTAGGAGGAATCCTACAGGCGCCTCCTGCGCGCCTAGCCGCGAATCATCCTCGCGCCGATAGTGGCCGCACGCGGCCGCGCCGATACTCGGTGCCATGAAAGTGTTTCTCGTCGAAGACTCCCCGCTCGTGTGCGAGCGACTGGTCGAAATCATCGAGGCCGACGGCCGGCATGCGGTCGTCGGCCAGGCCGCCACCTACGACGAAGCGGTCCGGGGGATCACCGCCACCGAGCCCGAAGTCGGCATTTTCGACATCAGGCTCGCGGCGGGGAACGGCATCGACGCGCTGGTCGAGGCGCGGCGCGTGCGGCCCGCCATGGTGGGTATCGTCATGAGTAACTACGCGACGCCGCAGCATCTGAAAGCGAGCGCCGCTGCGGGCGCCCGGTTTTTTCTGGACAAGTCTGCGGATTTCGAGCGCATCACCGGCATTCTCTCGTCGCTCGAAGAGCCCGCGGAAAGCCGTGCAAAGGCGCACCGATGAGTCTTGCCGCGATCAAAGCTACACAGGAGACACGCATGTTTGACCCTGCAACGGGCCGTACGAAAGTCGCCGCCGTCGTGAGCATTTCAGCCGCGCGCTCTGCCGCAGGGGCGGCGCACGCGGTCTCGTGCTCGAGCTGCTGCCTGCGCGGCGTATGCCTGCCTTGCGGCCTGGATACCGAGAAGCTCACCCAGATGGACGATTTGACGCGCGTGAAGCGGCGCGTCGCGAGAGGCGCTGCGCTCTATCGCGCGGGAGGCGCTTTCGACGCCCTGTATGCGGTTCGCAGCGGCTCGTTCAAAAGCGTCGGTGTGTCGCGCGGCGGCGAGGAGAAGGTGACCGGCCTGCACCTCCCCGGCGAAGTGATGGGGCTCGATGCGATCAACAGCCGCAGCCACGGTTACGACGCGATCGCCCTCGAAGACAGCGAAGTGTGCATCGTTCCGTACGCGAAGCTGACTGAGCTCGCGCTGCGCATCCCCGACCTCCAGGCGCAGCTTCTGCGCATCCTGAGCGGGGACATCTCGCGCGACCAGGGCCTCATGCTGCTCATGGGCGGCATGGATGCCGGCCAGCGCATCGCCGCTTTCCTGCTCAGCCTGTCGCGGCGCTATCAGAAGCTCGGTTACGCCGCGACGCGCTTCAGCCTGCGCATGACGCGCGAGGAAATCGGCAGCTACCTCGGCCTTACGCTCGAGACCGTCAGCCGCCTCTTCTCCCGCCTGCAGAAAGACGGCCTCATCACCGCACACCAGAAAGAGATCGAGTTGATCGACATCGAGAGCCTCCGCGAAAAAGTCGGCCACTGGTAGTGCGCGGTCGGCGTGCCCGGTCCGTTTCCGCCGCCGCGGAAGGGCGCCAGCCGCGGCATGAGCGGTCCCGGCTCGTTTTGACGCGGGTCAAGCGTTTCCGGGCCTACCCGCGATACCCTAGCGCATGCCCAAACCGCTTGGTACGCGAGGACGCGCCGCGCTCTACGCCGCCGTGTGCGCCCTGCCCGTCATAGCGCTCGCGGGATATCTCGCGCTCGGCGATGCCGTCGCGCTCGCTGCTACGGCGGGAGCCGCAGCGCTGGTCGTGGTGATCGCGTGGGTAGGGGCGGATTGCTTCGTGCTGCGGCCGATGCGCGTGCTCACCGAGGAGCTCACTCAGGAGGCGATGACCGACCCGCTGACCGGCCTTTACAACCGCCGGTTCTTCGACGACGCCCTGACGCGCGAGATCGCGGCGGCACAGCGCCGGCGCACACCCTTCTCCGTGGCGATGCTCGACATCGATCACTTCAAGAACGTGAACGACACCTGGGGTCACGACGCCGGCGACGCGGTGCTGCAGGCGCTTGCGCGGATGCTGACGAAAGGGGTGCGCGGCTCCGACATCGCGGCGCGCTACGGGGGAGAGGAATTCGCGCTGCTGCTTCCGGATACGACGATTGCCGTTGCCGCCGAGCGCGCCGACGTCCTGCGGCGCGAGCTCGAAGCGCAGCCCATCGACTACGAAGGCCGCCGCATCCCCATCACCGCATCGTTCGGCATCGCGCAGTACGGCGCCCGCGCGTCCGAGCCGGCCGCGATCATGAAAGCGGCGGACGACGCCATGTACGCGGCCAAAGGCGCGGGCCGCAACAAGGTAGCCGTCGCCGATCCCGCGAGCGGCATCATCGACGTGCTGGAGACGGCGCAGTGCGGCGTGTCCGAACGTTGATGCGAACAAAAGGAGAACGCATGTCCGGACGCACCTGCGCATGGCTGCTCGCCGTCTTGCTCGCGGCGGGATACGCCCACGCGGCCACGATAGACCGTGAGGGATACGGCTACCTGGCCGGCGGCATCGGCGCCGACGAGATGCAGCGCCTGGCGGCCCGCGAGCACGAATTCAACGTGAAGCTCATCTTCACGCTCATCGAAGGCAACTACATCTCGGATGTCGCAGTGGTGTTCAACGACAAGGCCGGCAATCCCGTCCTCGTGCTGCACGCGCCGGGGCCGCTCGTGCTCGCGCGCCTGCCGCCCGGGTCGTACGTCGTCGAAGCCACGTACGAAGGCAACACGCAGACGCGAAAGCTCGACGTGCGCGAGCGCCGGCTGACCGAGCACCTGCGCTGGCCCAGCAATCCCGAATTCGATTTCCCCGGACCGCGCGACAGCGAGCCGCTCGAACCCTCGATGAAGCATTAAGCCGGCGCGCCTGGCGACGCCGCGTTAGAAGCACTGGTCGTAGCTGGCGTTCTTGCGCTCGTAGCACGTGAGGTGGCGCCGGCGGATGCGGGCGATTGACCGTGTGTGGCGGCGCGATTAACCTGATGCTTCGGGTCCATGATGCAGGGGGCATACGGCGGGCGGAGATTCATCGAACAACAAAATCGAGGAGGAGATCCAGATGCATATTGCGAAAATGCTGACCGCAATCGCAATCCCGGTGCTCATTGCCGGGCCGGTAACGCACGCCGCGCAACCTCCGCAACCTGAATTTCCCGATAAGCCGATCCGGCTCATCATCGGTAGCGCGCCGGGGTCCGGGCCTGACATCATGGCGCGGCTCATCGCCGATCACCTCTTTAGCGCGTGGGGGCAGCGCGTGGTCGTCGATGCGCGCCCCGGCGTAGCCGGCATCATCAGCGCGGAGCAGGCGCTGCGCGCGAATCCTGATGGGTATACGTGGATGATGCTGACCTCGCAGCTCTTCGTCGCGACCTCGGTATATCCCAATCTCACCTTTGACCTCGACAAGGATTTCGTCTCTGTCTCACTGGTCGGCCTGGTGCCGTGGGTGCTGACGGTCAATCCGCAGTTGCCGGCGAAATCCGTTGCCGAGTTGGTGGCGCTCGCGAAGAAGTCGCCAGGCAAGCTCCGCTACGGCTCCGGCGGCCCCGGCAGCGGCGAGCATTTCACCACCGCCATGTTCACGCATCTCGCCGGCATCGACATGCAGCACGTGCCGTACAAGGGTGTGGCGCAGGCGCTCATCGACACAATGGCCAACGAGATACAGATGCAGTTCGCGGTGTACCCTGCTGCATACGCCCACGTCAGCTCCGGCAGGCTGCGGGGGCTCGGTGTGAGCACGGCGAAGCGCGCGCCTGGCCTGCCCGAACTTCCCGTGATCGCGGACACCGTGCCGGGCTACGTGAACTTCGGGTGGTACAGCGTTGTGGCGCCCAAAGGGATTCCGGAGGCGGTGCTCGCCAAGGCGAGCGCGGAGATCGTCAAGGCGGCGCGCGCGCCGGCGTTCGGCGAGCGGCTGAGGGTGCTCGGCATCGAGATCATCGCCGGCGGACGCCAGGAACTCGACGACTTTCGCGCGAAAGAGCGCAAGCGTCTCACGGAGATCGTGAAGGCAAGCGGGATCAGCATCAAGTAGTACGAACCCTTAATGAGGCCTTAATCCGCGCGCTTTATCGTTCGCATCGTCATCATTGAAGGAGACGGCGATGCGAGCAATACGGTGGACGGCGCTCACGGCGGCGGCGGTCTCGACGGCGTGCCTGGGCATTGCGGCGCTGGCGGCGACCCCGGCGGAGATCCAGAAAGGCTTCGAGGCGCCCGCGCGTGCAAGCGCACCTGCGTTCGCGGGATTCTCCGCCCAGCGCGGCGAGCAGTTCTTCAAATCGCAGCACGGCCGCGACTGGAGCTGCGCTTCGTGTCACACGCAGAACCCGACACAGCAGGGTAAGCACGCGCAGACGGGCAAGACGATCTCGCCGCTCGCCCCCGCCGCCAACGCGCAGCGCTTCAGCGACGCCGCCAAAGTGGAGAAGTGGTTCAGGCGCAACTGCAACGACGTGCTCGCGCGCGAGTGCACCGCGCAGGAGAAAGGCGACGTGATGCAGTACCTCGGTTCGCTCAAGTGAGCCGCGCCATGGACCGGCCCACTTCAGTCCCTCGTTACGAGCTCCTCGCGCGCGCAGCGCTCGTCGCCTGCCTGGGTTTCATCACGCTCGACGCGCCGGCTGCTGCGCCTGCGGCCGCCTCGCCCCAGGAGCAATGGAAAGCCGAGTGCGCGAGCTGCCACATCGCGTATCCCGCGAAGCGGCTGCCGGCGCCTGCGTGGCGCCGCCTCATGTCCGAGCTCGATAAGCATTTCGGGACGGACGCGAGTGTCGACGCTGCCGCCGCCGCATCGATCGCAGCCTATCTCGAGCAGCACGCGGGCCGCGAACGGCGAGGCGAGAGAGAGACCCTGCGCATCACCGAGACCGCATGGTTCGCGCGCGAGCACGACGAAGTCCCGCCGGCGCTCTGGAAGAGCCCCGCGGTCAAGAGCGCCGCGAACTGCGCGGCGTGCCACACGCAGGCGGAAAGCGGGGACTTCCGCGAACGCAACATACGCCTTCCGCGCTGACAGGGGCCGCCATGGACAATCGCAAAATGCTGGTATGGGACCTGCCGACGCGCACCTTTCACTGGATGCTGGCGGTGTCGTTCCTGGGTGCTTTCGTGACGTCCGAATCGGACCGCGTCCTCGATCTGCACCTCGCTTTCGGTTACACGATGCTCGGGCTGGTGGCTTTCAGGCTGGTCTGGGGGCTCGTCGGCACGCGCTACGCGCGCTTCGGCTCGTTCGCGTACTCCCCGCGCCGCGTGCTCGCGTATCTCAGGTCCATCCTCGTCCTCAAACCCCAGCATCACGTCGGCCACAATCCGGCAGGGGGATGGGCGGTGTACGCGCTCCTCGCGCTCGCATTGGTCGCCGGCGCCAGCGGCTACGCCACCTATCACGACCTGGGCGGCGGCTGGATGGAAGACCTGCACGAGGGCGCGGCCAACGCGCTGATGGCGCTGGTGATCGTGCACATCGCTGGGGTGATCGTCAGCAGTCTCGTGCACCGTGAGAACCTGGTGCGGGCCATGGTGAGCGGCACCAAGCGCGGCGAGCCGCAGGACGGCATACGCCGGACGCATCGCTTCATCGCAGCGGCGCTGGTCGCCGCGGTGCTCGCCTTCTGGCTGAACGGCGCGGACGTAGTGCCTGCACCTGGCACGAGCGACCAGGTCGCGTCGGGCGGGCATCGCGAGGGCGGCACGAGGCGCGAGTAGCGGCTGCTACACTCCCGCCGCATGCGCATACTGCTGGTCGAGGACGACGCGCTGCTGGGAGACGGCGTGAAAGCCGGTCTCGTGCAAGCCGGCTTCAGCGTCGACTGGGTGCGCGACGGTGTCGCGGGGGAGCTCGCGCTCGCGGCGACGCCGTATATGGCGCTCGTGCTGGACCTCGGTCTGCCGCGGCTCTCGGGCCTCGATCTCCTGCGCCGCATGCGCGCCGGCGGAAGCAAGATACCCGTTCTCATCCTCACCGCGCGCGACGCGGTCGAAGACCGCGTGCGCGGCCTCGACGGCGGCGCGGACGATTACGTCGTCAAGCCTTTCGATCTGGTCGAGCTCGCCGCGAGGCTGCGCGCGCTCATCCGGCGCTCGGCGGGCGAGCCTGCGCCCCGACTGCGTCTGCGTGAAGTGGAGCTCGATCCCGCGGCGCGCACCGCGACGTTCAAAGGCGAGCGGCTGGATCTTTCGGCGCGCGAGTTCGCGCTGCTGCACGAGCTCATGCTGAATGCCGGCCGCGTGCTCACGCGCGAGCAGCTGTCCGAGCGGCTGTATGCGTGGGGCGAGGAGATCGAGAGCAACGCGATCGACGTGCACATCCACCATTTGCGACGCAAGCTCGCGCCGGCGCTGATACGCACCGTGCGCGGCGTCGGCTACGCCATGCCGCGGGACGGGGATGGCTGAGGCGCGCAAGGCCTATTCGCTGCGGCGTCGCCTCCCGCTGCTCCTGTCGGCGGCGATCGCGGTCGTGTGGCTCGCCACCGCGGTATACAGCTATTTCGAGGCGAGGCACGAAGTGGACGAGGTGCTCGACGCGCACCTCGCGCAGTCCGCGTCTCTCATCGTCGCGCAGGCCGGGCACGAGCTCGAAGAGATCGACGTCGAGCACGCGCCGCAGCTCCACGAGCGCGGCCGCCGGGTCGCATTTCAGATCTGGGAGCGCGGGAGCCTGCGCCTGCATTCGAGCAATGCGCCGGAGACCCGGCTCTCGCCGCGGGAGGAAGGGTTCAGCCGCGCGACCCTGCAAGGCAGGAGCTGGCGCGTTTTCAGCACCTGGGATTCGCAGCGGCGTTACCTCGTGCAGGTCGCCGAGCGCGACGAGGCGCGGCGCGAGATTGCGACCGGCGTCGCTGCAAGCCTGCTCGTGCCGCTGCTCGTGGCGCTGCCGGTGCTGGGTTTTCTCATCTGGCTCGCCATCGTTCGCGCGTTACGGCCGCTCACCGCGCTCGGCAGGCAGGTGGAGGCGCGCGAGCCGGGAAACCTCGCCGCGCTCGACGCGGGCGACGCACCGCTCGAGATCGTTCCGCTCGTGCGCAGCCTGAACGCGCTTTTCGCACGCGTTGCGAGCCTGATCGAGAACGAGCGGCGCTTTACCGCCGACGCCGCGCACGAGCTGCGCACACCGCTCGCGGCGCTGCGGGCGCAGGCGCAGGTCGCGCTCGGCGCGAGCGACGACGCCGAGCGGCGGCGCGCGCTCGGCAACGTCATCGCCGGGTGCGACCGCGCGACGCGGCTCGCGGAGCAGATGCTGACGCTCGCCAGGCTGGAACCGGGGCAGGTGAGTGACGGGAAAGAGCGCTGCGAGCTGGGCGCCCTCGCGCGGAGCGCGGCGGCGGATCTGGCGCCGGCGGCACTTCTGAAAGACATCGAGCTCGAGGTGGTCGCGGAGCACGCGGTGGAGATCGACGCGCATCCCGCGCTGCTCGCGACCCTGCTGCGCAATCTCATCGACAATGCGATCCGGTACTCCACGCGCGGCGGTCGCGTACGCGTCGCAGTCAGCGAAAGCGCTTCAGTGAAGTGCCTGGAGGTGAGCGACGAAGGGCACGGAATCGACGCCGCCGAGCGCGCGAAAGTCGGGCAGCGTTTCTATCGCGTGCTGGGCACCGGCGAGACGGGGAGCGGGCTCGGGCTGTCGATCGTCTACCGCATCGCAGCCATACACGGCGCCGCGGTGACGCTGGGTGCCGGCCTCGGCGGGAAAGGTCTGCGCGTCACGGTCGAGCTTCCACGATGAAGCGTGCCTGCCGCTACGGGAAGACGATGCTGAAGGACGAGCCTCTGCCCGGCGTGCTCTCGACCTGAATCTTCCAGCCGAGGTCGTCGCAGATGCGGCGCACGATCGCGAGGCCGAGCCCGAGGCCGTGGGTATCGGCGGCTGCGCGGTAGTAGCGCTCGAACAGCTGCGGCAGGTGCTCCGCGGCGATGCCGGTGCCGGTGTCGGCGATGGTGAGCCGCCGCGCTTCCCAGGTGACCCGCACGCCGCCGCGCTGCGTATAGCGCACGGCATTCCTCACGAGGTTGCCGAGGACGAGCTCGAGCGCCTTGCGGTTCAACTCGAGCCGCTCGCTTTCCGCGATCTGCACGTCGAACGAGAGCCCTTTGCGGGCGATCTCCTCCGCGTAAGGCAGAGCGACCTCTTCCACGCAGCGGCGCAACGCGACTTTCTCCACCTCGTCGCGCTGGTGCTTGCGGGCGAGGAGCAGCAGCGCATCGATGCGCTCGGTCATCTGGCGCGCCGCGCTCCCGATCATGTCCACCCGCGCCCGCGATTTCTCGCTCAGCGCGCCGTCCGCTTCGAGCAGCTCGCAGCTCGTGCGTATGCCGGTGAGCGGCGTGCGCAGCTCGTGGCTCGCGTTCGCGGTGAACTCCTGCTCGCGCCGCACCATGTCGACGATGCGCGCATGGTAGGCGTCGAGCGCGCGGGCAAGCGCGGCCACCTCGGCGTCGTGGTCGGCGCGCTCGAGCGGAGCATGCGGCGCGTCGGGCGCGAGCTTCGCCACGTCGGTCGCGAGCTGGGTGAGCTGGCGGGTGAGGAGGCGGGCGAGACCGTAGCCGAGCACGGGCGCGAGCAGCGCCACGGCGCCGAGCGCGAGAAGCGCCAGGCGGCGAAAGCGCGCTTCGCGCGCTTCGTGCGGGCCCGAGTCGTACGTCACGACATAGCGCGTGCCGCCGATGTCGCGGACGACCACGTGCAGCTCGTCCGCTTCGCTGCCGACTTCGTGATGGCCGGGGGTAAGGTTGCGCAGCGCAGGCTTGAGCGCCGCGTAGTCCTGGGGCGCTCGCAGCACGTAATACTGGAGGTTGGGGCCGCCTCCGGGCACTGCGGCGCCTGCAACGCTGGAACGCTCTACGAGCGCTTCCATCTCCTCCGCGACCAGCTCTTCGACCAGCGCGCGCTCCATGTCCTCGGAGGCCCGGTAAAGCGTGACGCCCAGCGCGCCGACGACCACGATGCACAGCGTCGCGAACGCAACCGCGATCCGCAGCCGCAGGTCAGGCCTGGGGAGGCGCATCCGCGAGCAGCTTGTAGCCGAGGCCGTGAACGGTGTGTATGGGGTCGTAGCCGCCGGCTTCGATCAGCGCGCGGCGCAGGACGTGCATGTGGCTGCGCAGCGTGTCGCTCGTCTCCTGCGCTTCGGACCAGACGGCGCTCTCGAGCTCGGCGCGGCTGTAGAGGCGCCCGGGCTCGGTCATCAGCGTCTCGAGGAGCTTCACGCATTTCGGCGGCAGCTTCACGTCGTTGCCCGAGAACCGGATGTCGAGGGTGCTGCGGTCGAGCGTGAGCGCGCCTGCCTTGAGCGTCTTGCGCGTGACACGGCCGCTGCTCCTCTTGTGGAGCGCGGAGAGCCGCGCTTCCACTTCCGAGAGCGCGAAAGGCTTGACGAGGTAATCGTCGGCGCCGGCATCGAATCCCTGCAGCTTGTCTTCCAGCGTGTCGCGCGCGGTCAGCATCAGCACCGGCACTTCCACGTGCGCTTCGCGCCGCAGCTTGCTGCAAAGCTGCATGCCGTTCATCCCCGGCAGGCCGAGGTCGAGCACGATCGCATCGAAGTCGTGCGTGACTGCGAGGTGCAGGCCGGTCACGCCGTCCGCCGCCGCATCGACGACGTGGCCGCGCTCGCTCAGGAAATCGTAGAGATTGGTCGCGATGGTGCGATCGTCTTCGATCACGAGGATGCGCATGGGAGCGGAGTTTACCGGCATCGCACCCGCGCCGCCTCCCGGCGCCGGCCCGGGCGGTTTCATGCGCGCGAGCGCTGCGCGCAGGCCGCTGCGACGCGCGCCTGCTGCACGAGGCCGCGATCGACGAGGCTCGGCAGGAGCGCGTTCAGGCGCACGAAGAACCGCTCGGGCCACCCGAGCTGCCTCACCGCGGGCCCGCCGGAGATCGCCGCGGCGACCGCTCTCGCGACCGTTTCGGGCTCGTCCACGCGCGTCCCGGTCTCTTTCATGAGCTCGCGCACCGCGGGGCTGTTCATCGAAGTGGCGGTCGCGCGCGGCGAAACGTGCGTCACCCTGACGCCGAGCTCCTTCAGCTCGCGGCGCAGCGCCTCGGACAATCCGCGCAGCGCGAACTTGCTCGCCGAGTACGCCGCGAAGTACGGATAGCCGATCGCGCCGAAAGTCGAGCCGACGTTGACGACGTGCCCGGCGCCTGCCGCGCAGAAGAGCTTCAGCGCGGCGCGGGTGAGCAGCAGCGGCGCGGTGACGTTGATAGCCACGAGATCCACGATCGCCTGCGGGTCCTCTTCCGAGAGCGCTCCGAAGCGCTGCACGCCCGCATTGTTGACGAGCACGTCGAGGCCGCCGAGCGCGGACGCGGCGCGCGCGATGAGCGCGTCGTGCCCGGACGGCGCCGCGAGATCGAAAGCGAGCGGGACCGCGGTGGCGCCTTGCGCGCGCAGCGCCTGTGCGAGCGCCTCCAGGCGCGCTTCGTCCCGCCCGACGAGCGCGAGGTGCGCGCCGCGGCGGGCGAGCTCGAGCGCGACGGCGCGGCCGATGCCGCCGCTCGCGCCGGTCAACAGTATGCGTTTTCCGGAGAGGCTCATGCGGCCGCCACCAGCGGCACGGTTGCGCCACGCGCTGCATCGAGGCCGCGGAAGACGTCGCCGTATAGACGGTAGAACACTTTCGCGCAGTGAACGACGATCTCGCGGTCGGCTGCGGAGTCGAGGCGGTTCACCAGCGTCTCGAAGAAGCGCATGTGCTCGATGTCGAGCGCACCGTGAGACGTGAGGTACGAGAAGGCGCTGCGCGGAAGCCGCAGGCTCTGCATGAGCGCTTCGGCTGCGCGGCTCGCCACCGCGGTGCTGGTGCCTTCGAGCACGAGCACCATGCCGAGAAATCCCACCGGTTCCACGCGCGCGATGACGTCGTAGGCATAGGCGACGAGGAGCTCGGCAGGCAGATCGGGGCGACCCTCCCTGACGGCTTCGGCGTCACCGCCGCACGCGCGTATGTCGTTCAGTATCCACTCCTCGTGCCCGGTCTCTTCCTCGACGTAATGCGCCATGGCGACGCGCAGCCAGTCGAGCCTGCGCGGAAGGCGCGCGCCGCACGCCATGATGAGCGGCAGCGTGTGCCTTACGTGGTGGTACGCCTGCGTGAGAAAGGCGAGATAGTCGCCGCGCGCGAGCGTGCCCGCCGCGCCGTCGCGTATGAAAGGTGTGGAAAGGAGCGCCGCGCGCTCCTGCGCGGTCGCTGCGATGAGCTCATCGTGATACGTCAACTTCGTTCTCCTTGTAATAGCGGTGTAGGCGCTCGCCATAGCGGGCGAGGAGCGCGGCGCGCCGCAGCCGGCCGTTCGCCGTGAGCTCGCCGTTCGCGGGCGAGAAAGGCTCGCTCGAAGGCGTCCACCGACGCACGCGGGCGTAGTCGGGCAGCCGGCGGTTCGCCTCGGCGATGGCATCGTCTATCGCTCGCGCGCTCGTTCCGTTGCGCGGCGTGATCACGGCGATGTTCCAGGGCCGGCTTTCACCGTGCACCCACGCCTGGGCGATGGCATCGGATGCGGTGAGCTCGCTTTCGACCCATTCGGGCGCGACGTTGCGGCCGTAAGAGGTGATGAAGACGTTGCGCTTGCGGCCGGTGATGTGCAGGTAGCCGTCGTCGTCCACATAGCCCATGTCGCCGGTGGCATGCGCACCACCCTCGGACGGCTCGGCGCCCGCGTAGCCCAGCATGGTTGCGCCCCGCACGTGGATCTCGCCGTCCGCAGCGACTTCGACGCTGGCGTGAGGCAGCACGCGCCCGGTGCTGCCTTTGCGGTTTGCGCCGGGCGTATTGAGCGCGACGACCGACGCGCATTCGGACAGGCCGTAACCTTCGTAGACCGGGAGCCCGGCGCGCTCCGCGCGGCGCAGGAGCTCGATCGAGACGTGCGCGCCGCCGACGGCGAGCAAGCGCAGCCGCTCGGGCCGGGCGGCGCCGTTCTCGAGCGCGATGCACAGGCCGCGCAGTATCTCGGGCACGGTAATGGCGGTGGTCGCTCGGCTCGATGCGAGGGCCGCGGCGAGGACGTCGACCGAGAGTCCGGCCGCGCCGCACAAGCCGACGCGCGAGAGCGACGGCAGCACGGTGCAGGCGCCTGCGAGGGTCGCTGCATACAGTCCCGCGATGTTCTCCAGCAGCGTGGAGAGCGGCAGCAGCGCGAGATGGCGGTCCGCCGCGGTGAGCTTCACCGCGTCCACGAGCGAAGTGGCGACGGCCGCGATGGCGGCATCGTCGAGGCAGACGCCTTTCGGGGAGCCGGTCGTGCCGGAGGTGTAAGTCACCTTGGCCGTTCCGGGCGGCAGCGCGGAGGCTTCGGCGTTCACGCTGATCCGGGCCGCGCTGAAAGGGCCGAGCGCGATGTCGTCGGTGCGCACCGCCTGGATGCCGTTCTCGCGCAGCAACCGCTCGTAGTAGGTCGGCCGGTCGGTGACGAGCAGGCGCGCGCCCGCATCGCGCAGCGCGTGCACCTGCTGCGCGCTCGAAAAGAACGCGGGCAGCGGCACGCACGGGCGCCGGGAGGCGAGCAGCGCCAGGTCTGCGATCGCCCACGCGGGGCCGTTGTCGAGCGCGAGCGCGACGGTGGAATCGCTGCGGCGCGCGAATGCCGCGGCGGCCTCGGCGACGGCGGGGGCGAGCATCGCGTAATTGATGTCATGCTCGCCGTCGGTGAGCGCGCAGGCATCAGGCTGCGCCGCGCGGTGGCGGCGCAGCGCGGCAACGATGGGGCTCACCGCGCGCGCCGCAGCGCCGCTGCGGAGTCTGCGACGCGAACCGCGCTCACCTGCGGCATGTGGTCGTAATAGCGGCCCCACTGCTCGCGCGCTTCCGGGGTCAGCCGGGCGGGATCGGCGTGGCCGAGCACGTGCAGCGGTATTCCGAGGCGGCGAAAGTTGTTGCGCAGCATCGGCACCGCGGTGAAAACGACCCAGCGCGCATCGCGCTCGAGCAGGTATTCGGTGAGGAGCTCGATCAGCGCGCGGGCGGCGCCGGGACGCCCGATCGCGAGATTGCCGATCTCGTACAGACTGCGGCGCGCCTGCGGCGCGCCGGTGACGGCGGCGAGGCGCTCCTCGACCGCTTCGTCCAGATAGGTTTCGAGGAAAAGGCGCTCGCCGTCGCCGCAGCGCAGGCCGCATGCGGCAAGGAGCTCGTCATCGCGATACAGCGCCGCGAGGTGCGGCATGAAGGTCGGGATACGAGCGCCGTACGCTCTTGCGTAGGCTGACGATATGAAGCGCTCGATCGGAGCGCGAGCGAACGCCGGCACGATACCGAAGCGCCATGGTTCGGCGCGGACCTGCGTGCGCGCCGCATCCCGTACAGCGATCTGCGCCCCTGCTGACAAACCATCCATTGCTTGAGTCTCCATGCCGCTGCTGTGCGGCGAGGGGAGACCTTAGCGGGTGGGGCGTGAACGGGGCGTGAGTCGACTGTGAAGGATGTGTGAAGGCGGGGTCGCGCCCGTCGCGTGAGTGGCTGCGGAACTCACGCACCGTCTGCAGACCGCCCGTCCACATATCGGTGAAACCGCGTTTACACGAATGTGGTTGCCTGCCAACTCCATCGCCATGTGTTGCGTGAGCGCGTGCAATCCAGACTTCGCCATCGAATAGCTTAGGGGACAGACCACTAAGCCATCTATCGATGGACGACTTAGTGGTCTGTCCCCTAAGCGATCGAACTTCCAGCCCTTGTCGGTCGCCTGTTACAGCGCAGGCGCAGCCGGGAAATCCAGCACGGTCTGGTTCACCCGATTGAACAGGTTGGTGAACACCGTCTGCGCGTAGGCTTCGCTGACCGCGAGCTTGACGGCTTCGATTTCTGCGCCGCTCAGCTGGCCCTTTTTCAGGATAGCGTCGGTATGCAGCACGCCTTCCAGCGCGACGGGGCTGTTGCCCAGGCCCTGATAGATGTTGGGCACCATGCCGACGGCGCCCTGGATGGCGGCATACAGTTCCTTGGTGTGTCCGCTGGCTTTCGCGGGGGCGACGACGTTGAGTCTTGCCATTTCAGTGCTCCTTGCATTCGGTTGATAAGTTGTCTCGATCCCGTCGAGTGGCTGCCTTCTACGTTAGAAGGTGGAGCGAATGTATAGCAGCGGGGAGGGACTGCGAATGTTCTAGAATCTCTGTTTTATGTCTACCAGTCCAAAGCATGCGGACATGGATGTACTTAGCGAC
>Ga0105106_10002150_pt1 | contig 14177 bp, 13 predicted proteins | sample PPLLaktember2015_5_FD_79109 | JGI IMG/M metagenome (GOLD analysis project Ga0105106, IMG submission 79109) | Freshwater sediment microbial communities from Prairie Pothole Lake near Jamestown, North Dakota, USA - PPLs Lake P8 Core (1) Depth... | ecosystem: Environmental > Aquatic > Freshwater >...
CCCGAACCGGTGAGCAACTGGGCGCTCAGCATCCTGGAAGATGGACTGGCGGTAGCTCTGGTGTGGCTGGCAGCGGAGCACCCGCTTCTCACTGCGGGGATCGTGCTGGTGCTGGTGGTCGTCTCGGTGCTGCTGATCCGGAAGCTGTGGAGATTCTCTCGGCAGCTGGTAGAGCGGGTACGTAGAAAACCGGCCGGATCAGTGGGTCCGCCGGCTGGAGCCTAATCTGCTTAGTCGTCCGATCGTGGTTCGATGCCGTGACCGAGCATCTCTGCAGTTTTTACCACGAAGGCACGAAGGACACGGAGGACACGAAGAACTGCCCCTGAACAATGTTGTAACCAAATACAGCAAGAAAACTTGTGAACACAAACAACAACAAACAGAGTCACCAGCGTGACTGGGAGTCCAAATATTCCTTCGTGACCTTCGTGTCCTTCGTGCCTTCGTGGTGAATGCATCCAAATGCTGGGTGCTGCGAGATAGTCGTGCCCCAGCGCTCAACCAAGTCGGGCCCGAACTCGTCCCCCAACTCCCACGCCTAACCGACGCGCGGCCGAGCCGTTGCGGACCGCGATCTCGATGGCGCCGCCCGAGCCGATGTAGGCGAGCAGCCCGCCGGCAGTGACGTCGCTGTAGGTGCGGCGAAGGGGGCCTAGATCGAGATCCTCCACCTCGAGCGTTGCGTATGTCGGAACCAGCTCCGAGGTCAGGTTCGTGACCAGGCTGCCGAACCGATCGACGTAGACCACCTCGCCCACCACGGTCTTGCCTTCGTGGTGCGGCGCGGTAAACGCCAGGCGTTCGGGGATTCCGGCAAGCGGCTGTCCCAGGCTGTTCAGCGGCATGCCATTCGCCAGCGCCGCCGCCGCGGGAGCGAAGAGGTCGCGGCCATGAAAGGTCGGCGACGCCGCCTCGGGCGTGGGCAGCACGACCGCTTCCACTTCGGCGTCGTGCAGGACCGGGGTGAACAGCCCATTATCGGGGCCGACGAAGAAGTGGCCGTGAGCGGCGAACGCGAGCGCCGGACGCGGCGTCCCGACCCCGGGGTCCACTACCGCCAGGTGGATGCTGGCCGGCGGGAATCGGTGCCAGGTTCGTCCGATGACGTATGCCCCCGATCGGACGTCACCAGGGGGGATACCGTGGGTGACGTCCACCAGGGTGACTCCCGGCGCGCAGCTCAGCAGTACGCCCTTCACTTCAGCTACGTAATGGTCTGCGCTTCCGAAATCGGTCAGGAGGGTGATGATCGACATGCGGGAAAGGTAAGAGGTGGAGCGGCCGCTCACCCTCGAAGGATCGGGAGTGACGCGCTGCGGCCCGCAGTCTTTTGCTGGAGGCTGTCGGCGATCTGGCGCAGGCTCACGGCGGCGGGGCTGTCCGGCTGGGCCATCACAATAGGCTCGCCGACATCGGCCAGCGCGGCCAGCTGGGGCTGGAGCGGCACGGTCCCCAGGAGAGGGGCTCCGATCTCATCCGCCAGGCGCTGACCGCCTCCGGAAGAAAAGAGATCGAATCGCTTACCGGTCTCGGGATCGGTAAACCCGCTCATGTTCTCGACCACACCGAGCACGGGCACGCCCACCCGTTCGAACATCTTGGCGCCGCGGAGGGCATCGCCCACTGCCACCTCCTGCGGCGTAGTCACGATGACTGCACCGGTGACATGGGTACCCTGCACCAGCGAGAGCTGGGCGTCTCCCGTCCCCGGTGGAAGATCCACGATGAAATAGTCCAGCTGGCCCCAGTCCACATCCCGGAGGAACTGGTTCATGATTTTCATGATGATCGGGCCCCGCCAGATGGCCGGCGCATCGCGCTCGATCAACAACCCGAGCGACATCAGCTTCACGCCGTAGGCCTCGAGCGGCTGGATCTTACCGCCGATGACGGCGGGCCGCTCGTTGACGCCGAACATGCGGGGAATGTTGGGGCCGTACACGTCCGCGTCCATCACGCCCACTCGGAACCCCGCCTGGGTCAGGGCGATGGCCAGATTGGCGGCGATGGTAGACTTGCCCACTCCCCCCTTACCGGAGGAGACCGCGAGGATCTTTCCCAGGTTCGGCTGGTCCATGGGCTGGGAGGCCGGAGGCATCTGCGTGGCCGCGCCTGGACCAGTGGGCGGTCCGTGCGTGGCCTTCGCCGGACCGGCCGGATTGGTGACGTTGATCTTGATCTCTTCCTTCCGCACCCCTTCGACCGCCGCCACCGCCGCCCGGGCCGACCGCACCAGCGTGGCGGGGTCTTCGGGGGCGAGCAGGAAGGTAAAGCTGACCTTGCCTGCCTCGGTAACCTGGAGATCGCGAATCATGCCGGCGGAGAGAAGATCGTTCTCCAGGCGCGGATTCTGAATCCCGGCCAGGGCCGCGGTTACCCGGGCCTCGAGTGATTCGGTCAAGGGCACTAGACTGCCTGCACCTGTTTCACTTCTGGAACCATCTCCCGCAACCTGCTCTCGATCCCCTGCTTCAGGGTAATCGACGAGGCCGCACAGCCGTGGCAGGTTCCCCCCAGGCGCAGCAGGAGAGTGCCGTCCTGCTCGTCGAAATCCACGATTTCCACCTGCCCCTTATGGGAGGCGATGTAGGGGCGCAGGGTGTCGAGGGTCCGTTCGATTCGGTCGATAGTGTCCATGGGTCGCCAGTCGAGGAATTCCTAGTTCTACGGTCGGAATATAATGAGTCGGGAGCTAGGAGCCCCCTCCATTCGACCCCAGATACTCCCGGGCGGCCTTCAGCACTGTGGCCTGGACCTCGGCAAGTGAGCCGGTCAGCGACAAGCCCGCCGCCTTAGTGTGGCCACCTCCGCCGTAGGGCTTGGCAAAGGCCGCCACATCCACGTCGCCGACTGACCGAAGCGAGACCTTCACCCTACCCTGGGCGATCTCCCGGAAGAGCAAGGCCATTCTGACACCCTCGATGGAGCGGGGGAACTCGACCACTCCATCGAGATCGTCGGACGACACGCCGAGGCGCTCGATGGCACCAGGAGGCACGGTGACCCAGGCCAACCCGTATTCGTGCTCGACGACCAGGGTCTGCAGCGCCTCGGCAAAGAGCCTGGGACGCCCCTCGGGGGCGCGGGCGTACACCTCCAGATAGATCTGCTCCGGATCGACGCCGGCCTCGAGTAGATCGGCCGCCACTCGAAGGGTGTTGGGACGGGTGTTGCTGAAGCGAAAACCTCCGGTATCGGTCAGGATGGCGACGTAGAGTGCTCGGGCCGTGGCTTGGGTAATCGGCCAATCGTTTCCCTTGGCCAGCTCGTAGATGAGCTCGCCAGTGGCGGCAGCATTCGGAGCCATATAGCGGGGGCCGGGCGGCAGGTGGCCGACGCTCACATGGTGATCCACGCAGGCCACCGGCACTCCCCGGTCCCGCACCGTCTCGATGAGCATGCCGAGCCGGGTGAGGTCCGAGATGTCCAGCACGACGATGAGATCGGCCCGGCGAAGCTCTTTCACCGCCTCGCCCGAGCGATCGACACCCGGCAGATCTTCGAAGAGGAAGCTGAAACGGGGCGGCGTGGGACTTGGATTGGTGATGATCGCGTCGACGCCCTGGCCCCGGAGGAGGTGCACCAGCCCGACTTCGCTGCCGATCCCGTCGCCATCGGGGCTTACGTGGGTGGTGATGCACACCCGCTGCCCCGGCTTGAGCGCTGCGGCGAACTCACGGGCCAGGGCGGCCTTCTCGGGTGACAGGGCAAGGGGCATCCCCAAAAGCTAACCGACAGAAACCCCAATAGTGAGAAAACCCCTAGTTCCGCCCCGGGGTAGCAAGCCTCGAATGCCGGAACAGATCCATCTGCGGCCCTCACAGGTCGGGGGTCAGGGGTGGACCTTCTTTTCGGCCTCAGGCGGTCAGGATGGCTTCCTGAACGGCTTGCCTTCCCGCTCCTGCTGGAGCCGGCTGTGCTTCCGTCCGTAGCCGAAGTAGATGACGAAGCCGATGGCCAGCCATACCAGGAGCCGGAGCCACGTGTCGCCGGGAAGGGTCGCCATCAACCCCAGGCAGGAGAGGACACCGAGAATCGGTACCAGCGGCACCAGGGGAGTCTTGAACGGGCGGTCGAGATCGGGCCGCTTCACGCGCAGAACCCAGACACCGAGGCAGACCAGCACGAAGGCCAGCAGGGTCCCGATGTTGACCAGCTCACCCAGGATCTGGATTGGGAAAGTGGCGGTGATGAACGAGACGATGACGCCGACGTAGATGGTCGACAGGTAGGGAGTGCGGAAACTCGGGTGGACCTTTCCGGCCCAGGGACCGATCAAGCCGTCCCGGGACATGGCGTAGAACACCCGGGACTGCCCCAGGAGCATGACCAGCACCACCGAGCCCAGGCCCAGCACCGCGCCCAGGGTGATGAGGGGCCGGAGCCAGGAAAGTTGGCTGATCCGCTCTACCGCATAGGCCACCGGATGGGCCACGTTGAGCCCGGAGTAGGGAACCAGCCCGGTGAGCGTGAGAGCCACCAGGACGTACAGAATGGTGCAGACGATCAGCGACCCCAGAATGCCGATCGGCATGTCCCGTTGCGGGTTCTTGGCCTCCTGGGCCGCGGTGCTGACGGCATCGAAACCGATGTAGGCAAAGAAGATCAGCCCCGCACCCCGGAACACGCCGCTCCACCCGAATTCGCCGAAGGTGCCGGTATTCGGTGGAATGAACGGCTTCCAGTGGTCAGCATTCACGTACTGCAGCCCGAAAATGATGAAGAGCAGTACCACCGCCAGCTTCAGGATCACGATCAGGTTGTTGACCTTGGCCGATTCCTTGATGCCGACGACGAGGATGGTCGTGGCCACCAGCACGATGAACGCCGCAGGCAGGTTGAACAAGGAGCCGGTCTTGTTCCAGCCTTCCTGGATGCAGGTGGCGACACTGTTGGTGACGTCGGGGGCGCTGCACCACCGGAGCGGGGCCGAGGTGATCACGGTGGGAAGATGCAGCCCGAAGTAGTCGAGCAGGCTCACGAGATAACCCGACCAGCCCACCCCCACGGTGGCCGCCCCCATGGCGTATTCCAGGACCAGGTCCCAGCCAATGATCCAGGCGACGAACTCTCCCATGGTGGCATAGGAGTACGTGTATGCGCTCCCGGCCACGGGCACGGTGCTGGCCATCTCGGCGTAGCAGAGGCCAGCCAGTCCACAGGCGATGGCAGCCACGATGAACGACAACGTCACGGCTGGGCCCGCGTGCAGCGCGGCAGCGATGCCGGTAAGCACGAAGATTCCGGCGCCGATGATGGCACCGATGCCGAGCATGGTGAGGTTGAGCGCGCCGAGTGCGCGATTGAGCGAGCCCTCACCGGTGGCTTCGGCCTCGGCACGGAGTTCAGCTATGGACTTGGTGGCCCATAAATTCATACGACGGTCACCTCGAGTTGATGATGCGTCGAGCAGGGTGCAGCGGAGATCGAGTTTTCAGGCGCTGTAGTTCGGAGCTTCTCGCGTGATCGTCACGTCGTGCGGGTGCGACTCCCGCAGACCAGCCGTGGTGATCTGAATCATTTCGACGTCGCACTGAAGCTGCGGGATGGTGCTCACCCCGCAGTAGCCCATGCCGCTGCGGAGCCCGCCCACCATCTGGTAGAGGACGTCCGAGACCGGACCCCTGTACGGCACCCGTCCCTCGATGCCCTCGGGCACCATCTTGGAGGCGGCCATCTCGCCTTCCTGAAAGTATCGATCGGCCGACCCGTCCTGCATGGCAGAAAGGCTGCCCATGCCCCGGATCATCTTGAACCGGCGGCCCTCGGCCAGGACCGACTCGCCCGGACTTTCCTCGGTGCCCGCCAGCATGGAGCCCATCATGACGGAGGATGCCCCAGCGGCTAGTGCCTTGACCACGTCGCCGGAATATTTGACGCCGCCGTCGGCGATGAGGGGCACATCGTCGGCGCCGCGCAAGGAATCGAGGATGGCGGTGACCTGGGGGACGCCGACACCGGTGACCACCCGGGTGGTGCAGATGCTGCCCGGGCCGATCCCGACCTTCACCGCATCGGCCCCGCGCCGCACCAGCTCACGCGCCCCGGCTTCGGTGGCCACATTCCCCGCCACAAGCTGCACGTCGGGAAAGGCCTCCCGCACCTGATCCACAATAGCGAGCACGCCTTCGCTGTGCCCGTGGGCCGAGTCCACCACGATCACATCTACGCCGGCACCCACCAGGTTCCGCGCCCGCGCCAGCGCATCGGGACCGCCACCGACCGCAGCGGCAACCCGAAGCCGGCCGTGCTGGTCCTTGTTGGCGTTGGGGTGCTCCCGCCGCTTGAAGATGTCCTTGACGGTGATGAGCCCCTTGAGCATTCCCTGGGCGTCCACCACCGGGAGCTTCTCGATCCGGTGCCGGGCGAGGATCCGCTCGGCCTCGTCGAGCCCGGTGCCCACCGGTGCGGTGATGAGCTTGTCCTTGGTCATCGCATCTCCGATGGGCTGCTCGAGATTGTGCTCGAACTGGAGATCGCGGTTGGTGATGATGCCGATGAGGCGGCCCTGACCATCGACGATCGGCACGCCGGAAATCTTGAAACGCCGCATGAGCGCGTACGCCTCACGCAACGGCCGGTCGGGTCCCAGCGTGATCGGGTTGAGGATCATCCCGCTCTCGCTGCGCTTGACCCGGTCGACCTCGGCGGCCTGCCGCTCGGCGGTCATGTTCTTGTGCAGCACACCGATCCCGCCCGCCCGAGCCATGGCGATGGCCATATCCGCCTCGGTGACGGTATCCATGGCGGCAGAGACCAGCGGAATGTTGAGGGAAATGTTGCGGGTGAATCGGGTGACGGTGGAGACCTCGCGCGGGTGGACGACGGAGTGCCGGGGCAAGAGGAGCACGTCGTCGAAGGTCAGGCCGAGCTTGGGTCGAATCACGGTCATGTGCAGCCTGGCAGAGCCGGGTTGCGCGCCGTCCCCTTCATATGCACGACGGCCCACCGGCGCCCGAAGGGGGCGGTCGGCGGGCCTGGGTTGGATCGGTCCATCTCAAAGAGTAGTGGTCGCTTGCGACGAAATCAAGCGGATCGAGACTGTCACCGGGGCATCAGGGCAGGTCGCTTCCCCGGCGCCACACAGCGTAGACCGGGATGCCCAGGGCGACGATAAGAAGCCCAGGCCAGGTGTAGAGCGGACGATAGATCAGCAGGATCACCAGAAGCCCCGCCACAGCGGCCATGTAGAGACCCGGCAGGACCGGATAGCCAAACGCCTTTACCGGGCGAGGCAGGGCAGCGTGAGTGCGGCGCAGGCGGAAGAGAGCCAGCGTCGTCAGGAAATAGAACACCAGCGCGGCAAAAATCACGTAATCGAGTAGCTGGCCATAGGTGCCGCTGATGCAGAGAACCATGGCCCAGACGGCCTGGGCAATGAGCCCGAACACCGGGGTACGATAGTCCGGGTGAAGGACGCCGGCCCGTTCGAAGAAGAGCCGGTCTCGCGCCATGGCATAGTAGACTCGGGGACCGGCCAGGATCAGCCCGTTGTTGCAGCCGAATGTGGAGAGCAGGATAGCCACCGCCATGATGGCGGCAGCCCCGGCCCCAAGGGCCACTTCCACCGCGGCAGTCCCGACCCGGTCCTGCGCCGCATACTGAAGGCCGCGGCCGAGAGCGTCGGACCCGCCCGGATCGCCATAGAACGGAAGGATGTTCAGGTAGGCGATGTTGGCCAGGATGTAGAGTGCGCTGACCAGTCCGGTGCCGATGGCGAGCGCCCGCGGAAGATTCCGGGTCGGATCCCTGACCTCGGCGGCCGCAAAGGTGACGTTGTTCCACGCGTCACTGGCAAAGAGTGAGCCCACCATGGCCGCGCCTATGACCGGTACTACGGCCAGGCTCCAGTCTCCGGTGCCCCAGAAGTTGGAGAAGTTGACGGCGGCAACATCCGGCTGGCGGAAGAACGTAAGGCCGAACAGCACCAGGGCAGCGACGGCCCCGACCTTAGCCACACTGAACACGGTCTGGATTGCCGCTCCAAGCCTGACCCCCCGGATGTTCAGGGCCGTCAGCACGGCAATCATGACCATCGCCACGACGCGCTGATGCGAAAGGCCAAGCTGAATGGCATCCGCCGCCCCCGGCAGGCGTACCTGACCGAGCGGTAGGAAAACGTCGGGCGTGACGCCGGGAACGAGAACGCCGAGGAAGCGGGCGAAGGCCACCGCGACAGCCGCAATGGTGCCGGTCTGGATCACGGTGAAGAGGGTCCAGCCGTAGAGGAATCCGGCGGCCGGCGATAGTCCCTCCCGAAGAAAGACGTACTGCCCACCGGCCTTCGGCAGCATGGCGGCGAGCTCGGCGTAGGCCAGGGCGCCGGTGACCGTCATGGCCCCGGTGATTGCCCACACCAGCAGCAGAGCCCCCGGCCCCCAGGGCGACACCTGCCGGCCGATGTCGGCCGACACGATAAAGATCCCCGACCCGATCATCGACCCGACAACCAGGGAGATCGCGGCCAGGGGACCTATGCCGCGGATGAACTCGGACGGGGCTGAAGTCGCGGTCGGAGGAGCCTGGGTCGGTGCGGCCATTGATGCCCTGCCGGGAGAGGGTGTCAGCGGTTTGGCCTTCTACTCGATCTCTTTCCGGGGCGGATTCTCGACTGATTTCACCGCCTCATCGACCACCGCCTGCCCCGCAGCCGCCAATCCCTTCATGACCTTCGCCGCGCTGTCCATCAACCCCATGGTCCCGGTGATCGCCTGGATGGGCAGCTTGCCTGCCCGCATCGTGTTTTCGACGGTGGCGGTGAGCTTGGAGAGCAGCCCGTCCGGTTGGGAGCGCTCGGCGTATTTGCTGTCCAGAAACTCGACGAAGTCGAGGATCTGATAGCCTCGTTCATCGCTGGCGGCGTCCAGCAGGCGGATGATGCGCTGTTTGAGGAGATCGTTCATAAGGGCTATTGGCTATTGGCTATTGGCTATTGGCAAGGCGTCATTCGAAACTTCGCATTCAAGGACGGGTTCAGCTACTCCACCCTGTGGCTTTAGCCAATGGCCAATAGCCAATAGCCTACTCAACCACCCGCGACACCAGCTCCACAACCGGGGTAGCCAGGAACCGGGTCCGTGGAGCCTTGATGGTCACTCGCAGAGTCACTTCCTCCAGCGCCTGAAGCGAGCGGAACTCGTTGGCCTGGGCCTCCGTGACCGTCACGTACACAAAGCCGAGCTCCGGCAACGGTCCCCTGGTAAGCAGATATGGCCGGCCCTTGGGGATCTCGATACGCAGCTCATCGGCAGTCTGCACCGCAATGAGCTCCAGCCGCCAGTCCACGGTCCGTCCGATGTACCGGGGCGGGTCGGCTCGGACCTCTGCCGCGGTGACCCCGCCCAGGGAGACATCGGAGCCGGGTGCGAGATCGCTGTCCCGGACCCAACCCTCGAGCTGGACGCGAGCCCAGTCACCCGAACGGCCGACGACGCGGGCGGGAGCGCCCATCTGGAGCGTGCCGTACTGGCTCCCCTCCGGGGCCGCGAAGAGCGCCGTCTCTCGGGCCACCTGACCTCGCCCGGTGTCGGTCGAGACCCCGTCCGGCGGTGGCGGAGCCGCTGCCTGGGTCGGCAAGGCCCCGGACTCCACCGGCTCGGTCGAGTCCGGTTCTACCGAAGCCGGTGGTTCCGGCCGAGGGGCACTCTTGACCGCACGTCGCGGCACCCAACCCGCGCGGCTTACGCGGGTCCAGGCTCCGCGGCCCTCCTCCTTGCGCAGGAGCGTCCCGGTGCGCACCCGGCCTACTACTTCGCCGTTCGGGGCCGAACGGATGTTCTCGCCGTTGGCCGCGGTGACGACCAGGTCGAAGCCGTCTCGCCTGGTCCTCTCGATGGAGCGGTTGAAAATCCAGCCTTCGACCACGACCTCGTGCCAGTCCCCGCGGGTCCTTTTCGGCTCCACCGAGGTGCCGGCGGGGAGGGATACGAGCTCGATTCCTTTCGGCTCCTTCCGAAGCCGGGTAGCAGTCGAGATCTCCCTCGCCTCCTGGGCCCTCAGACCGGGCGCAAAGAGCAGAAAGAGGGCCACGGCGCAGGCTGGTAGCCGGCGCAGCCCGGGACTAGATTGCGGCGCGTAAATCACGATGGCGCATTGTAGAACACGCGGAGACCCATGTCAAACGGAAGCGCTCCCGGGGTGGTCCTGGTGGTCCTGGACGGCTGGGGTTACCGGCAGGAGCGTGAGGGCAATGCGATCGAGTTGGCATCCACCCCCACCTGGCACCGGTTGTGGAAATCGTACCCTCGGACCCTGCTCGATGCGAGCGGGCTGGCCGTGGGTCTTCCCGAGGGTCAGATGGGGAACAGCGAGGTGGGTCACTTGAACCTGGGGGCTGGCCGGGTGGTGCCGCAGGACCTGGTCCGCATCTCCCAGAGCGTTCAAAGCGGGGATTTCTATTCCCTGGATCCGCTGGTGCAGCTCTGCGCCGGCCTCAGACAGACCGGCGGCACCCTTCATCTTGTAGGCCTCCTCGGTCCGGGCGGGGTCCACGCCCTCGACCGCCATCTCCTGGCCTGCGTCGAGCTCGGCATCCGGCACAAGGTTCAATCCATCGCCATCCACGGGTTTCTCGATGGCCGGGACTCGTCGCCCACGCTCGGCGCGGAGGTGGTGCGGACCCTGCTCATAGACATGCGCCGGATTGCGGGAAGCAAAGTGGACATCGCGACGCTCACCGGACGCTACTACGGCATGGATCGGGACCGGCGCTGGGAACGGACCCAGCTGGCCTACGATGCGATCGTTCACGGTAGGGGCAATCCGGTCGAGCATCCCGTCATTGCGGTGCTCGCCGCCTACCATCGGGGCGAGACCGACGAGTTCATCCAGCCGCTGGTGCATGTTCGCAACGGCGCTCCGGTGGGAACCATACGGGACGGGGATGGGGTGTTTTTCTTCAACTATCGCAGCGACCGGATGCGGCAGATAGTGGCCGCGCTCGCGGTACCGGGGTTCGAGGCCTTCGACGTGCGGGATCGTCCGAAGGTGTCCTGCGTGACGATGACCCAGTATGACCAGACCTTCGCCATACCGCAGGCCTTTCCTCCGTTCAGCCTCGCGCGCATCCTGGCAGAAGTGCTGGCTGACAAGAGCCGCACCCAGTTCCGCACCGCTGAGACCGAGAAATACCCTCACGTCACCTACTTCTTCAACGGTGGCTACGAGCCGCCGTATCCTGGAGAGGAGCGCTGTCTGATTCCATCCCAACGGGTGGCCACCTACGATCTCGCGCCCGAAATGAGCGCCGGGGGTATCACCGACGTCCTGTGCCGCGCCATCGAAGCGAAGACGCATGACTTCCTGCTCTGCAACTACGCTAACGCGGACATGGTGGGCCACACCGGTGTTCTGCCCGCGGTAATACGCGCGGTCGAAACGGTGGATGAGTGCCTCGGCCGGGTGCTGATGAGTGCAGAGAAGGTCGGGTCCAGCGTCCTCGTCACCGCGGATCATGGCAACTGTGAGATGATGATCGATCCGGTTACCGGCGGCGTTCACACCGCGCACACGATGAACCCGGTTCCGCTCGTCGCCATCCGCCCGAACGCACCCTCGCTCCGGGCCGGCGGCTCACTGCGGGACGTCGCTCCCACGGTGCTGAGTCTCATGGGAATCGAGGCGCCGGCGGAGATGACCGGTCGCGACTTGCAGGAGTGCGATTAATGGCCGTGTATAGTAGGTCCCTCGCTGCGCTCGGGATGAGGATGGTGGGGTTGTGCGCGCTGGCCGTCCAATCACTTGCCGCCCAGGTCGGCCATCCCCCCGGCGGCTCGCCCTTTCGGGACATCCGGAAGGGGCACACCCTCACGGTGACCGGCGGCTACTTCGGCGGGAGTGGCGGGGAGTTCAACATCGGACCGCATCGAGGTGAGGTATTCGGCGGGCGCTACGACATCCGCACGGCCAGCACCATACAGCTCGGCCTCGCCGTCGCGCGGGGCAACCTGGACCGGTTCATCGTGGATCCGTTCGTACTGCTGGCAAACCGCCGAAGCGGCCCGGTACGTCAGTCGGTCACGTTCGCCGAGATCGCCCTCCAATTCAACCTGAGCGGGGGAAAGAGCTGGCACCGAATCGCGCCCTTTATCGGTACCGGTGTCGGGCTGGCCTTCGGGAGCGCAACCCCGGCCGATACCAGCCAGTACGACTTCGGCCGGAAGCTCTACCTCGCTCCGAGCGTGGGATTTCGGTTCTTCGTCACCGATCGGCTCCACCTGAGGGGAGAAGCGCGGGCCGCCTTCTGGAAGCTCAACTATCCGGCCACATTCCAGGCTGAGCCGACGGAGGAGCCGGGAACCCCGGAGAACCCCAACGCGGTGATTGTGGGCAATAACCTGACGGAGTGGACCACAAGCCCGTGGCTGCAGGTGGGCCTGGGTTATTCGTTCTCGCCCTGACGGTGGCGATCTCTCGCACGGCTCCCGGCTGACCTCGTGCTCGAGCGGGTAGGCATCTTGGAGGACCCGACACTGTATGGCGACTGTACCGGATTCGCCTGACCTGGTTCAACCCTCGAAGCGAGGCGGGCGAATGTCCGAGCTCGCCGCGGTCGAGGAGGTTGCGGTTTGGCTCGAGGTCAACGGCACCCCGGCGGTCACCTGGATGTGCACCCCGGACCTGCTGGAGGAGCTGGCGATAGGCTGGCTTCACGGCGAAGGGTACATCGATTCCATCGACCAGGTGCACCTCCGGCCCTGCGCGACCGACCTCGGTTTCTGGGCGGAGGTGCCGGAGGACAGGGTCGCGGCCGTAAGAGCCGAAGGCCGAAGGCCTGTGTTGGCCTCGGGGTGCGGCGCCGTCTCCACTTTCCTGGCAGACCCTGCTACCGTGGTCGCCCAGCCGGCCCGAGGAATGCCTCCGGGACTGGAGGAGCTCCGCGGTCTGTTCAAGGCCCTGTTCGCCAAGGGGGAGCGGTACAAGGATACCGGCGGGATCCACGCCGCAGCGCTGATCGATCAGGCGGCGCCGTCACCCCTCATCGCCCATGCCGAGGACATCGGTCGGCACAATGCCGTGGACAAGGTGCTGGGGGCGGCCATGCTCGCCGGACGCCGGGTGGAGGGGCTGGGCCTGCTGGTCACCGGCCGGATCTCGGCCGAGCTCGCATTCAAGGCAGCACGGGCTGGAATGGCGTACGTGGCCACGCCCTCGGTTCCATCTACCTTGGCGGTCGAAATCGCTCGACGAAGTGGCATGGTGCTCGTAGGCCGCGCGGTCAGCGGTCATCCGCAGCATCACGGCGCGGCTGGACCGAGTGGCGCCTGACCGCGTCAGGCTGGCGGAGTTGATCCGCCGGGCCCGGCGGATTGCGGTGGTAGGCTTGAGCCGGAAGCCGGAGCGGCCGAGCCACGGCGTGGCTGCCTATCTTCAGCGCGCAGGGTACACCATCATACCAGTGCACCCGGTAAGCGGTGTGACGCTGGGGGAGCCGGTCCATCCCGATCTTCGGTCGGCGGCCACGGCCGGACCCATCGATATCGTCAACATCTTTCGCCGCTCCGAGCACATCCCCGCGTTGCTGGACGCACTGCTGGAGATTCATCCGCCACTGGTATGGATGCAGCAAGGTATTCGGCACGACGAAGTGGCCCGCCAGCTGGAGGAAGCCGGCATCGCAGTCGTGATGGACCGGTGTCTCGCGGTAGACCATCAATTTCTGGGGGGCTGATGCGCACCCGAAGGCTCCTCGTTCTCTTTGCGGCTCTTACGGGGGGCAGCGCGTTTCCCTCCCTGGCCTCAGGTCAGGCGACCGGAGATCAAGCCCGCCTCGTATTTACCGTCTCCGCCGGCGCGGTGGGCGGGAGCCGGCTCTGGTCCAGCTCCCCTCAAGCGGTTCAGTTCATCGATCCGGCCGACACTATCGCCGTGGACCGAAGGATCCGATCGACCCTGGCGGTCGGATTCGGGGGCGCCTATTTCCCGGGGGAGAATGTCGGATTCACGCTCGAGGGCTTCCTGATCGGGCTGGGCTTCGAGGACTCCTGCCGGCACCTCTTTTCGTCGGGTTCCAGCGCCGTCGCAGAAGTCTGTCAATCCATTCAAGGCAAGAAGAAAGCGGCGACATCGGTCATTCTCTCCGGCGGTACCATGTTTCGGCTCAACAGCCGCAAGCTCTTCTCGCCTTACGGCCGGGTCAATGCGGGGCTGGTGTTGAGCCAGCAGAGCTCGCTGCG
>Ga0105106_10002151_pt1 | contig 14175 bp, 16 predicted proteins | sample PPLLaktember2015_5_FD_79109 | JGI IMG/M metagenome (GOLD analysis project Ga0105106, IMG submission 79109) | Freshwater sediment microbial communities from Prairie Pothole Lake near Jamestown, North Dakota, USA - PPLs Lake P8 Core (1) Depth... | ecosystem: Environmental > Aquatic > Freshwater >...
TGCCGATTTTTCCATGAGGGTCCGGTAGTCGAGGTGGAAAGGAACCTTTTTCTCGTAGAAGTAGGCCTCGGCGATGAGCAGATCGGCGCCGCGGGCGGCCTCGGCAAGCGCCTCGGTCCACTGCGTGTCGCCGGAGCAGGCGATCACCTTCCCGCCGACCTCGATCCGCAGGGAGTAGGCATGGTCGCCGCTGGGGTGAAGGCCGATGAAAGGCGTCACACGGACGGCCGCCGCGGTCAGAGAAACACGGGGCTCCATCTCCCTGATTTCGATTTCGAATTTCCTTTTCACGCCCGAAGAACCGGGGAAAAAGGCCTCCATGGCCCCGGGGAGTCGGTTTGCAAGCCCCGGCGGGCCCGCCACGATAAGCGGCACGTTGCGGCGGCTCACAAGCTGGGCATCGAGGATGAAAAAAGGGAGGCCGCCGAAGTGGTCCCCGTGAAGGTGAGTCAGGAAAACGCTGTCGACGGTATTGGGATCAACGTCAAAAAGGCGGAGGGAAACCATCGCCGAGGCCCCGCAGTCGATGAGAAACCTCCCCGCAGAATGGCTGACGAGGATGCAGCTCTGGAGCCTCCCGCCGCTGCCGAAGGCATCACCGCTGCCGAGAAACCGGACCTGAACCGTCGAGTCGGTCTGCATTACGTTCATCCCCCATTTTGCGCCGGGCCGTCAGCCTGCGACATCGTAAGGGACTAGGGACCAGGGTGTAGGGTGTAGTGGGTAGATGGAAGCTTTTAGCTTTTAGCTTTTAGCCTTTAGCCTGCAGCCTTCGGCTGCTATTCCTCTTCTTCCGCCACGGTATGCGGCAGCTTTTTCAGATCGTAATTTTCGGCCGCCTTCACCCCCGCCCGCAGTGCCTTGAGGTTGAGCTCCGCCGTGCCGGGCGGCACCCGGGAGATCACGGCCTCCTCGAGGCTCTCCTGGGAAACGTCTTTGCTGAGAAAGCCCAGGGCGCCGAGGGCCACCATGTTGGCCACCAGGTCCGTGCCGAATTCCTCCCGAGCCATCTGCGTGAAGGGGATGGAGACGGTCTTTGCCGTGGGCACTTTGCTTACCAGCGTACTGTCCACAATGAGAAGCCCCGTCGGCTTGAGATCGCCGAAGTACGTGTTGACGGAGGCCTGGTTCATGGCCAGCAGGAAATCCGGCCTCGACACCTTGGGGTAGTCGATGGGTGTGTCGCTGATGACGACCTCCGCCTTGCAGGTCCCTCCCCTCGCCTCGGGCCCGTAGCTCTGGGTCTGGCTCACCTGCTTGCCTTCATGAACACCGGCCGCCTCGGCGAGCACGATGGCCGCCATGATGATCCCCTGCCCGCCGGAACCGGCCAGGCGGATCTCGTGGCGCGTTGCCTTTTCCTCACTCTTATCCGGCATCTGCGTCATCCTTCGAACCGCGCAGGCGGCTTCCGCTCGGCGCTGATCCCCCTCGCCTGCTCGCGGACCTTTTCGTATTCGTCATTGTAAGAGGGCCTTTCGGAATCGGCCAGGACGCCGATGATGAACTTCCCCTGCAGCTCTTCGGGTTTCATCTTCGCTGTGGCATGCATCCGCACAGAGTTTTCCTTGAACCACTCGAGCATCTTCACGGGGCTCGACATCTTGTTTCTGCGGCCGAACTGGGTGTGGCAGTTGGAGAGCACCTCCACGGAACTGAAGCCTTTCTTGCGTATGGCGCTCTCGATAAGCTGGTCGAGCAGGGCCGCGTGGTACACGGTGCACCGGGCGACGTAGGAGGCCTCCGCCGCGACGGCAAGGGCCGAGATGTCGAAGGCATGCTCCACCATCCCGTAGGGCGTGGTCGTCGTCTTGGATCCATAGGGCGTCGTGGGGGAATACTGGCCGCCCGTCATTCCGTAGATCTGGTTGTTCACGATGATGGCCGTCATGTCCACGTTGCGGCGGGCGGAGTGGATGTAGTGATTGCCGCCGATGGCCGTGGCGTCGCCATCTCCCATGATGACGATGACCGTGAGGTCCTCCCGGGAGAGCTTGAGCCCCGTGGCGTAGGTGAGGGCCCGGCCGTGAGGGGTGTGAAGCGTGTTGAAGTCGGCGTAGGTCGTCATTCTCCCCGCGCAGCCGATGCCGGAGACGAGGGCCACCCTGTTCTTGTCGAGGCCGAGCCGGTCGATGGCGCGGATGAGGGACCCCAGGACGATGCCGTTTCCGCAGCCCGGACACCAGATGTGGGGAAACTTCTTGTCGTGCCGGAGATACTTGTGTACGAGCCCGGTCATGCCCTCTGCCATGGGTTGCTTCCTCTCAGTAGTACATCTTGATCAGACAGTCGCTGATCTCGCGCGGGGTGATCAGGCGGCCGTCGACGCGGTTCAGGGTCTCCACGCGGGAGCTGTTGAGATGAACGCGCTTCACCTCCCGGCTGATCTGACCCATGTTCATCTCCGGGACAAGGACGGCCCGGCACTGTTGCAGGACCTTCTCCGCGTAGCGCCGGGGGAAGGGAAAAAGCGTGACGAGCTGCAGAAGCCCCGCCTTCACCCCGTGCTCGCGGGCCTCGAGGACGGCCCGCCGGGACGAGCGGGCCACGGAACCGTAGGCAATCACGGCGATCTCGGCGTCTTCCATCATGAAGGTCTCCACCCGCTGGATCTCGTGGAACCCCTGGGTGATCTTCCGGAATTGCCTGCGCATCAGGGCGTCAATCTCCTCGGAGCGCTGGGTGGGAAATCCCCTCTCGTCGTGAGTCAATCCCGTCACGTGGTGGCGGTAGCCGTCGCCGAAGGCGGCCATGGGGGGAACACCCGTCCCCGTGTCCTCGTAGGGGAGATACCACTCGGGCGGCACGGTCGGCGTCACGCGGTTATAGATCTCGATCTCGTCGGGTGACGGCGGAACGAACGTCTCCCGGGTATGGGCCACGATCTCGTCGGAAAGGATGATGACGGGCACGCGGTATTTCTCAGAGAGGTTGAAGGCGAAAACAGCGATCTCGAAGCAGTCCCGCACCGACGAGACGGCCAGCACGATGATGGGGTGATCTCCGTGTGTCCCCCAGCGGGCCTGCATGACATCCCCCTGGGAGGCCAGGGTGGGAAGCCCCGTGCTGGGCCCTCCCCGCATCACGTCCACGACGACGCAGGGCGTCTCGGTCATGCAGGCAAAGCCGATGTTTTCCTGCATCAGGGAAAATCCGGGCCCGCTCGTGGCCGTCATGGACTTCACGCCGACCAGCGACGCTCCGATGACGGCCCCCATGCTGGCAATCTCGTCCTCCATCTGGATGAAGCTGCCGCCCAGGGCCGGGAGCTTCAAGGCCATGTGCTCGGCAATCTCCGAGGCGGGGGTGATGGGGTAGCCGGCAAAGAATCGGCATCCCGCGGCCAGCGCCCCTTCGGCGAGGGCCTCGTTTCCCTGGAGAAGCAGGGTTTTTCGGGCGGTTTTCCGTTCGTTCATGACGACTTCACCTCCGGCGCGGCATCCCTTTCCTGCACCGAGATGGCTAGGTCGGGGCAGTGCATCTCGCAGAACCGGCACCCGATGCACTCCTCGGGCTTGTCCACGTGAACGCCCTTGTCATCGCGGCGATAGACATGCTTCGGGCAGAAGGCCTCGCAGATCCCGCATTTCTTGCACCAGGCCTGGATAATGAAGGGCCGGTAGCTCTTCTTCGGCTTCTCGGGTTTCCGGGCTGTCCCGGCGCCCCCCGCTTCCCCGGATTCGGGTTTCGTTTTTGTAACGGTCGATTTCACCATGTCGTTGCGTGCCTGCCGGATTTGCGTTTCTGTGCAGAAAGAGGCCTCATATCACGTCGTTGGCGATACGACAAGTACTTTCAAACGATGGTACGCACCCTAAATTCCCGTTGACCGATCCCCGACGGTTCCGCTATACCTGAAGACAACGGATATGGACGAAAAAACGGTTATCATCGTTGCTGTTGCCCTTTTCATCGGCTTTATTGTCCTTTTTATCAGCCGGTCGGGGGAGAATTACGGCATGCTCAAGCCCAGCGAAACGGTCACCGCGTCGTTCGAGTCGTACCGCCATGCACCCGATCTCGATTACTGGTTCAGCGGACCCGAATCGCAGCCCCTCACGATTATCGGGGTCGAAAAACGGTTCCGCTTCGACTCGGCGGAGCACTGGATGAAGGTCGGGCCCGGGGAGGAATCGCTGAAGCGGCTCGTCGAGGGGATACAATCGAAGGCCCTGCATAGGAACCGCAATCTTTGGGGATTCGAGATGATCGATCAGCGGGGCGAGCGCATCGGCGAGTGGTATTCCACAGCAGGGATCCAGGCCGTGATCAAGCGCACGGGAATCGACAGCATCGAGGTCTGGCCGCCGTCTTCCGATCCGGTAGCCCCTTAGACGGCGGTTGTTGTCAGCCACCAGGAACGACAACCGCAAACGGAGGTAGAAGTTGAGAAGGTAAGAGGTTGAGCAATCTGCAACAAATACCACCGCGTCTCCAACCTTCTCAACCTCTCACGTTCCCACCTTCTATCTTGTCACAGTCCTTGTTTTTCGAAGAGCCAGAAGAGCCCCAGGAATCCCGCCGTGACGACCGCGATGACGGGCCAGGGCCCAACGCCCAGTGCCGTGGGAATCGTGATCTTCCCGTAATTGCCCCAGGTCAGGATCGTCGCCTTCACCAGCGGGTAGGCCTCCGCAAAGAGGGCCGCCCCCACCAGCATCCCCGCCAGGCCGAACAGCGCGTCCCAACGACCCTCGGCAAGGGCCCCCATGGCGGTCCCCGGGCAGTATCCCACGACGGCCCAGCCGATCCCGTAAAGAAGCCCGCCGATGACATTTCCCCCGATGATCGTTTCCTTGATGCTGAACTTGATGAGGCCGAACTCGTAGAGTCCGTAAAGCCCGATCATGGCGACGAGGATTGCCGTGAGCATGAACTTCATGATCGTCATGTCGAGAAAACGCAGGGCACCCACCTGCTTGTCGTAGCGGAGCACCTGCCCCTTTTGCAGTAGGAATCCGAAGATCACTCCGGTGATGAGGCCGGAAATAAGCTCGTTCATCTCCTGTCACCTCCATAGAGGATTCGCGCCATGACGGCGCCGGCACCAAAGAAACAGATCAGGGCGATGTAGCCGCTCACCGCTATTTGAGCCAGACCGCTCAAACCGTGGCCGCTCGGTCACCCGTCGGCCATGCGGGCCCCGAGCATGAGCACGATGCCCCCGAGAAAGGCCGCGATCCAGCGCTTGGCTTTCGAAGATCCGAACCGGGATTCCCACATGGGCGGCACAGGGGTTGGCTTGAAGTCCTTCGTGAAGACCGCCGCAGCCAGGGCCCCGAAGAAGATCCCGGCAACGAACATCCACTGCCACTCGATCTTGATCTTCTCCTTCTTGTAGTACTCCTGCCCCGTCGCGTGCTCCGGCGCGACGACCTGCTCGATCATGCCCGCCGTGCGGACAAACGTCGTCGAGGCGCCGAAATACTTGCCCGTCAGGAAGACGGATGCAACCAGCAGCACCCCCACCAGCCCCCCGGCAATGTAAGGGGACCAGCCCTTTCGTGTCATGACTTTCATTTTTTCCTCCAAAAGAAAGGGTATCGGGTATCGGGAGGGTATCGGGTATCGGGAATGAAGAAGAATGTACAGATAACATTCTTAGTCCCTTCGGACCCTATACCCCATACCCTAGACCCTGTTTTTATGAGCCCACTTTCAGCACAATCTTGCCGAAATGTCTGTCTTCCTCCATCATGCGGTGGGCCGCCTGCACCTCCTCGAGGGGGAAAACCTTCTCGATGAGGGGAACGATCGTCCGGTCGGCGAACTTCGGCAGGGCCCGGCGGGTGAACTCGGCGACGATCTCGCCCTTTTCGGAGACCGGCCGGGAGCGGAGCACGGAGCCGATGATCCGCTGGCGCTTCACCATCATGAGGCCCAGGTTCAGCTCGGCCTTGATCCCGCTCGTCACCCCGATGAGCACGAGCCTGCCCGCGTAGGCCAGCGAGTTCATGTTCGGTGTCAGGTATTTCGCCCCGATGTGGTCGAGGATCACGTCGACGCCGCGCTTGCCGGTGAAGTCCTTCACCGCTTCGGAGAAATCGGGCGTCTCCTTGTAGTTGATGACCAGGTCCACGCCGAGGGCTTTCACACGGTCCATCTTTTCGGGGGATGCCGTGACGATGAGCTTCGTCCCGGGCACGAGGGCCTTGCTCAGCTGCACGGCCGCCGTGTTGACCCCGCCGCCCCCGCCGTGGAGAAGCGCGATCTGGTTATCCCCCAGCTCCCCCAGGATGAAGACGTTCAAAAATGCCGTGATATAGGACTCACAGACACAGGCGGCCTCCTCGAAGCTCATGGCTTCGGGGATCCGCATGAGATGGTTCGCCCAGGCCACGGCATACTCGGCGTACCCGCTTCCTCCGACAAGCGATATGACGCGGTCTCCCTTTTTCCACCCGCTCACTTTGGGACCGGGATCCTCGACGATCCCCGCGACCTCCAGGCCCAGGATATCCGATTCCCCCGGTGGAGGAGGGTATTTTCCCTCGCGCTGGACCAGGTCGGGCCGGTTGATGGAGGTAGCCATGACCCGGATGAGCACCTGGCCCTCTGCCGGCTGCGGCTTCGGAACCTCCCCCACCTTCAGGACATCGACGCCTCCGAATCCTTCCATCAGGACCGCTTTCATGATGCCTCCAGGCAAGTCGAGGTTAAGGGGTTGGAGCCCCGAGTAAAAAACAGGCCCCGCGGCCTTGCTTACCCTCAAAGATACTCGCGCATGCGGATGGAGTCAACGGGATTGTGCAACTCCGTCCCGAGGATAACCGTTGACGGCAGGTACCTGCCGGATTACATTATCCGGGCCGTCACCCGCTCGGCAGCGAATGTCCGGACCCGGCCAGGATACGATGAAAGAGATCACACCCCATGAGAGTCTCACCCTGATTGACCTCGAGCAGCCCCGCCCGGGGTTCAGCCGTTTCATTTCGAGCTGGTTTTTCCGGGCGGGGGAGACAAACATCCTCGTCGACCCCGGGCCTGCAGGCACCATCGTGCAATTGACAAAGGCCCTCGGGGAGCTCCGTGTCGATCGCCTCGACCTGATCCTCCTGACCCACATCCATCTCGATCACGGGGGAGGCGTGGCGGAGCTGCTGAAAACCTATCCCGGGGCCCGGGTGATCTGCCACCCCCACGGCATGGAACACATGGCAAACCCCGACAGGCTCTGGGACGTCTCGCTGAAAAACCTGGGGTGGATTGCCGAGATGTACGGAAGACCGGGACCGGTCCCGAAGGAATGCCTCCACTTTCGGGAACGGATCGAGACCGGCGGGGTGACGATCGAGTGCATCGACACTCCCGGCCATGCCCCCCACCACCTTGCATTCAAGGCAGGGGGCATTGTTTTTGCGGGGGAGGCGGCCGGCATCTACCTGGGGCTCGATGACGGGTTTTACCTTCGCGTCGGCGCCCCTCCCGGTGGATTTCATTACCCTGCCTACCGCCGCTCCCTGGAGACGATTGCCGCGCTCGACGCTTCTTTGCTGTGCTTTGCACACTGGGGCTCGACGAGGGAATGCAGGAAGGTGATGGCGGTGGCCATCGAGCAGGCCGATCTCTGGATGGCCCTGTCGATGAAGCACGCGGGCGAAGCGGACGGGAAGTTCGAGGAGCACGTACTGGAGGAGTTGCTCGTGACGGACCCGGGGCTGGCGAGGCTTTCGACTCTCCCCGACGAGATCCGGATCCGGGAAAGGGCTGTGTTGCCCGTCAGTGTAAGCGGGATGAAGCGGCACCTGCCGGGCAGGCAGAGACAGGGCTGAAGCCCGGGCCGCTCAGTCCTCTTCGATCTCCGCCAGGAGATCCTCCCCGGCTTTGATCGGCCGGGAGAAATACCACCAGTTTTTCTTTGCCGTCCAGCCCTCCTGGCGGGCCGTCTCGTCGCCCCAGAGACACCTGCCCGCCGGCCGGACGAGCGTCTGCATGTTCGCATCGACCTGCCTTATTCGCTTGAGGAAGGGTTTTTTAACCTCTGCCGGAACGAAGGCAAGGGTCTCGTCGAGGAGCTGTCGCCCGTCCATATCGTTCAGGTAGTCGTCGAGCCCGAGACTGTAGCCCTCCTCGACGGTCCGGACGACCTCTTCCCAGCTCTCCACAAGCCCCCGCAGCCCCCCCCTGACCACGTGCTCCGGACAGCCGCGCTGCTTCAAAAACTCCCTGACAGGATCTTTTTCTCCCATGGCCACCTCTCAATACGAGAACGGAGCTCGACAACCGATCTTTTCTTTTCCCGATACCCTGTACCCGAGACCCTGGACCCCGTTCTTTAATGCCTTCTCCCCAACTGGCGCCTGTAGTATGCCTCCCCATCCGCCGGCCTGAAGTACGTGCGAATGACGCCGTCGCGGTTGAAGGCGATGAAATCCCCCGATTCCCGGTCGAACCGGGTCACTACTCCGTCGGGCCGGGCGGACTCCAGCATTGCACCTCCTGCCTGCCGGTCGCGAAGCCCCTGGGCTTTCCTCAGGTACTGCTCGCTGGTGATCGCACCGAACTCCCGGCCGTGCTTCTTGTAGTGATCAACAAGCTTCTGCCGGCTGGCAAAACCGATGTTCGGGCGCTTGACGTGCGAAGGGTCGGCGCTCCCCTCAAGTGCAGCCTTCCCTTTCTGGACTTCTGCCGGAGGGGCCTGAGGGGAGCAGCAAGCAAGGACAAAAAACACCAGGACAACAAGCGCCCCCGCCCGGGGTCGTTTCAACCGGCCCACGATTCTTCTGCCCATGGTTCAGCCCTCATCCCGTTTTGTCGCTGCAGAAATTTATCACAGATTCCCGGTGCCCGGCGAATGAAATTTCAGCGATACCCCCCGTGCCGGTTCGAATTCTTCTTCTCTTAAATTTTCCAGTTGCAACCCCTCCTGCAACCGCGCTATAAATTTGTCGGTCATTGCACTTCAACAAGCCGCAAACAACGGACATCAAGGAGGGGAAAAAATGAATCGGATTGCCGTACAGGCTTTGATCGGCCTGGTCCTTGCGATTTATGTTCTGGTGCCCGGCGTTTCGCCGGCACAGCAGAGGGGCCCATCCGATGAGATGATCAAGGGGGCTTATCAGCAAGTTCTTGCGGATGCCGACACGAACCGGGACGGAAAGCTGAGCATGAGCGAGTGCCTGGCCGTTTGGAAGGACAAGAAGACGGCCGAAAAAAACTGCAAGTACTGGGATGCCAACGGCGACGGGATCATCACGGAGGACGAGTACGTCAAGCAGGTCAGGAAGATCATGCGCTGAAAAACAGGGACGCAACCGTTTCGAGTGCGGTTACGGCGGCCGAGGAGACACCTTTTAAGGATGAAGGAGGAGACATGCGCGGATTGAAGACAACAGCACGGTTGGGTTCCATGTTCACGGTCCTGTTTGCAGCAGGGATCATCCTCGCGGGTTGTGCCACGGGGTTCAACTATTCCTTCGATCCCGCAGCAGGCTACACGGGACTGAAGAGTTACAACTGGGTAACGACGGGGACCATGGGACAGACCAGTGACCTGGTCGTGAAAAACGTCCAGTATCAGGCCGATCAGGTCCTCGAGAAAAAGGGTTTCCGGAAGACCGCCGAGAACCCGGACATGCTGGTCTCGGTCAACTACGAAAACGAGATCGGCATCAACCAGTACGGTTACCAGCTCCGGATGCTCACGCTCGGCATTCAAAAGGCGGACGGCAAGCAGCTGATCTGGCGGGGAACCGCAACGGGCACGATCCATGCCGACGCAGCATCGAACGACCTGAAGAGCGCCGTAGAGGGGATCCTGAAAAGCTTCCCGCCGACGAAGTAACGAAAAGGGGGCCAGGGTTCAGGGTCAAGGGTACAGGGTAGGAAGAAGAGTGGGGCATTGAGTGCCTGATGGTTTGATGAAGAAAAATCGATGACAGGTGACGGGACGCGTGACAAGACAGACGCCGCAAGCGAAGGCTTTCGGCGTCTTTTTATAATCCGGTTACGCTGCCCGCCGTATCAGAACAGGTGAACCTGGAATCCCAGCTTGGAGAGCTTCTTCGCAACGAGTGCCTTGCCAAAGGGTTTGACGACGTAGTCGTTGCAGCCCGCCTGGATGCTCGTCATCAGGGTGTCCTTGTCGGATCGGGCCGTCACCATGATCACTTTCACCCTCTTGCTCTCGGGAACGTTTTTTTCACGCTCCATCCCGCGGATCCGGTTCAGGACCTCTACGCCGTCCATCTCCGGCATCTGCACATCCAGGGAGATCAGGTCAAAGGGGTTCCAGCTGTTCCAGGCGCCCACAAACTTCTCCACGGCATCGGCCCCGTTCTCGACGGCCTCGCACTCGCCGAAATGGCTCATGATCATCTTCATCTTTTCCCTGCTGACCATCTCATCGTCCACAACCAGGATTTTCATTCTTCACTCCTCTGTCTCGACGCACAGCCTCAGGGTTTGTGAACAAACTCGTCCAGGCGCCTGTATGCCTTCTCCAGTCTCTCCAGCCCTCCGGGGGCCTCGCCGAGCGAACCCGACCTGGCCGTTTTCTCGAGCTCGGCCGCAGCCGACGACAACTCCGCAGCTGCGAGGTTGGCTGCACCGCCCTTGATGGCATGGGCCTCGCGCCTGAGGATTTCCGCATCGGCCCGGTCCAGCGCCTCGCGGATGGTGCCGAGCTGGGCACGCACATTTTCAAGGAAACGCTCCAGGAGTCCCGTCAGGAACTCCCGGTTGCCTTCGAACTCCTCCAGGACCCGCGCGAAATCCATGGGCTCCGCTGTGGCCCTGTGACCCGCCGATGCCCCGGGAGGCGGCGCCGCGACGCAGGCCGTTGCCGGCCCGCCGTCGATCCAGCAATCCACCTTGCCGAGTAGATCCTGCCGGAACACAGGCTTGATCAAGTAGTCATCCATCCCTGCCTGGAGGCATGCATCGATGTACTCCTTGACGGCGTGCGCCGTCAAGGCAAGGATCGGAATGCGGCTTGCGCCCCCGCTGCCCCTCTCGAGGTCGCGGATGCGCTTCGTGGCCTCGATGCCGTCCATGACCGGCATCTGGATGTCCATGAAAATGAGATCGTAATTCCCGCTTTCGAAGGCTTCGATCGCCTCCTGCCCGTTGCACGCCAGCGAGACGCAGTGCCCTCCCGCCTCGAGATGCCTCCGGGCGACTTCCCGGTTGGTGGCATAGTCATCCGCCAGAAGGATCCGGCTGCCATGCCGGGATTCCCGCCCGTGCACCCCGGCATGGGGAAGACCTGCGGTGTTTTCTTTTCCTCTCCGGGGGGCTTGCGCCCGGCCTTTTTTCAACTCCGCGGTGAACCAGAATGTGCTCCCCTCGCCGGGCTCGCTCACCACCCCGATCTGGCCGCCCATCATCCTGACGATTTCCCTCGCAATGGCGACCCCAAGTCCCGTTCCGCCATACTGCCGCGTCGTCGAGCCGTCGGCTTGCTCGAAGGGTTCGAAAATCCTCTGCTGCCGGTCGAGAGGGATGCCGATCCCCGTATCGCTGACGGAGAATTGAATCACCACACAGTCGCCCGTGTCGCGCACGAGTTTGCCCGTTACGGACACCTCCCCCTTGGGGGTGAACTTGAGGGCGTTGCCGATGAGGTTGACGAGCACCTGGCGCAGCCGCACGGCATCGCCGACGAGTGACGTCGGAACCTCCGGCGCCAGGAAGGTCACGAAATCAAGCCCCTGCTGCTTTGCCCGCAGGGCAAACCCGTCCGTGACGGTGCAAACGAGCCCCGCGAGGTCAAAGGGCGCTTCCTCCAGCGCCATCTTTCCCGCCTCGATCTTGGCCAGGTCGAGAATGTCGCTGATCAGGCCGGAGAGATTCCGGGCTTCGCCGTAGATGGTTTCCAGCAACCCCTTGAGGTTTTCATCGGGATTCTGCCCCAGGCAAAGCTCCGTCATCCCGATGATCCCGTTCAGGGGGGTGCGGATCTCATGGCTCATCTTTGCCAGGAACTCGCTCTTGGCGCGGCTGGCGATCTCGGCGGCCTCTTTATCCTTGCTCAGGACCTCCGCCCGCATGCGCTCCGTGATGTCCCTCGTCACCGCCTGCATGCCGACGATCAGGCCGTCGCTGTCGACGGTGATACTCACCCGCGTTTCGCCCCAGAACGTGCTGCCGTCCTTCCGGATGTGCTCGAGCACCAGTGTCTCCGAAAACCCTCTGCCGGACAGGGTTTTCTGCTTCATGAGATCCCTGATGATCTTGTAGAGCTCAAGGACCTTTCGGGCTGAATCGGGGGTCAGCAATTTCTCGAAGCGGCTCCCTCTGGCCTCTTCCGGTGAATACCCGTACATCGTCTGCATGGAAGGGCTGACATAGGTCAGGTTCATCTTCAGGTCCATGGTCCAGATGAGGTCGCGGATATTGTCGGCCATGAGCCGGTAGCGCGCCTCGCTGCGGCGCAGTTCCTCTTCCATCCGCTTGCGCTCCGTGATATCGCGGATGATCCCTTCAACGCCGATGGGGTTGCCGTGGTCATCGTAGCAGAAGGAACTGCTGACCGAAACGTCGAGGGGGGTCCCGTCCTTTTTCTTGAGCTGGACCCCGTAGTCATCCACGTAGCCCTGTTTTTTAAGCGCTTGCAGGTACTCATCCCGTCTCGAGGGGTCCATGTATAACGACAAAACGGGGCGGCCTAAGAGTTCGTCGACGGATTCATAGCCCATCTTTGGCATGGCGGATCGGCTCACCATGACGAGCTTGCCCTCGAGGTCGCATCGGAAGTAGATGTCGCGGATGTTCTCGACGATCAGGCGGAACTTGCGTTCGCTTTTCTGCAGGGCCTCCTCGGCGCGCTTGCGGGCAGAGATGTCTCGCGCAAGCCCCCGAAAGCCAGAGGGCCGTCCGTCGGTATCCCGGATCAGCGAGACCGATACCGCGATGGGGACGCGTGAGCCGTCTTGGCGGATGAGCTCGTAATCGAATCCCTTTTCCGGCTCGCCGGTCCGGAATACGCGGCCGAAGACCTCGTAAACCTTCTTTGCATCCTCGCCGTCCAGATAAACCCGGTAATTCATCCCCACCAGTTTCGACGGGGCATAGCCCAGCATCCGGCTCATCGCTGCGTTGAAAAAGGTGAAGTTCCCTGCGAGATCCACCTCGTAGTACCCTTCCGTAATGCTGTCCAGGATGGCCCGGTAGCGCTCCTCGCGGATCACGTTGCGGGCTGTTGAGTGCCTGGGGGTTCCCCCACGCAACGCCTCCAGCTCCCCACGAAGCGCTTCGATCTCGGCCATCAGATCGGCTTGGGTATTTTTCGTTACCGCCGTTGACATCTCGGATTTTCCTTGAGTTTTTCCCCCGTTGGGATTATGCAATTTCCGTGTAAAGCTCAGGGCCCACGGAATCGGAACGCACCTTCATCCTATCGGACGGCGGGGAGGATTTGTTGAGCGTGATCCAGGCGGTGATCTTCGACTGGGGGGGCGTGCTGATCGAGAACCCGACGGAAGGGATCCTCCGATATTGCCGGGAAGTTCTCGGCATCGGGACCGGGTGCATGCTGGCGGCCTACCGCAAGCTGATACCCTACTTCCAGGAAGGAAAGATCTCGGAGGAGGAGTTCTGGAAGGGAGTGCGCAGACGGACGGGGGCGAAAGGGGGGATGCCCGCTTCGCTGTGGCTCGAGGCTTTTGAACATTCCTACGTGGAGAAAAAGGACGTCTTTGCCGTGGCCCATGAGCTTCACGGCAGGGGCTGCCGGACAGGTATCCTCTCCAACACGGAAAAGCCTGCCCGGCCGATCATGGAGAGGGAAACCTATCGCATTTTCGACCCCGTCGTGCTTTCCTGGGAAGTGGGGTCATCCAAACCACAGGGAAGGATCTTCGAGGCGCTGATCGAGACCCTGGGCCTCAACCCGCATGAGATCCTGCTCATCGATGACGTAGCGGCAAACATCGCCGCCGCAAAGGATCTTGGCCTCCAGGGCCTCTTATTCACGAACGCAGAGACATTGAGATCAGACCTCGCCGATCTTCTCCGATAAGTCCCCGACCGCTCAAACACGCACCAGAGTATCCAATGCATTTCTTTCAAGAGGCGAAGGGGAAGAAGCCTTTAGCCTTTAGCCTTTAGCCTTTAGCCTTTAGCTGACAAGTGTCACGACATAGGTAACCCAGCTCTAAGGGTAAAAAGTGTCATGACATAGGTTACCCAAACCCCTTATTCCCAGATTTCGGAAGGCATTCGGTACTCGAA
>Ga0105106_10002152_pt1 | contig 14174 bp, 9 predicted proteins | sample PPLLaktember2015_5_FD_79109 | JGI IMG/M metagenome (GOLD analysis project Ga0105106, IMG submission 79109) | Freshwater sediment microbial communities from Prairie Pothole Lake near Jamestown, North Dakota, USA - PPLs Lake P8 Core (1) Depth... | ecosystem: Environmental > Aquatic > Freshwater >...
GGAGTCGGGGCTTGCATGCTGAGCAAGCCATAATTGCTCTTGCCATTGCCCCAAACTCCCTGGATCAGGGCACCGGTCGTTTCAATCATCACGCCACGCTCGTCGATCAGGTCCGCCACCAAACCAGTATAGCCAGCCTTTAATTCATAAGGCTGCGTGTCAAGCTGCAATAGCACCTGACCGTTACCGACCATCATCACCCGCCCAGCATGCGGGGCGCGCACTACCCGCCGTCCCATGCCCAGCCGCCCAGCCAAGATATCGCCCTCACCGACCTCATCGCCAGCCTTACACTGCAGCAGCTGGTCCGCCTGAATTTCTGATGTATCCAGGCCGCGGGCAATATCCAGTAGCATGTGCACGGGGCTGATGATTGCCTCAGCCACTACATCCGAAGGGTTAACAGACTGGCCGCGCCGCACCAGGACTCGTCCGTTGACGGGCAACGTGCGCGCCCGGCGGATGGTTGTTCCTGCCAGAATGTGGGTGATGGGTACATGCATATCTAAATCTCCAACGATCAATTGCTCACCATGAGGTGCAAGGATAATGCCAGTTTCATGCTCCTAATGTATGTAGCCATTTCTTATGCAGCTCGCGCCGCCGCCCAGGGTCACCGGAGAGGCGTAGAGGGCGGCCGCGGGCATCAATAACCACGCCCAGCACCCCACCCATCACCTTCAGACTGCCTCCCCGGCCAGGGCCGCCCAGGCCGACATCAAAGCGGTGCAGGGGATTCAGGTGCAGCGTAGCCACCTGCCCGGGAGGCAGATGCAGCCCATCCAGGGCACCATATTTGACCACCAGGTTAGCTTCATGACCATCTTCATAAACGAGGCGGGCACGCAGTACCGGCGCGCCAAAAGGCGCCTGCCCTACCAAGGAAATAACCGTGCAAAGATTTATAAAATTGGTTGAATCCAGCGACTGGATGGTCAACATGGGGGCTACGGCAGCAGCCGCACCCAGAACTGCCGCCAGGTTATTGCGGTCCAGAGCCAGTGTGGTGATGCCGGTCGGTTGCAAGGCATTGAGCAGGGTGAGGAGCGCTTGGCCACGCAGGGGGGCGCGGGTGAAGACGCTGCCGGTGGCAATGATCGGTTCAAAGGCGGGCAAGAAATCTGGACCGGGACGCGGCAGGTCGGCAGGATAATTTTTCATCGCCTGGCGGCTTGCCAGGTACACCGCCTGGCAAGCCAGGGCCTGTTCGATCGCCAGCTCTTCAAAGCCAGCTGGTAGACTGCCCGGGTGGGTCGATTTATTGAAAATATAATCCTGCAGCTCTTTATCGGGGATCTCGAAAGCCAGCCAGCGCTGAATGTCCTCCAGCTTGCACTGACGCAGCATGTTCGGCAGGTTCTCCCCCAGTCCAAGCTGGGGATAGATGCTCAAGACCAGATCTCCGGCAAAACCCGCTGCGACCGTCGTGGCTGAAGCGCCTACGTCGATTCCCAGAACGCCCTTGTGGGTGCGGGCGTATTCTTTACTGATGAAGCGGATCGTACGCCCAAAGGCTGTGGCGGTAGGGGTCAGGTGGTTGTCCGTCCAATGGTCAATCTCGGCAATGCCGCGCATCTGCCGCGAGCGCACCAGGCGAAAGACCTGTGATAGAGCCGGCTGGGAGGGGGTGAGCTGCTCAATATCCAGCGATGGGCGCACGTTGGGGGCGATGTGCAGTGAAACCAACCCTGATAGATAATCCTTGACCGCGTTGACCAGTGATGAGTTGCCCGCAAAGAGCACTTCAGGACGCTGCTCTTTAGGCAGCACATAACAAGCCAAACCGACTGCTTCCAGCAGATCGATCACCGACTCAGACGCCCCACCCTCTACGCCGCCAGCCACCACGATCAGGTCGGGGCGCAGTTTCAACAGAGTATCCAGGCGGTTTGCTGTCTCCCGTTTATCGTTCAAGCTGAACGTTTCGATTACTTCGGCATAGGTAGTAGTCGCCAGGGCACGAGCACTCTGCGCGGAGACATCCTCCAGTAGACCAATCGCAACTACCTTGAGTGGAGGTCCGACCGATACCGTAGCTACGCAGCCATCCACACCTGTGCCATCGGGGAGCGCGGGAATGGCCACCTGCCCATCCGAGCCGATCAAGTTGCGCCCGGTGATATTTTGAAGCTGGTCGATCGCCAGACGCACGCCTTCGCTGACATCGCCGACCGGCGCGCCAGCCGTGGTGGGGACACTGCCCGCACCTAAGAAGCGGTAGCGACCTTCGACCACATCGAACAGGATAGCACGGGTAGTAATTGTTCCTATATCCAGGGCTAAGATCAAATCAACATCAATAAGTGAATTAGGCATGTAATTATCCACTCACAAGAAAATACTCTGAATGACCTGCCAGAGGAAGCGCGCCCGATCAACCAGCGCAACCAATGCCGCCGCTAGCACACCAGCGAAAAACACACCTAGGGTGATGGCAATGAATCCCTGGCCAATGGTCGCCATTGATTCGAAGAATGGATGCCGAGTGGGGATGGCACCTTCAATATGGGGACGTACACCAAACTGGAAGTAGCTGAGGGTGGTCACCGTTCCAACCAGAATGAAGATACTGCTGATGAACCAACCCACCAGTTTACCAGTATCATCCGGGGCCGCATCCAGGTCCAGAACACCGGCTGTCGCAGCGACCTGCGGGATGAGCGTTCCAAATAGCGCCCCGCCGATCACCGTCGCCGCTCCGACACCGACCAGAAAAGCCAGCACTGGTGTGCCCAAGCGGGCCAATCGGGGCGAGGCTTTGGTGAGCATCCAGCCACCAAGCAGCAGGACGGGCAAGATGTGCGCCAGACTGACAAGCAGCCCGCTGGGAGCACCTTGCAAAAAGACCAGCAGCAGCGGCAAGATCACCTGGTTCCAAAAAATATTATAGAAGATTATGACAGCGGCATAGCCTGAGGCGACTCCAATAAAGATATGGATCGCTATCCGGAACAGGAAGTTATCGCCGATGACGTAGCTCAGGACCATCAGCGTGAGCACAAAACCGATCACTGCTCCGATGGGATCCGCCCATTGGGAAAGCTGCTCCAGGTTCATGATTGCTCCTGTTTTGGCTCACTTTTACGCCCGGGCTGCTTTTTCGTCTCAGGTTTGCCTTCCTTGAGGGCGGTGATGACCACCCCGCTCACGCTGCCGATCAAGATCATCAGAGCGGAAATGGTCAGGCTCAAACTGAAAGCATCCCACATCCCGCTCCCGTTGCTGGCTACTCCAGTGCGGTGCTCCAGAAGCACGCTGCCAGGCAGACCTGCCAGCAGTCCCTGAACCTGAGGCAGAGCACCGCTGGTATAGGGAATCACTAATGGCTCAGCCTGGGAACTGGTGACCAGCAAGAGCGATACGCCGTTGGCTTGCAGTGCCGGGCTGGTCTGTTCGATCCAGGCGCGGGCTGTCTCGGCATCATTGGTCATTACTATAACCAGGCTGAAATCTGACAGGGTATTGATCGATGTCAGCGAGGGCAATACCCAGGGATCGATGGCATTCAGAGTATAAGGCAGGCTCTGACGAGGCGACAGGACCAGCTCAGCCAAACCAAGCGCCCCACCCGGCAAGTAGCCAAGGTTGACGGCATTTGGATACGGCTTCCCTGGTGCAATGGCTATCTCAGTCAACAAGCGCTCAGCCAGGGCAGGGCCGGTGGTATTGGTGGACATCAATACCAGGTAGGCTTGTTGCCGGGCGAGTTGTTCTACCACGGCTCTGGCGCCAACTTCCATTTCACCGGTAAAACCAGCCTCGTAGTCTATTGCCAGCAGCACAGGTGTTTCAGGGGCTACATCCACTAATTCGTTATAGAAATCCTGCACGCCAGGCAGGGTTTCCATCGAGGGCAGCGGCACGCTCAAGCTCTGTCTGATCATCATAAACAGAACCGGGAGGAACAATGCCAGGGCAATTCCCAGACGGAAGATATTTTGTGGGGTCAGTACAGGCTGGGCTGGCAGCGGCTTTGGCGTTAATTCTGAGGCCAGTAGCTCCTCCATAAGCACCAGGCGGGAACGTTGGTCATCAGTAACATGCAGCTTGAGCGAGTATGATACAGGTTTGCGGGATTTTAAGGCATCCGGCTCAGCTGAGAGCACACCTCGCAAGCCGATCAGCGGACCAGCCGAGACCACATCAGTACCAGAAAGGTCCTCCAGTGGGGCAGTAGGAGCGACGGATTCGACCGGCCGCATGGCTATCAGCCAACCAGGTAGTTCCTCTGGAACCAGTCCCGGCTCGATTGGTTCGGGGGGTAGCACTTCGGTCTGTTCGGAGGTGATCTGCGAGGCCCAATCGGGCAGGGTGGAGAGGGGCTGGTCTTCACCACCGACCAGAAGCTCAGCATCTTCTTCTTCATTGAAGGTGAAAGCCGGGACTACCTCGACCGGTTTGTCGGTTGGGACATTATCAAGGCTTGTCAGCCAATCAGGCGTCTCGACTCCGTCAAAGGGGACGGGAGGAGGCTCCTCCAACGGTATGTCGGGGTTCTGTGCTTCGCCCAGGTTTGCCAGCCAGTCAGGGAGCTTTTCAGCGGGTACAGCTGAGCCTTGAGCAGGAACCTTTGACGGGGGAAGGGCTTTCGGCTCAGGCAGACTACTCAGGGCGGCCAACCAGTCAGGGGTTTCCTCCGTCGGGTCGGTCGAAGCCGGAGCCGGAGGCGCATGAATTTCTGACTTGGGCGGAGTGGCTGACTGGCGCAGCCAGTCAGGCAGGTCGGAATCGGATGTAACGCCAAACAGGTCCGCCTCCAGCCCTCCCACCTCGCCAGTCGAAGATGTCTCGGTAGGCTGTTCCGGCTCGCTATGCTGCAGATCACCCAGCCAATCGGGCAGAGCATCGTCTATAGGTTTCAATGGAGCCTGGCAAAAGCGACAGGTTTCCAGTTCATCAGTGTTGGATTTACCACACTCGGGGCATAGTATCTCAGCCATAGGTCAATCCCCGTAGGGGCGGTCAACGCCCATCAGGATGCGCAGGCCGGTGGCGATCGCCCCCAGCGCTACACCCAGCAGCAAGCCACGCGCTCCAGCCAGTGCAGGAACGCTTGCCAACCATTGGCGTAAGCTGCTGAGGATGGGTACCTCGCCGATGAACAGCAGCGGTGCCATACCCAGGAGGACCAGCACCACTGTCCCCAGAAAGAGCAGCGAAGTCCAGTGCAGACGGCGACTGAGTAAGCGGGAAGCAGAATATACCAGCACCACCGCCAGCACTGCCAGCAAGCTGGCTTCCACCGGTACCTGAAAAGTGCTCACCAGCCAGACTGACCAAAAGCTGGTTGGGGTAGCTATGCCGACCAACAAGATGGTCAGGATCAAGGATAGCAGCAGGACGGCACTATACAGCTTGTTCAAGCTAGCTTTGGGGGTGGTGAGGCGTTTTCCATGCACCATTACCAGGTTTATGATCCCCAACAGCAAAGCGAAAGCCGCCAGGATGACCGCCCATTGCACCAGCAGCGTCCGCAGGGTTCCCAAAAGTTCCGGCAGCAGGTATCCAAGCAGAACCAGGACGCCAGCAGCTATCGCAATGAGAGCATTTCCGATCGAAAGGGCTTTCTTCACGGCCAAACTCCTACAAGTTTCAGAATGGCGCCCAGGGCGATCACCCCGACTACTATCCATCGCAGGATGTCTTGCATGAACAGGCTGGCAATATGCGCTGGGCCAGCACCCAGGTAAGCACCACCTGCAAACAGTTCTTCACCAATCAGCGGCTCCTCGGCGGCCGCATACAGAACAGCCTGAGCTGAAAGGCTGTCAGAGCCAGCCACAGACAGACTATGAATGCGCTCACCCGCCTCGACAAGCAGACCAACTTCGCTGCCGAAATGTCCGGCTAAAATGCTGGCGGTGACGTGCTCATCATGGATATCGGGCATCACTCCGGCAGCGTAGGATAGAGGGGTCAAGCCACTCAAACGTCCACTGGCAGGGTCGTAGCGTCGTTCGGCGCCCAGGTCAGCGTAAACACTGCGCAGTGTGTCCTGGCTGAGCACAGCAGTGAGGCTCTCGCCAGATGTGGCAACAGGTGGGCAGTCGCTGATGGAGGCGGCGCGGGCACAGCGGTTGAGCATGGTCAGACCGATAAAAGTAGCTCCACCGGGCAAGCCGTTGATGCCGCCGCGTCCCAGCGAAATGTGCAAGCGCTGTCCGGCCTCAACCGAGATTCCCACGGCGCGGCGGAAGCGGGTAAACGCTGAAATATCGCGCAGCAAGCGCAGCGGATTTGGACCGGCAAGATTTCTGCTTCGATCACGGATGATGAAGAAGATGGTCAACCCCAATGCCAGCGCAAGTAATAAAAAGCCGAGAATTGTATTGAAATTGTCAAATACCAGGTTCACGGTTGGGCGTCTCCCGTAATAATTGTACAAAACCTTGAGTTTTGGTGGGATCTTCCAGCATTCCAGCCAGGGCTTTCAATCCGCTTCCAGGAAGCCAGCTGCTGAACAGCGGCTGTCCCAGGTAGACTACTTGGGCAGCTAAAAGGGTGAGCGGCCCGGCGGCTTCCAGCAGTGTCGCTGTCCCATCGCCTAACCCCCAGCGGCGTAACTTCGCCGCCCAGCCACACCAGACGTGCTGGTCTTCATCGATCATGGATAAAGTATAGCACAGTTCCATAAGTCATTTACCGGCCAGGAACAACGCACTGTGAAATAGTGCGTTGTTCCTGATGTGGGTTGCATGGGGCGTGCCATGTGTTTATGATAAAATTTCAGGCACGCGTGAAGGAAGCCCATGGAAAAATATGAAGTCGTTATCATCGGCGCAGGGCCAGCTGGAATATCGGCGGCGCTGCAGCTGAAACGCTACGGCATAGACACCGCCCTGCTGGAGCGTAGTGATGTCGGGGGGTTGCTACGCAATGCCAACCTGGTTGAGAACTACCCGGCTTTCCCCCAGGGGATTAGTGGTCCCGAGCTCGTGCAGCGCCTGGTCGAACACCTGCAATACGCTGACGTCAAGGTCACTCGCACAGAAGTTCGCGCGGTTTCCTACCAGGCTGGGATTTTTCAGATATCGACCACAACTGGAGATTTCCAAGCAAGCGTACTGGTGATAGCCACAGGCACCAAACCCAAAGAGTTCACCGAAATCCTTGTCCCCGAGGATCTACGCCAACAGGTACATTACGAGGTATATCCACTAATCAGCGTATCCGGCAAGCAGATTGCTATTGTTGGTGCTGGCGATGCCGCCTTCGATTACGCCCTCAACCTGTCCCGGCAAAACCAGGTCGTGATCCTCAACCGCGGCAACCAGATCAGCTGCCTGCCACTGCTCTGGCAGCGTGCTGCGGCATCACCCAATATCACATACCATCCCAACACCCGGTTGGTCCAGATAGAGGAGCTTCCGGCTTGCCGGATATCCCTGGAATGCACCAGCCCGGACGGAAGCGAATTAATCGAGGTGGATTATTTGATCGGCGCCTTTGGGCGCGAACCGCAGCTTGATTTCATCCCCCCTTCCTGGCCTGAAATAGCCACCGAGCTAGAGAAGCAGGGCATGTTATACTGGATTGGTGATGTCAGGAATGGCCTTTACCGCCAGACAGCCATAGCTGCAGGCGACGGCATCCTGGCGGCGATGAAAATTTTCCAGTATTTGAAGGAGACCTCCGAATGAAAATTCTCGCCTCTGCCGGCACGGAAGATGTGGCCATGGTGTATGTGGCTGAGTTAAGCGACGGCAATCTGGTTGAGTTTGTGGAGTCGGTACAGCCGCCCATCCCGCGCGAGAAGAAATGGGTACTATTGGTCTCGACATTGTACGGCTGCCCGGTAGGATGCAGCATGTGCGACGCAGGCGGCTATTATCAGGGCAAGCCGTCTACAGAAGACATCCTGGCTCAAATAGATTACATGGTGCGCCAGCGTTTCCCAGATGGAAAGATACCCTGCGAGCAGTTCAAGATCCAATTTGCCCGCATGGGAGAGCCGGCTTTGAACATGAGTGTCCTGGATGTGCTGGAGGAACTGCCCAGGCGATATCAGGCACCTGGACTGATGCCATCCGTATCAACGATTGCGCCGGCAAAGCGGGAGCGATTCTTTGAGCGGCTGCTGGAGATCAAGAAGGCCTTGTATCCTGACGGACACTTCCAATTCCAATTCTCTATCCATACCACCGACCTCAGTCGGCGAGACCAGATGATCCCCATCCATAAATGGAGCTTTAGCGAGATGGCAGCGTACGGGAGGCGGTTCTACGCTTCCGGCGACCGTAAGATCACACTTAACTTTGCCCTGGCTCAGGACGCTCCGGTTGATCCGGCGATATTATTGGCTCACTTCGACCCTGAGATATTTCTGATCAAGATCACCCCGCTCAACCCAACCTACAAAGCCCGTGAGAGTGGCCTGACCTCCTACGTCCGTGCCTCCCTGCCAGAAGAAGAGTATGATGTCATCCAGGCCTTGCGCCAGGCTGGTTACCAGGTTCTGCTGAGCATCGGCGCGTTAGAGGAAAATCTTATCGGCAGCAACTGCGGACAATACATCAAGCGCCACCGTTCCGCCGCCGAGCCGATCACGGATGGGTACACGTACTGTTTGGAAGAGCGTCCGTTGTCCTCAGAAGAGCAGATTTAAAGAAACCATCAAACGTGACAGGGGACAGGTGTTTTTTATGTCATATATAACTATGTGATTCAAAGGGGCGCGGCTAAACTATCCAATTGAGGTTCTGCCGGGCATTCATCATGCTTCCATACCCCGTCCGGTATTCCCCACCCCAGAGGCAGGGCATCCTGCCCATCTTATTCCATCATGCCTCACTGCTGCCACCCCTGCCTCTGTAAGGGTCATATCAGAACCAGGCGCATATGCTGCGCATTCCAGAATCGGAGCGAAACATGACCAAACAAATGATCAACCTTGATGGCAATGAGGCTACCGCCCTAATTGCCCACAAGCTCAGCGAAGTGATCGCCATTTATCCGATCACCCCCTCTTCTACGATGGGCGAGTTTGCTGACGAATGGTCGGCACAAAAGCGACCCAACCTGTGGGGTACCGTTCCCCTGGTGATTGAGATGCAGTCTGAGGGCGGCGCGGCTGGCGCTGTGCACGGCGCTTTGCAATCCGGCGCCCTGACCACTACCTTCACCGCCTCGCAAGGCCTGTTGTTAATGGTCCCCAATATGTACAAGATCGCCGGTGAGTTGACCGCTACTGTCTTTCACGTTTCAGCGCGCTCGCTAGCTGCCCAGGCACTATCCATCTTCGGTGACCACTCGGACGTGATGGCCACCCGCAGCACTGGTTTTGCTTTATTCGCTTCCTGCTCCGTGCAGGAAGCACACGACTTTGCCCTGATCGCCATGGCGGCAACGCTGGAATCGCGCGTGCCTTTCATGCATTTCTTCGATGGCTTCCGCACATCGGCTGAGGTGAACAAGATCGAGAAGATCGATGACAAGACCATCCGGGCGATGGTCAGCGATAAACTGGTGCAAGCACACCGTGCCCGCGCCCTCTCGCCCGAGCATCCCGTGCTGCGCGGCTCAGCTCAGAATCCGGATGTGTACTTCCAGGCGCGCGAGACAGTCAACCCGTTCTACGCCGCCTGCCCCGGCATTGTAGAAAAGGCGATGGGGAAATTCGGCGGTTTGACCGGGCGAAATTACCAGCTCTTCGACTATGCGGGTACCCCAGATGCCGAGCGCGTGGTCATCCTGATGGGTTCGGGTGCCGAGACCGCCAGCGAGACAGCCAATTACCTGGCGGAACGCGGCGAAAAGGTCGGTGTGGTCATTGTGCGTTTGTACCGGCCTTTCTCCAACGAGCATCTACTTGAAGTTATCCCCACCACCGTCAAGAAGATCGCTGTGCTCGACCGCACCAAAGAACCCGGCGCGGCCGGCGATCCACTCTACCTGGACGTTGTAAATGCCCTGGCAGAGGGCGGGCGTCACCAAATTAAGGTCACCGGTGGACGATATGGCCTGTCTTCCAAGGAATTCACTCCAGCGATGGTCAAAGCTGTCTTCGACGACATGGCCAAGCCGCAGCCCAAGAACCACTTCACCATTGGGATAAACGATGACGTCAGCCACACCAGCCTGGTGTACGATCCTCTCTTCAGCATCGAATCCCCCGAAACGGTACGCTGCATATTCTGGGGCCTGGGGGCGGATGGCACGGTGGGCGCTAACAAGAACTCGATCAAAATCATCGGTGAAGAGACAGATTTCTTCGCCCAGGGTTACTTTGTGTACGACTCTAAGAAATCGGGTGGCAACACCATCTCGCACCTGCGCTTCGGTCCCAAGCCGATCCGCGCCCCGTACCTGATCAGCCAGGCGCAGTTCGTTGCCTGTCACCAGTTCACCTTCCTGGAGCGCTTCGATGTGCTCAAGTATGCCATGCCGGGCGGGACTTTCCTGCTCAACAGCATGGCTGGTCCGGATGAGGTGTGGGATACCCTGCCACGTGAGACCCAGCAGGCCATACTCGACAAGAAACTGCGCTTCTTCGTCATTAACGCCTATGACGTAGCCAAAGCCACCGGCATGGGCACGCGCATCAACACCATCATGCAGGCCTGCTTCTTCGCTATCTCCGGCGTACTGCCAAGTGACGACGCCATCTACCAGATCAAGAAATCCATCAAAAAGACTTACGGCAAGCGCGGCGAGGCGGTGGTGAAAAAGAACTATAAGGCAGTGGACCAAACTCTGGCCAACCTGCATGAAGTGAAAGTACTTGGCAAGGTCACCAGCACGCTCACCCGCCGCCCGAATGTCCCCGAGGAGGCTCCGCAATACGTCAAGGACGTCTTGGGTCGCATCATTGGACTGGAAGGCGACGACCTGCCGGTCAGCGCCTTCCCAGTGGACGGAACCTTCCCCACCGGTACGACCCAGTGGGAGAAGCGCAACATTGCCCTGGAGATCCCTGAATGGGCACCCGATCTGTGCATCATGTGTGGCAAGTGCGTCTTCGTCTGCCCACATGCCGTAATCCGTGCCAAGTTGGTTGCACCACATTATCTGGAAAATGCCCCGGAAACCTTCAAATCTCGGAATGCTAACTGGAAAGAATTCCCAGACACCAAATACCTGCTGCAGGTGGCCCCTGAAGACTGCACTGGCTGCGCCTTGTGCGTAGAAGCCTGCCCGGCCAAGGATAAGACACAAGTGGGCCGCAAGGCGATCAACATGATCGAGCAGCCACCGGTGCGCGAACAGGAGCGCGTCAACTGGGAGTTCTTCGAGACCCTGCCAGAAGCAGACCGCACCCTGCTCAACATACACACATTGAAAAATACGCAGCTGCTCGAGCCGTTGTTCGAGTTCTCAGGCGCCTGTACAGGCTGTGGTGAGACTCCTTACATCAAGCTGCTCACGCAACTGTTCGGTGACCGGATGATGGTGGCGAATGCTACGGGCTGCTCGTCGATCTATGGCGGCAACCTGCCCACCACACCATGGAGTTTCAATAAAGACGGGCGCGGCCCGGCCTGGTCCAACTCATTGTTCGAAGACAACGCCGAATTCGGCCTGGGCTTCCGGCTGACGCTGGACAAGCAGGGCGAATATGCCCGCGAGCTGCTTCCGCAGCTGGCTGGCGTGATCGGCGAAGACCTGGTCAGCGCCCTGCTCAGTGCCGACCAGACCAGCGAAACCGGCATCAAAGAGCAGCGCGAGCGGGTGATCTTGCTCAAGGAGCGCCTGCTGAAATCCAAAGATCCACAGGCGCGTGACCTGTACTCCCTGGCGGATGTTTTAGTGCGCAAGAGCGTATGGATCGTCGGTGGCGATGGCTGGGCCTACGACATTGGCTACGGCGGCCTGGACCATGTCCTGGCGACCGGGCGCAATGTCAACGTCCTGGTGCTGGATACCGAAGTGTACTCGAACACCGGTGGACAGTCATCCAAGTCCACACCACGAGCAGCAGTGGCCAAGTTCGCCGCTAACGGCAAGGGTATGCCCAAGAAAGACCTGGGGTTGATCGCCATGGCCTATGGCTACATCTACGTGGCACGGGTAGCGATGGGCGCGAGCGACCAGCAGACACTCAGCGCCTTCCTGGAAGCCGATGCCTATGATGGCCCATCGATTATTATCGCCTACAGCCACTGCATCGCTCACGGCATCGACATGCGCAAAGGATTGGAACAGCAAAAGCTGGCTGTGCAGTCTGGTTTCTGGCCGCTGTACCGCTACAACCCACTGCTGGCTAAAGAAGGCAGGAACCCGCTCACCATCGACTCCAAAGAGCCGAGTGTACCATTCGAGCAGTATGCCTACAACGAAAGCCGCTATCGCATGCTGGTACAAAGCGATGAGCAGCGCGCCGAGATGCTTCTCAAATTGGCTGAGCAAGATATCAAGACCCGCATAGAATTCTACAAGCAATTGGCTGCCATGCATTATGGCGACGGGAACGGAACTGAGTAGACCAGGGGATAAGGGAGAAGGGGTAAAACCCTTCTCCCTAGCTCAATATTAAATAGCATAAATAGGGAGATAATCATGGTTGACCTGACGACAACTTACCTTGGACTGAATCTTAAGAATCCCCTGGTGGCTTCACCATCCCCCTTATCAGAAAAGGTGGAGAACATCCTTCGCATGGAAGCGGTTGGCATCTCGGCAATCGTGATGTACTCACTCTTCGAAGAGCAGATCATCCACGAGAGCCTGGAGTTAGACCATTTCCTATCGCGCGGCACTGAGACTTTCGCCGAATCGCTCACCTATCTGCCTGAAGCGGGCAAGTACACCCTGGCACCCGAGGCTTACATCGAGGCGTTGAGCCGGGCCAAACAAGCAGTAAAGATCCCGGTGATCGGCAGCCTGAATGGAGTTTCCAGTGGCGGGTGGATCCATTACGCCAAGAAGATCGAAGACGCCGGTGCCGACGCACTGGAATTGAACCTGTACTTCCTGCCCACAGACCCGAACATGACCAGTGCTGAGCTGGAGGATAACTATGTAAGACTGGTGAGCGATGTGCGCGCTGAGGTAAAAATCCCACTGGCGATAAAGCTCAGCCCGTTCTTCACAGCAATCCCCAACATGGCCCGCCGCCTGGTGGACGCCGGAGCGAACGGCCTGGTACTGTTCAACCGCTTCTACCAGCCCGACTTCGACCTGGATGCTCTGGAGGTGACACCTAACCTGGTGCTGAGCAACTCCAACGAGCTGCGCATGCCGCTGCGCTGGATCGCCATCTTGTACGGTAAGGTACAGGCTGACCTGGCGTTGACCAGCGGTGTGCACACCGGCGAGGATGCGATCAAGGCCATCATGGCTGGCGCCAGTGTGACGATGACCACATCGGCGCTACTGAAGCACGGCTCCATTGCCGTCGGTGAGATCCTGGGTGGAATGGAAGCCTGGATGGCGACACACGAATACGAGTCCGTCCGACAAATGAAAGGCAGCATGAGCCAGGGCGCAGTGGCTGAACCGGCTGCCTTTGAGCGAGCTAATTACATGAAGGTGCTAAACTCGTATAACCCGTATTTTAAGTAGATCTTAGAAATCCAAACAGATGCCTGACAGGTTTTCAAGTGTAAAACAATCACAAAAACCTGTCAGGCTTTAATTTAATTATCCAAGCCTGGAAAGTATTGACACTCACTAAGTTTTAACACAAAATTACAGGGTATGATGGTGATACCAGAGGGAAGTATCGTGAAACTCACGGGGGTTTTACATTGCCGAACAAAGCCAGACAAACTATGCCTATACACAACTTTCCCTGGCATCATCATTGAATTTTGATTACTTGGAATATTTTTCATTGGCAGAAGGACAAAGTTCCAATCGAGGCCCGTTATCAGAATTAATTCTGAAAAGCGAGCACGTTCCTAGCTCGAAGAAGCCGGGTATCAAACCTACATCTCTGGTGAATATCTATGCTATGAAGTAAAAGATCCGGCTCTGGTCTTTCACGACTCGGATACAAGCAGGTTAACCACATTTGAAAGCCTCTTGCTAGAATCGACAATGTTTGAGATATTGGTTGAACCGATAATCATCATCCAGAAAAACCGACTGGCACTTTCGCCAGCCGGCTTACTATTTACATCAAGAGAAGATTGAGTAAGGTTACAAATAACTTAGGGTTTACATCTCGAAAGGTTCGGATTGTGCTTTCTTGTGGCGATAGACGATGCGGCCGCGGGTGAGGTCATAGGGAGACA
>Ga0105106_10002153_pt1 | contig 14171 bp, 7 predicted proteins | sample PPLLaktember2015_5_FD_79109 | JGI IMG/M metagenome (GOLD analysis project Ga0105106, IMG submission 79109) | Freshwater sediment microbial communities from Prairie Pothole Lake near Jamestown, North Dakota, USA - PPLs Lake P8 Core (1) Depth... | ecosystem: Environmental > Aquatic > Freshwater >...
AATTATGATCCGGCTGTTTATCCGGAGCTCTGGAACAGTTTTATCAACTTTACACATAACCAGGTAATGGAACTTTGTACCCGCTATGGAAAGGTCGACATTTTCTGGTTCGACGGAGGCTGGGTCCGGAAAAAAGAGGTAGAAGGTGATATTCCGGTTATTCCGGAATTCATTGTAAAGAAGCCATATAATATGGATATCAAAATGGATGAGCTGGTTGATAAGATCCGGACAAGACAGCCTGATGCCATCGTTGTTGACCGTGCTGTGGAAGGCAAAAACCAGAATTATCTCACTCCTGAAAACACGGTTCCGGATAAAATGCTGCCTTATCCGTGGGAATCATGCATGATCCTGGGCGGTGGATGGTCTTATTCATTCAATGCTAAAATGATGCCTGCCCGGAAGGTCGTTCACATGCTTTCGGATATTGTTGCCAAAGGCGGGAACCTTCTTCTGAACATCGGTCCGGGTCCGGACGGGACACTGTACGATGAGGCTTACCTCCGCCTGAATGAGATTGGCGACTGGCTTGAAATAAACGGGGAAGCCATTTATGGAACACGCACAATTTCGCCTTATTTTGACGGTAAACTCCGTTTCACCCGGGGTAAAGACGGATCAGCCTACATCAATTACCTGCTTGATGAAAACGAGAAACTACCGAAGGAAATCAGTATCAAAGGCTTTACGCCAGACAAAGGTGCCAGGATCATCATGCTGGGAGGTCAGGGAGCATCGCTTAAATGGAGTGCCGAGGGAGACAGCTTTAAGATATCGATCCCTGAAAATCAGGCCAAAGCAATCCCATCGCAATATGCTGTGGTTTTTAAAGTAAGTCAAACCCTGAAGTAGCCATAATTACCATGATTAAAACAAAATGGCAGGAAATCGAACATACAATAATCTTTAAAAATGTAAATATTATGAAAAAATTAAATCTTGTGGTTCTGATTCTTCTGATTTATATGGGATTTCAGTCAGATCTGGCCGGACAGAATCCTCACAAATTGCCAAGAAGTGTACCCGAACTGGAGGGTGTTTCCTCAGCAGGGATTATTGACTTTTTAAACGCAATAGATACGGGCCGTCAGGAAATTCATAGTTTCATGTTCATCAGGCATGGCAAGGTCATTGCTGAAGGCTGGTGGGATCCATATGGCCCGGAGTACAAGCATCTGTTGTACTCAGCCAGTAAGACTTTCACTGCAACCGCCATAGGCCTGGCTGCCTCGGAGAATAAGCTGAACCTTACTGACAAGGTTGTATCATTCTTTCCCTATTCCCTGCCCGACTCTGTTGGTGTGAACATGAGGGAGCTAACGGTTCAGAATCTTCTGACAATGTCGGTAGGGCAAGATCCCGCTGGAATGGGCGCAGGCAGTGAAGAAGACTGGATCACTGCATTTCTTGCAAATGAACCGGTTCATAAACCGGGATCGGTCTTCCTGTATAATAACATGGCAACTTTTATGCTTTCAGCAATAGTACAGCAGGTAACAGGGCAGACTACGTTTGACTACCTTAAGTCAAGGATCTTCGATCCCCTGTCCATCCGCGGAGCTGACTGGGATAAAAACGCCCAGGGAATTAATCTTGGAATGATAGGACTCAGACTCCGGACTGAGGATCTGGCAAAATTCGGTCAGCTCCTGATGCAGAATGGCAAATGGAATAATAAACAGCTTATCCCGGCTGAATGGGTAAAAGAAGCCACATCATTTAAAATTGAGAGTTCGGGAGGTTCAGACAAACTATCCAAAGATAAAAATGACTGGACACAGGGATACTGCTACCAGATGTGGCGTGGAAGGAACAACAGTGTAAGGCTCGACGGGATGGCCGGGCAATTCGTAATTTTGTTTCCTGACAGGGATGCATTTGTGGTTTTCACCGCCAATGCCAGGAACACCCAGGAAGAACTGAACCTTGTTCATGATTACCTGGTGCCTTCAATAAAATCCGGCAAGGCAATCCCATCTGATCCGGCTTCCTGGAATGAATTGAGGAAGAGACAATCGGCATTGATCCTGAAACCCCAGGTTTCGCAGGTTGCTGAACCTGAACTGGCGAAAAGGATATCCGGAAAGGAGTTCATCCTTCAGGAAAATGATTACCAGATCCAGTCGGTTTATTTTGCATTTAACAATGGGGAATGCAGTTTTGCAATAAAGAGGAATAATCAGGTTTCGGTAATAAAGGCAGATTTGGGAAGCTGGAAAACAACGAATACAAAAACGGCCTCACTGCTTGCTCCTCCGCGTCCGGTCTCAAAATCGATTGATGCAAACTATAATGTTCTCCAGCCGGTTATAAAGGTTGGAACAAGTTATTTCTGGAGTGAACCCAATACTCTTGAAATAACGGCACGCTTTGTTGAGGAAAGCCTGGGCACCCAGGCAATTGTATGCAGGTTTTCGGTAACAGGTGGATCTGTCGGAGTAAATATTGGTCCGAAATCAGCACCCGGCCTGATGGGATCTCCGGGAAGAGCACAGCCTCCTGCAGTCCAGTTGAGAGGAACCCTCGTGAGTCTGGACTGAGAAGGCTGTTGTTTTTACAGAGTCCAACCCTTGCGGTATTCGTAATGGAAGAAATTATTCGCTTCGGGCAGGTTTGTGATCTTCATGTTTTTCGCATCATACTCAAGCGTTTTATTGAAACGCTGAGTCATGATTGCAATATTTGTAAGCAGCATTATCTCTGTAACCTTTGAGGCCCAGGAGAAGTCATTGCTTGATTTTTTGCCTTTCAGGATGGAGCTGATCCAGTCCTCGAAAATATTCCCGGTTCTTTCAAGCCAGGGTTCAGGACCCTTGAAATCAGCATCAGCCGGGACCAGTGTTGGCATTACGCCGTTACCTCCCATCATTACGCCTTTGTCGCCATAGAAAACCGTGCCGACCCTTCGTCCGTCTTCGAGCTTATCGGGACGGGGCGGGAGGAGGCCTCCATCGCACCATTTTACCTTAACCGGAGGCATGTATCCTATCCCGGGGGTAAAACGCTCAGGAAAATCATAGGTCACGGTCTGGGCCAGGGGAAGGTAATCGCTGTTGTACGGTGTTGAGGTTGCCTGGATCCTTGTCGGGTATTCCAGGTTAAGTGCCCATAGCGGAGCATCATATATGTGTGCTCCCATGTCACCCATTGCACCTGTACCGTAATCCCACAGTCCCCGCCATACAAAATGGCATATCTCGGGATTGTAGGGTTTTTCAGGTGCCGGGCCAAGCCAGACATCCCAGTTAAGGTTTTTAGGAACTTTTACACCTTCCGGGCGTTTGATGTCGCCCTGCGGCCAGTAATTCACCGGTCGGTCGGTCCACATATTAACCTCCCTTACCGGACCCACAACACCGGCGCGAACCCATTCCACAACCCTGCGGGTTCCTTCGGTGGCATGACCCTGGTTCCCCATCTGTGAAACAATATCATATTCCTTTGCAATCTCGGCAAGCCGGCGGCATTCATAAACGGTCTTGGCCATGGGTTTTTCAACATACACGTGCTTCTTTTCCCTCATGAAAGCAGCCGCTATAGGGGCGTGGTTATGGTCGGTTGTAGCGATAAGTGCTGCATCGATCGATGGTTCCTTCTCAAGCATTTCGCGCCAGTCGGAATAAACCTTGGCCTTTGGGTATCTTGCGAAGACGTATCCTGCATATTGTGAGTCAACATCGCAAAGTGCATATATATTGGCAAGTTTCCTTGGTTCCCGCTGAGGCTGGTTTCCCGGTGCTCCCTGGGGTGGTCCCGTCTGAGCACCCTGCGGCCGTTGCGTCTGTCCCATACGGGCAGCACGCTCCGCCTCCTGCCGTGCAATTTCCGCTTTGCTCAGAGGCTGACCGGTCCTGGTTCTGGGAGGCCTGTTGACCTGAACCTCAGGATCGCAGATATTGCTTATGTCACCGGCACCCTGAGCGCCTACACCAATTCCGGCAACATTTATAAGATCACTGGGTGCCTTCTGGCCGCTGCCGGCCATAACATGCCTGGGCACAATGGTAAAAGCAGCGGTGGCAGCACTTACAGTACCAAGGAAATTGCGTCTTGACAGGTTTTTTGGATTACGGGTTTTCATATTTCAGGTTTTTGGTTTGTAATTGGTTTTAGGTTTTAAATAAAATGAAGAAGAAATGACTTCAGAAAACAATCATTTAACGGTGAGCTTAACTGCTTTGACATCACGGCTGTTTGGCCCGATCATTATTTCAAAATCACCGGGTTCGCAAACATAAGCCAGGTCGTGATTATAATATTTCAGATCTTCTGCTGTAAGTTCGAAAGAGACTTCCCTGCTTTCACCGGCTTTCAGTAGTATCTTCCGGAATGCCTTTAGTTCCTTCACCGGCCGGGTGGATTCACTGTAAACATCATGTATGTAAAGCTGAACAATCTCCTTTCCATCCCTGGAGCCGGAATTTGTAACAGTTACCCTGACAGTAACCTTTCCGTTCATCAGCATCTCATTTGCTGAAAGTGTGATATTTCCATAATCGAATTTTGTATAGCTCAGGCCATATCCGAAAGGATAGAGAGGGGCATTAATTACATCAATATAATTGCTTCTGAAGCGGGAGTATTCTTCGAAGTCGCCATGCGGGCGGCCCGTATTCTTATGATTGTAGTAAAGTGGTATCTGACCAACATTTCTGGGGAATGTCGTTGTCAGTTTGCCGCTCGGATTCACATCACCGAACAGAATACCAGCTATCGATGTTCCGGCTTCCGAGCCGGGGAACCATGCATTGAGGATCGCAGGTACATTTTCTTTTTCCCAGCTTAGGATAAGCGGACGTCCGGTAAAAATTACAAGAACTACAGGCTTTCCAGTGGCAACAAGCGATTTAAGAAGTGCCATCTGCGTCTCAGGGATATCCGGGATTGAGCGTGATGCGCCTTCCCCGTTCATATTTGCATTTTCACCAAGAGCTGCAATCACCACATCGGAGTTTTTTGCCAGATCAAGGGCCTCTTTCAGCAGATCCTCAGGTTTCCGGTCGTGAATCTTTCCGGTCTGCATTCCGGGAATTACAAATCCCATCATACCGTTCAGCTTTGTCTCGAGGAGTGAATCGGCTACCAGATTGCTTCCCTTTGCATATGAGACAGTGCCATTGGATCCGAGGGCCGTCTTTAGTCCCTGATAGAGTGAAACTGACTGGCTTGCTTTTCCGGTGAGAGACCAGCATCCCACCATATCGCTGGCGGCATCACCCAGGGGGCCGATAACGGCTATCCTGCCGCTCTTTTTGAGGGGCAGCAGGTTATTCTCATTTTTCAGAAGCACCTGGCATTCATCAGCTATTTCGCGGGATATTGTACGGTTCTGGGCGCTGAACAGCTCTTTGGAAGACCGCTCCTCGTTGCAGTATTTATATGGATCCTTGAACAACCCCAGCTTGTATTTGGCTTCGAGAATTCTCCTGCAAGCCTTATCGATCAGAGCCTGGGTTATCTTTCCCTCCGTCAGCGACTTTTTCAATGTTGTTGTAAATCCTTCGCTGACCATATCCATATCAATTCCGGCATCGAGAGCCCTGGCGCTTACAGTTTGGAGGTCGCCGATTCCATGGTTTATCATCTCCGGAATCCCTGTATAGTCTGACACAACAAATCCCTTGAATCCCCATTGCTTTCTTAAAATATCGTCCATGAGGTACTTATTTGCCGTGGCTGGAATTCCCTCAAATTCGTTGAACGAAGCCATATAGCTGCCTGCACCCTGTTCGCATGCTGTTTTATATGGAAGCATGAATTCATTCATCATCCGCTGGCGGCTCATATCCACGGTGTTGTAATCCCGGCCGGCTTCTCCTGCCCCGTATAATGCATAATGCTTTACGCATGCCATAACAGTATTCTCAACTGAAAAATCATTGTTTTTGCCCTGGTAACCTTTTACCAGCGCTTTTGCAATCTCACCACCAAGGTAAGGATCCTCTCCGGCACCTTCGGCGATTCTTCCCCACCTCGCATCACGGCAGATATCGACCATCGGGCTGAAAACCCAGTTTATTCCGTCGATGCTTGCCTCTGTGGCTGCTGCCCTCGCTTCACGCTCGATAAGTTCCATGTTCCACGATGAGGAAAGGGCCAGTGGAATGGGAAATGTTGTCTCATAACCGTGGATCACATCGAGTCCGAACAAAAGGGGAATATGCAGACGGCTTTTTTCGACTGCTATCTGCTGTTTTTCGCGAATAAGTTTTGCCCCTTTCATTCCAAAGAGGCCTCCGATCTCGCCTTTTGCAATACGCTGATCCATAGGGCTCAATGATCCGTCTTTCCTCTCTCCGGCTACGAAACTATTCGAGACCGGCAAATTTAACTGTCCGATCTTTTCTTCCAGGGTCATCTGCGACATCAGTTTGTCGATGAATGATTTCATCTCTTTGTCAGTCTGCGCATTCAATTGAACTAACGCAGCAAGGAGAAATGCCATAAGAAAATAATGCTTCTTCATGTCTTAAATTTTTAGGTAGGCAAGGTTGATGTCCGATATTTCACTTTTGAGTTAATTGACGTATGACAGGCCAAATCCAAATCCGAATGCAGGTTTCTCTGAATCGAACGGAACATCCTCAAGTTGTTTTTTAACGGCATCCATTGATGATGGTATCTCAAATGCAAGTTTCCCGACAGGATTGAACTTTCCGAATACCACATCGAGAAGTGCGTTATCGAGTGCATCGAAGATCATAATTGTGCCATTTGCAACATCCATAAGATCAGCCGGCAGCACGCAGCTTGAACCTGTCGGGTTGAAGGCAACAACCACCGGTTTACCTGTTTTGGCAAGAACCTTTATCTTATCCCATTTTTCTTTAGGGAAGTCAATGTTTATCTCCCTTGGGGCAAACGGATTCATGGCAGCCATTGCTTGCTGGGGATTGGTTTGCGGTCTGCGGGCATTGCGTGCATTACCCTGACCGGGAGCGGCAGCGCCTCCGCCAAAACCAGGGAAGCCTCTTTCCTCTTCCGTGACTGTGCGGACAAGGATCAGATCAGCATCTTTGGGATTGTCAACCAATGTTGCATATTTTGCGGCGGCCTCCTTATCTATGCCATCTACAAATAATTTGATGTTTTCCTTTGCCGGGAGAACTCCGTCGTTAACAAGGAGTACTATTGATTCGAGCTGTGCCTGGTATCCCAGCTTCTGGTTCTTTTCACTCTGAACTGTTTTTACTGCCTCCTCAGGATCGACATAGGGATTTTCGAAGAGCCCGAGTTTAAAATGCCACTGAAGGATCCGTCCGGCTGCCTGATTTATCCTTTCTTCAGTCACTTTGCCTTCCTTAACAAGCTCCAGTACCAGTTCGTTGTTAGTTTCATTTCCCATCTGGTCAACACCTGCATTAATTATCATTTCCATATTATCCTTAAGGGTTGTTTTACCCTGAAGGCTCGGCTTCAGGGGTCCCCGGCTCACTACACCCCAGTCGGTGCAGATAGCACCTTTGAAACCAAGCTGACCGTAAAGTATTTCAGTTGAATAATGATATGAATAATTTACATTCAGGGAATCATAATCTGTCCCGCTGTAATATCCCATTGCGGCCAGGGCTCCTTTTTCTATCCCTTTTTTCCATGGGATCAGATGATAATCAAAATTATTGCCGGGATATGCAAGCCATTGACCGGTTCCGCCTTTATGCGGTCCTGCTCCCGGCCAGTGTTTCAGATGGACCAGGATTTTTCCGGGACCGATATTGTCGCCCTGGGCACCATCCATGAAGGCGGCAAGCATATCTGCAGTCAGATTGGCATCTTCGGAGAAGCAGCCCATGTTACGGCCCCATCTGGGCTCGGTCATGACATCGATCTGGGGGCCTAGGATCATATGAAGACCCACGGCACGGTATTCCTCAGCTACAACTTGACCGAACTGCCTCACAATCGCCGTATCGCGTGCAGAGGTGATTCCCACCTGGCCCTCCTTGCTTGGCCACTGCGAAAAAAATTGCTTACCGCTTACATGTGCTCCAAGTGTTGCACCGTGACGGGGGTCAGTCGAGAACATTATCGGAATTCCGAGCCTTGTTGCTTCAGCAATCTCCTGCATCTTGTTCGACCAGCCGGCAAATTCCCTGATTGGAGCAACCCCGTTATTCAATATATTCCGGAAATTCTTTTCCTCAATGAACGATTTTGCGGTTGCAACCCGTCGCATCTGTCCCGTTCCCATGCCGCCGCCGGCAGGTCCCTGGCCACCCGGACCGACAGGTCCTGCATAATTTTCATTTGCGGCATTTGCAAGGGCAGCTTTTTCCTCATCGGTTAAATCGTATTTGACTACTCCATCTGCAGGAACTGCAATGTTCGGATGAAACATCAGCCCGACCTTTTCCTCGAGTGTCATCTTGCTTAAAAGATCGGCTATCCTTTCATCAGCGGAAAGCCGCCAGTCCTCATATTTATCGAGTTCTCCGTTCTTGTTGAGGTCCTTGAATTTCAGGCCTTTTTTCTCGATTGTCGCTACGGATCTTGATCCGAGGATTGGCTGGGGCTCCAGGCCGGTTTTACCCGCGCATGCAGTTAATAATGAAAGGATAACAGCAACGACACAGGTGGGGAGAAAGCTGCGGGAGTATTTCATAACAGGTTAATTTTTAAATAATGAGTTTAAAGGTAGCAAAAGTTAATTACAGACGATTTAGTAACTGCAATTAATCCGGAATTTGAAATGCCTGAATAATCCGCTTTTATTTATCAGATTTATTGGCGATAATTGCTTTTTCAATCAGATCCAAATAGTCATTGAATATATTTCGGAGTTAAACCAACATTCAGGGATGAAGAGGTTTACGAGTATTGATTTCACAAGGGGACTGGTAATGGTGATAATGGCCCTCGACCATGTGCGGGAGTTTATGCACAAGACATCCATGACTCATGATCCCACAAATCTGGAGACAACAACCACGGTATTGTTTCTTACAAGATGGGTAACTCATCTGTGTGCCCCGGCTTTCGTATTTCTGGCCGGGACTTCAGCTTATATTTCAATGCGAAGGAAAAACAACCTGCATGAAAGCCGGAAATTTCTTCTTACAAGGGGTATATGGCTTCTGGTTCTTGAGTTTGCAGTTATAAACTTTGCCCTCTGGTTTGATATACATTACCGGTTCCTGATTCTGGAAGTCATAGGTGCCATAGGACTGAGTTTTATCGTATTATCTTTTTTGCTCCGGCTGCCGTCACGGATTATCGGGATAATTGGGATCATCTTAATCATTATTCAGAATCTTGTTCATGGTATTCCGGTCCCATCCGATCCTGTTGCAGCTTTTATGTTTTCAGTGCTGATTCAACCAGGACTTACACAACTGACACAGGATCACTCATTTTACACGGCATATCCGTTAATATCGTGGCTTGGCATTATGCTGGCAGGTTTTTCCTTCGGCGAAGCTTTTAATCATGACATTGAGAGAAGGAAAAAAATATTTTTCCGTTCAGGCTTGGCAGTTCTTTCAGCATTTTTCATCATAAGGGCTTTAAACATTTTCGGTGATCCTTCAGCATGGAGTTTGCAGAAAAACTGGGTGTTTACCATTCTATCATTCCTTAATGTTTCAAAATATCCTCCCTCATTGCTCTTCACATTTTTATTTGCAGGGATTACGATGCTCCTGCTTTCATTCAGCGAGAATTATAAATCGAGGCTAACTGGAATGATTTCAGTTTACGGGAGAGTGCCTCTTTTCTATTTCATAATCCATCTGTATATAATTCACGCCGGAATGTTCGTCGTGCTTTTTATTCAGGGATTCGGAATGAAGGATTTCGTTTTCGGTGCTTTCAGGAATGGCAGGCCGGAAACGGGAGGGGGTACCGGAATAGCTGTCGTATACATTCTCTGGATAGGGCTGGTTCTTATCTTATACCCGATTTGCAAATGGTTCGGTGAATACAAGGCAGCACACCCTGGAAAAAAGCTGCTGAGATTCCTGTGATTTATCCGGAAATGCAAAAACGCATATCGTTTTGGGTAAAATAATTACTGTAATACGGCAAATAATTATCGTATCAGGGCAATTATTTTAAGATATCAGCTGAATGTATAAGATTATCTGACAGGAATTAGCTATATTTCTGCATTGATGCTTAAAGAGGATCCGGAGATGAAAAATAATTACGCTGACAAAAACGGCAGTATTGACCGCCGTTCACTTGTTAAAAACGGGACAGCACTGATAGGTGCGGGTTTCCTGGGCTCATTTGCTGCCAGGCCGGCTGAAACTCAGGTTAAAGCAGGCACCAATCTTTTCAATGTCAGGGATTTCGGGGCTACCGGGAACAAGGACGAAAATGCAACAATCCCAATCCGTTCGGCAATTGAAGCATGTGCCGCTGCCGGAGGCGGAAAAGTCTATGTTCCGCCGGGTGAATATACAGTGGGAACCCTTCAATTAAAAGATAATGTGAACCTCCATCTCGAATCCGGAGCAACCCTCTTTCTGAGCCAGGACCCGGCTGATTTCATTCAGGGTTCGCGTACAATGATCTTTGCTCAGGACGCCAGGAATATTGCCGTGACCGGAAGAGGAACCCTCGATGGACTTGCAAAATACGAATTCGTCGAGATGCGGGGAATCGATCCGGAGATAGCAACGGAAATAGAGATCGCCCGAAAGGCGGGGGTTGATATGCGCAGATATTACAGGACAGGTATGCAGACTTATATGTTCATCCTCAATAATTGCACCGGTATACGTCTTTCCGATATTTCAGTCATCAATTCACCACTCTGGAATATCCGCCTGAACGACTGCAACCGTGTTTTTATAAGGGGCGTTTATATTTACTCCGATCTTGAGAAGGGGGTGAATGCCGACGGAATTGATATCTGCTGCACAAGCAATGTCACAATTTCCGATTCGGTGATAGTAACCGGCGATGATTCGATAGTTCTTAAAACACCGGAAAGGAGAGGGCAGGAGAAGGTTAATCCGGTCGAAAATATTGTTGTTACAAACTGCATTCTTACTTCATCCTCAACACCGCTGATGATAGGAACAGAAACACTGGCAGATATCCGGCATGTCATTTTCAGTAATTGCACTATACGAAACTCAAACAAAGGATTTGGGATTAATGTCCAGGACGGTGCGACTGTCAGCGATATAATTTTCAGGAATCTGACGATTGAAACCGGCAGACGCCACTGGAACTGGTGGGGCAGCGCTGAACTGTGCAAGTTCAAACTCAGCAAAAGATCGGAAACTTCAAAGCTGGGAAAGATAAAGGATGTCGTTATCGATACTGTAATCTCGCATGTCCGCGGGACCAGCAAAATTACAGGTCATGCCGCACAGCCACTTGAAAATATCCGGATGAATAATGCACAGATTTTCATGATGCCTGAGGATGCGATCGATAAAAGGAGTTCAAACGCCCTTGAAATATCGGACGTCAAAGGACTGAATATCCGGGATATGGCAATAAAATGGGATGACGAAAATCCTGAAACGAACTGGCAAAGTGCGCTTGTGCTTAAAAATGTCTCCGATTTTGAGATAAGGTCATTTACCGGGCGGCAGGGACTGGCCGATGGAACCAGCCCGGCGATACTTCTCGAAAATATTTCAGACGGACTTATTGCTGATTCAAAGGTTGATGCCGGATGCAAAACATTTCTAAAGATCAGCCGGGCGGAGAGAAATAAAGTTGTTTTCAGGAACAACTATACGGTAAAAGCTGCCAAAATGAAAACCTGATCGGGAATAGTAACTGGTTTTGAAATCAGAAATTACTACTGATGTGTTAAAATTTAAATGTCAAATTAGATATTCCGGTGCTCTGCACCTGAGGTTCTGTTTTTTTATACTGTGTTTCTACAAATATTTTGGCAGCTCTGCTGCATTTAAATGTACTAAAACAATTCAGAACGTCTTAACTATGTAAAAATATGATCGGATAGAAATATAAATATGCTGATCTAAGGGTGGTGCAGAGCACCGAAATATTTGTAGCTAAATGGTTGATGTAGAGCTCAAAGGTGCAGAGCACCGAAATATGATATTAATTTTAAATGTAATACATCATAGAATAGTTTTTAATCTACAACAGATAATTAAAATTCAGAATAAAATTTCTGGCGTTGCATTGCTGAAAACGGTGGAGTGCAAGTAAATTCAAATCGAAAAACAGATCTGGTTCACGACATACATATTATTAAAGAAATTGACCAATTGCTTTAAAATTAACTCATCACCAATCCGAATTCACAAATCCGAAATCCGAAATGATCATAATAGGTTTAACTTTGCACGAGTTCAACTTTAATCTTACAATGCAATGAATAAATTCTTTACGATTGCCGAAAAACTTATTGTTCCGGCATTTCTGGGTCTTCTTGCATTTTATACGGCAAGCTCGGGAAACAAGATTTCAGAGCAGCAGACTCAATTGATAGAGTTTCAGAATGCCAGGGATGCTGAAGATTCCAAAAGACAGATGGAACTTAAATATCTTGAATTGTTCTATCAGGATATAAGCTCATCGGATCCTGAAAAACAAACAAAAGCGATCGGATTACTGAGCCTGATGAATCCCGACCTGGGCCAGCAACTGAGCAACTGGGTAAAAGAGTATGTCACACTGATGCCGCAGACAAGGGCAAGGATAGAAAAACTCGATAACCAGTTTTCAGGAAATACGGCTGTTTATGAGCCGTTAAATGAAGCTGAAAAACCCCCCTCAGTAAAACAAGCTATTATTGATACCCTGACCAGAAAAATCGTCGAAAAGGTATCAGATATAGCAATTGAGAACCTGGGAATCAATATCCCGTTATCATACAGCCAGAAATCAAAAGATCCTGTTTTCAGGCTTAAAAGCAGGAATGTCGCCTCCTATAAATGCGTAATAAGAAGCCTGTCAGGCACAACCGTTTTTTCAGGCCAGGGTAACGAAGTTATCTGGGATGGCACAGATTCCTCTCAGAAAAAAGTTCCAAAGGGAATATATAATTATGAAGTCGAGGCATTGACCAGCTCAGGCCAGACCGTAAGCAGATCAGGAAAGATCCTGATCATTTGAATTTTATTACTGGCATAGCAGTCCCTTGCTTATTCTGATTAAACAATTCATTTGTAACTATAAATGCAACCTATAGGTTTACAAGTCCTGGAACTTATTTTCCGGATAGCCCGCCAATCAGTAGCCGGCCGTAACCATTACGGTAACCGGCATATAATTTGATAAACTTTTTTTGTACTTTATTGTTTTATTCACATATTGTCCGTGATGATATTCACTTTAAACAAAAAATGCTGATGAAAAACAGAAAACTACCCGTGTATACATACATATTTATGGTTGTCGTCCTTTCAGGTTCTCTTGCAGAATTAAAAGCACAGGACTGGCCGCAGTGGAGAGGCCCGAACCGTGACGGTATTTCGAAGGAGACCGGTCTGAACCTGGACTGGTCGGAAAAAAAGCCGGCTTTATTATGGACCTTCAGACAGGCAGGTGCCGGATATTCAGCCCCTGTGATCGTTGGATCAACACTCTTCAGTCAGGGCGCTGCCGACGGAAAGGATTTTGCTTTTGCAATTGATACCAAAACCGGGAAACTGAAATGGAAGCAGGATCTCGGGCCAATGTTTATAATGGACCGTGGAAGCGGGCCCAGGGGTTCAGTTACCGTTGACGGCGGCAAACTCTATCTTATCCGCGGGGGTGGTCAGATCCATTGTCTTTCCTCCATTGACGGCAAAATGTTATGGCAAAAGGATTTCAGGAAAGACCTGGGGGGAAACATAATGTCGGGCACTGACTGGGGATTCAGCGAATCACCTCTTGTCGACGGCAACCTTGTAATATGCACACCCGGAGGAAGCCAGGGCACAATAGCTGCACTCGATAAGAATACGGGCAGTGTTGTCTGGCGTTCAAAGGGACTGACAGACCTTGGAGGTTATTCATCACCTATCGTTGCAGAGATTGACGGTATAAGGCAATACATACAGCTTACACGACAGGGTGTTGCCGGTGTGGCAGCGAAGGATGGAAAGGTTCTCTGGACCGCTAATGTCGCCGGCAACAGTACTACAGACACTCCCGCCCCTCTATCCCGCAGTAATATTGTTTATGTTACATCCGGTTACAACCCAGGCTGCGCCGCAACTCGCATTGCAAAAAAGGGCGATACTTTC
>Ga0105106_10002157_pt1 | contig 14162 bp, 26 predicted proteins | sample PPLLaktember2015_5_FD_79109 | JGI IMG/M metagenome (GOLD analysis project Ga0105106, IMG submission 79109) | Freshwater sediment microbial communities from Prairie Pothole Lake near Jamestown, North Dakota, USA - PPLs Lake P8 Core (1) Depth... | ecosystem: Environmental > Aquatic > Freshwater >...
AAAACTATGTTTTCTGCCACTTTTTACCCCTTTTTGGACGTTTTTGCTCAAAATAAAACGGTTTCTATACAAAATTGAGCGGTTTTGCTCAAGAAATAAGCACGGTTATAGCGGGTATAGGACGTTTCGCTCGGGAAATCACTAACTCCAGTCCCCATTTGCGCGCTTCTCTTTTTCGATGCGTTTGTTCTCTTCCATGATCTTATTGAGTTCTTTTATCTGATCCTGCCATTTAGGATCATTTTCGAATCCTTCTTTGAACATATCCTTAGTCATTTTCTCCTGCATCTCTTTATAGGTAGTAAATCCCTTATCTTTCAATTTCGTCTTTAGCGCCGGTTCTTTCCTCTTTGTGGCGGGTCTTTCATCCGGGAATCGTTGTATAACCCAGTATGTTGCGCAGGCAGTAACAAATAGACCGCATAAGATAGTATTAGTACATACTATAACTAAACCAAAGACAGCCAGGGTTGCTTTGAGCATGCGATCCTCCATAAATTAAACCGGTGGGGTAGAAGAAAATTAAGCGGTAAAAAGATTCGGTATGGAAGTAAAAAAATCCGGCAGAGAAAGGGACGAATCCCCTTCTCTACCGGACCAGTTGGCGGCTGGAATAAGTGTTAGTTATGACGCGACGGCACCCGTAAAAGGCGACGCGTTGGCGGCGGCACCGAGATTCAATTCGATGCCTTGTGCCTTGAGTGCGGCATTGACTTGGTCAATGTCCACCATTTTGGGGATCGCGGGTGCGGCCGTGACGGTCTGAGCAGAGGGTTTCAACCACCCAGAGCCTTTGATGAATACGCGGGCGTTCCCGAACATGCCGGTCTGGGAAGCGACAGCGAGGTCGAACTTCTGAGTCTTCGCCCGTTCCACGGCCAGCAATTCCTGACCAGTCACGTTGACCTGAGCGGGAATCCTGCCAGCGGCTTTGAACGTGGCGATGTTCTTCTCGATGCGGGCAACCAGTTCTTTCATGGTTTCGCCCGCGAACTCAAACTCGGCGACCCTACCCTCAATCCTCAGAAAGCGTTGGGGTTTCCCGTTCACTACGGCACCGGTGTCCATCAGGAAGGACGCGATGTCTCCCGTGACGTTGATCTGCCGACCCTTCTTCAGGTGAACGGCCGCCACTGCGGCATAAGGCCCCCAGAAGGACAGAGGCAGAACGGTCGTCAGTGCCTTACCGGCTTTGGTTTTCCCCCGGTTGGCGATCACGGTGATCATGGTGTGGTTCTTGTTCGGATCCGACATGTTGGGCATGATAATCGGATCGTTGACACAGCGAGCATTGGTCAAACTAAACGTTGCGTTTCCCATGGTAATTTCCTCCTTACCAGAAAAAGTGAATAAAGATATAGAAAAGATGAATTTCAATGAAAAAATTCATCAGCCGCCCTAATCCAAGAAACCTGTCAATCTTCGGTTTTGAGCCGCCTGCGGGTTACCTGTCCAAGCCGATGACCCACTCCTTTCCATGCACCACCTCTCTATGCACACGAAACAGTTCTTCGTGTTTGTTGAGGTCTAGTGTAATACGGCGGCCGTTTTCTTCTTCGATTGTGAAGGATGGGGTCTTGATCTTGCCCGGCAGGATGCAGACTTCAATTCCCTTCTGAGTCAGGAAAAGTGGCCCTTCCAACATCCACTGATTCTCCGGAGCCATAGCCCATCTCTTCAGGGTAGTCATGTCCCAGAAGTATCGGAACAAGAACACTATCGGCTTCGATGGATCCTTCTGTTGATACTCCACTTTCACTCTCAGCCCCATCGGAGTCTGCATAGAGATGTTCGTTGATGGGGTTATCTCCCCCGCCAGAATCAACTTCTCCAGATTCTCCGTGGCTGCGATCAACAGCGATCTCAATAGTTTGTCCGTTATCTGGGTCGTCGTTGACAAATAGGATTGCTCCATGTTGATCCTCCTTGAGCGCAAGTTGCATCATCTCGTTTTCTGCACGAGCGTTATACCACTCGGCCATTTCTCTTGACATGACGATTACAACCCTGCGCCCGGTTACGTCGAGCGTAAAGCAGACTTCGTCGCCTATTTCAAACGCGCCCATGTTGGGGGCCCGGATCGAGCCCCCTTTTGGCAAATCGATGATAACGTTCCGTTCGCCATCGATGACTCTACTGATTAACCCTCGATATGTAGTCATCATAATCGTCCATCGCCTCCTCCGGATCGGGGTAATTTGTCAGAACAAACTCAGGGATGTCATCGTTCACGTCGAACAGAGCATCCACATCGAGTTCTTCAGGCATGGGGTTTACCTCTTGCATGACGGTCTGAGACGCAATTGCCGTTCTTTGTGGCGCGGGTTGGGTTGGTTGTACGCCCTTGGGATTCGACTTCACCCACTGACCGTTCTGAATACTACCCAAGTAGGCATTGCCACCTTTGGGCACGTTTCTGTCCAGAAGCCAGGCGATCTGATGCCCTTGACGCGCCAATGCGGCATAATACGTCAACTGCCCGGGTACAACCTCTTTGTTGGGGTTCTGTTCGACCAGGCGCAAGCACAGTTTCTTGCCATTGCCGAGTGGAACGTCGAAGTCGACGTAATGCAGCCCACTCTTCGGGAATACCTGTCTGCTGAAACTTCCAGCGTGGTTAGAGAACACGCCGTTCGTTGTCGCAAACAGTACGTGATTGACCATTAGAATCACATTTACTTGTTGTTCTGGCGTCATGAGACTAATCCTCCGTGGTATGATCGGTTAAGTACACTACTTCCCTTGCCTTGAGATACGGCGTGTTATTGACGATCACTCCGATCTCTTTCCTCTCGTTTATTCGGTTCAAGAGCCGCACAACGTCATCTGTCTTGCCGTAGCGTCGACTTGTTTTGGCCGCGATCACTGCATTGGCGGCAGCGGGCGTGCCGAGACAAGAAAACTCCTCGTCAAATAAGGATTTATGCGACGGATACAGGGCGTTTATGCACTTCTGAAGTGGGTCTTTTGCCCACCCGAATTGTTTGAAGTTGGGTAGAACTGGATGAGCATCCAGATATTCCCAAAGATCCTCCAGCGCCCATTCAGTCGCCAGTGTTTCGAGTTCTTTTACGCCCCGGTTTGCATAATTGGGTTCGTCCTTTTGAATAGCGTGGGCGATTTCGTGAAAGACCGCCCACAGCATATTCAGCCACGCATTCCAGAGGAAGAACACCCCGTACTGAAACCACTGAGTGTTCTTGACGCATTGCCCGATGTCAATAATGATCGACCCAGTTTCAAGCACGAACACGCCCATGCGCCCATGCATCAACTTCGGATCGATGTCGGCGTCGATGATAACCTGTTTGATGGTGTTCACGCCTTTACACTCGAAATTAATTAATTCGACCAGTTGTGGCGGCACTTCCTTGCGTAGTTTAATGTCCATAGCCGTTTCCTCCTCTTTTTTGTCGTGGTTTCGGATAGCGCATAATGCCCGCGCCGGAGACGTCAACTACAACGCCTGGTTTTAGCAATTGGGCGAGAGCATCGGCCAGACCTCCTGTGAATATCAGACATTTCCAGCCCCTGATTTGTTTTCTCTTTGGGCCCCATTTTCTTCGCAAATCGATGGTGCATTTTGTCGGGCTCCCCTGCGAATTGTATCCTACCCATTCTATTACGTAATACATAGCATACCTCCTTGTTAGTTTAGTATTGCCCGAGCCTTTTCTTTCATCTTTCGGTCTTGAGACGCCTGCGGGTTAGATCTTGCCCGGGTCGTCTTCAGTGTGTCTTTTGGTAGGCTGTTTCTATCGGCCGTAACATGTGCAAGGCAGACATCTTGCCCGGGCCGGCAGTATCTCTTACTGCTGTTGATATTACGAGGGCCGTCTGGGCTGTGAGATCTTGCCCGGGTCTTTTGGCGCCAGGGCTCGCCATTGCGGTGGCAGTACGTCATCGTATCCTCCTACCTAGTTCCATGGATTGACGTTTGCCAGGGTTGCTGCTTGTTCGGGAAAATCCTCCATCATTTCGGTGTCCATGTCTCCATACAGCGAATTGAGCACCTGATTGTCAATGTCCTCTTCAGCAGTGGCTGCCACAGCAGCGGCTGGTACAGTCGCCGGCTTTACGACGGGCGGCGGAGTGGTAACAGCCCCCTTACCAGCAAGAGTAGCCACCACTTGAGCAGTGATGGCGGCGATGAGTTCAGGACTGACCGACCCAGTAGGAGGAACGGCGCCAGCGGTAGGATGCACAGCCGTTTTTGTCACCAATGTGTTGGGCTGTTTGAGCACCTTGATGACGTCCCCATAGTTGGGGAAGATCATGTACTTGACCTCTACCATTTGCTTGCCAGGATTCTTCTTCGAATCAACCAGCTTGAAGAACGGAGGATGGTTATATATCCTCAATTCGATGGTGGCACCACTCTTGAGCATCATGGAGATCGGGTGTTCGGCGAGGACACCGTTTTTATCAGCATAATTGATGATGACAAAACGCCAGATGACGCCGAGTCCGCCCTTACGCTTCTCGGTGTCGGCTGTCCAATGTTCTATGGTCTTTTTGCCGAAGATAGGGTAGAAGGAGCACTCGGTGATGGCCATTGGCTTGCCATCACGGGTGGTCAGATAGGTCAGTTGCCCACCACATTTGGGGCATGCTGGAGTGGAGAGGGAATGATATATACCCCTGCACGTAGGGCAGGTGCGATCAAAGATATAAGCGTCATGACCGAGATTCCCAACTCTTTTGTCTACGAAGTTAGTAGGAACCTGGGTGTAATCCACTCTTTCTGTTGTCATGGTATGTTACCTCCGAAAGATTTTGATTCGCTTCACATCACTTTTATAATGGGAGTTTAGAACCCCTGGGGTAAGAAGCGATGGAATTGCCCCCATATAACTATGGATACATGTTAAATTGGATCTCTTCGTCAGTCTCCACCATGGTGGCATAGACCCTGAGTACGTTAACACCATACTCATCTCTGGTTGCGATAACATCATCAATCTTGATGTGTCGCACTTTGCCCATGTTGTTGTCGAACCATTTCTGTTCTTCTTTACTGCGCACTGGATCCTCCTACACCAGAGGGCCCATAGGTTTGTAGCAGGACTCTCTGAAGGTTGTGAGACAGGTTGATAATACTGACGCCTCTTTAAACAAGGCGTTCATTTGTCTGTATTTCCTGATTATTTCGTGATCAAGAATATTGTAAATTGACGCATTCTCGTTAAGCCATCGCTTGATCTCGTGGGCTTTTTCATACAGACGATCATGCCTCTTTTGCAGGCGCTCTATTGTCATTCCAATAATCATATTTAAATTCCCTCGTCGAAAAGAGTTTGGAGTTAAGGCGCCCACCTCTCGATGAGCGCCGCCTTTGGTGTTGATCTCTATTACGTTTTTGTTTGAATGCTTTGTTCCCGTTTCTTCTAGCCATTCTCTGCCCCCCTCTCTTCATTCACTGGCCCGCGAAGTTGCTTTGCAAGTAGCCTGATCTCTTCCGCATTATTAGGCAAAGCTATCACTGGTATTTGAGCGGGGTTAGCAGGAACACGAACGGCCGGCACATTGTACGCGAGTTCGAAATGGTTGGGTGTTTGTATATTGCGTGCTATGTCTTGATTGTTGACCAACACTCGTTTTACATATTCTCGCAGACCTACCGTATCAATGATTTTGTCATCTTGAATAACGGAGGCACGAAGAGGGATTTTCATGTTATCAGGTATGCTATTGTCGATAAGAGTAATAATGTTACTGACATACCTGGCAATGAGACCACATTTATATGCGTATGTTTTGTTTTTGTTGAGTTGTCTCACATCATTATGCCACTGATTGATGACGTCGAGGATTTCCGGATTGGTGATGGTGACATCATGACGCGTGTACTTTTGAAGGATACGTAGGTTGAAATCATCCCCGTCTAACTCAAGAGTGACAAATCCAACCCCATCTTTCCTCATAGAAAAGATAATGGATCTCCCACTTACACACCTGTGACCATAAGCACCGACACAGTGTTTCATGTTGCGGCCTTCCTCGACGAGCTCCTCGGCGTTCTTGAGGAATTGAAATGTAAATCCCTTGTATTCTTTGGTAGGATGTGGAAACTCCACAAACTCGATGTTGGCCAGTTCTTCTTGCACCGATTGATCTCTGTTTATAAAGCCGACAAATCTGTCGTGCAGTTCTCTGACTACTTCGTATTTTCCGAGTTGATTAGCGTTGATGCTAATGTTGTACCTATCAGCCATATCAATGGTATCCCTAAATAGTTCCCATTTGAGAATGTTTGGCTCATTGGATATGTTTGCGAGCTGCATTTTCAACGCCTTAATAAACTTTCCAAACGTTGAGCTGTTTTGCTCAGTATTAAGGCGGAAAGTCAGATCATGCCCAGCAGCCATGAGATTTTTTATTATCTCTTTAACATCTTCTTTTTCCCTGGACCAGCTGATGAGATTAGAAACAAAGTGATAGAGCATCTTGTTCTGGAACATCAACCCAACGAAATGAATTAGATTGTGAGGCTGATCCGGAATCAAGCTGACAAGTTTATAGACAGTATTGGAGTATGCTTCCCCCAGCAAAGCTTTGAACAAAGTCGTTGGATGAGGTTTCTTTCTCAGCTTTACAAACAGCCTCTTCGACTTTGGTTTGGCAAAGAATTTTTCTAATAAAGTTTCTCTTGCCGTGTTTTTGCCATAAGTAGCCCATGCTTCATGGACACATGTAACTGCATCCAGAAGCGATTCGTCAATCCAACGAAGTCTCTGTCCAACTTTGAATTGCCACAAACAGGCAATCATGAATTGGACAATAGACATTTGCTTCGGGACAAAATAGTTAGCAGGGCGAGATGTCGGGTTGTAGACCGGAGTTCCACCGATCTTGTCCCTGGTGACTTCAAACAACCTTCTCGCGAACTTGATTAGATGCATAGTTTCGAATGCGCAAACACGCATTGACAAAAAGCTGAGCTGCGTAGTAATCCCATTAATCTTTTGATGAGGTTTGCCCTTTTTCGCACGCTTTTCTCGATCCCAACTGATCACAAACAAATTACCTGTATTTTTGTTAAAGACTAGACGCTTTTTTCCTACGTTCGTTATCTTGGGAGTGTTATACACTTTGTTTAGTGCAAAGTGGTACACCACCAGTTTGAGGAATGTTTCATCCTCCATGAAAAACATACATATTAGGCTGGAATGATCGTCCAAGTATTTATGCTGGTGGATGGTATGCTGGCGCTCATCATTGTCTTTGATAGTGCTTCCACCCATAAGGAAGTTCTTGAGAATGGGAAGTAGAGGAGTAGTAGGTGCAGGAGGATTGATGAGTTTGACTGCTGAATGAGCATGTGACGTGAAATATGTGCCATAGCGGTAGTTGCTCTTGGCTCTCACTCGTTCTCTTCTAGCCGACGTTGATGTCTCGCAAACTACATCATCCTCAGTGGCATCTTCATCGTCTACTCTACGAATCTCTGCTACACCCTGTATGCGATGAGGTGTAACAGGGGCGACGGCGGCGTGGGTATGTACAAGATCCAGCACCGCTTTGTCTTCGTCACTTAGATTGTTCTGCTGGATGTAACGATCGTACTCATGTGTCACTACAGCTCTGTGTTCCACATGTGTCAATCTGTTTGCTTCCAACCTTTGACGCATCCATTCCGATGCTTCTTCGACATCTATGTCTACGGACGTGTTGTTACATGGATTATTCGTTGTCAAATACTTTTTGGCATAATCGGGGTCGAGAAAAGCAACCAAATCCCAATCTACCGCCCACTTGCCATAATACCCTTTGTAAATAAACATATTAGAAACACCTCCCCTCAAATTTGTGATTGTGGGGGGCCGAAGCCCCCCCCTGAAAAGGTTATTACTTCATGCAGGAACACTTCTTGAGGCCAGTCAGATCGCAGCGAACAATAGACGCTTTGATGGCATCCGATGCTCCTTGCGCTTTCTTGCATGTTTTCTTGTGGATTCGCCCGTCGTCTGTGGTGATGAGATTGGTCACTTTTCTGGTAGCAATGGCATCAGCGACGATCTGGCCATACTGATCTTTCTCCAACTTGACGTATGTTTTGTCGCCGAATTGATACAGTATACCGTCACCATACCTACCGCCCTTCATTTCTTTGACACATGCTTTCACATCCTTGTTTTTGGTAGAACAAATAGCCGCAATAGACATAATCTTGTACCTCCTAAATAGTTTTGAGATAGCGTTTGTAAACAGGTTGATAGATATTCACTTCATAGCAATGACAGAGATTGCGCGCCGCTTTCTTGGACAGCCCAAGATTTCTCAGGCGGCAGTAAATATGAAGTGGGCAGAGACGATGCTGTAATTTTTGTTTGAAGGTTTCCATACTATTCTCCTAGAGAGACCTGGAGAACCCATAACCTCTACGATAGCAGTTGAGGAAGATGATGAGGTACTTGGGGTTTTTGATGGGATAAAATTGTTTAGAAGTTTTGGTGCTCCAAATGGCCTTCCCTTCTTTGTCCTTTTTGATGTTAAACACCTTTTTCATCCTCAAGATGGCACCGTTGTATCCCCATTTCTTGGATGTGACGGCTTCGATATTCTTGATGGGAACCCATTTCTTCCCCTCCAACCTCTTCGGGATAACCCAACGACCTGACGCCATGTTGTAGGTTTGTCGATACGTCACTCTCATATTAAAATCCATAATTTTCACCCCCTCTCATACTGTATAAATGAGAAAGTTGTCGGGATCATAACGAAAGAGAGTGCCACAGTGAGAGCACACCACATCTTCGCTTTCCCCCAGTTCCACGATGTTGACGATGATCGGGGAACCGCAATTCAGGCACTCGAATTCGTCCTCGTCTTCGCTACCCATTAACTCATGCATTGTTGGCATTTATATCACCTCCTTTGGCTAGTATAGTATTACTCAGACTCCTCCTGCCATGCCTGTAAAGATTCTTCGAGCCTTTGGATTTTGTCTTTGGCCTCCAACAACGCACCGATTAATTCCTCAAAAGTCAATGATTTGACGATTTCTTCATTAGTGTCATGCGTTGTATCAGCGTACAGACACTTCAATGCATGTCTAATACAGGTTTCGGCATCTAATGTAGGACGATTCGATTCCAATGCTTCTTTGCCATAATCCTTCACAATATCACCTCCTTTTTGTGGAATAGTCTGTTCAATGCCTTTATGTAAATACTGTACATTGAAATGAACTAAAGAAGACATAGTCATGGCTAATACATGCAGTCCAGGGTAACGCGCACTTATTTTCAATAGTGGATCCCTGAAATTGACGTTAAATGAGTATTTACGTCTGGAACGACGTGAGCTAGTCCAAGTACCGCTGGTAAGAAACACCACTTTACACAATGGATACTTCTTTGCAAGGGCTTCCACCTTACGAGCAATGGATTCACTGTTTACTGGCCCTATTAGAATTTCAGCTCTTTTCATAGAACTGATTCGCACCCATGTGTCGGCTTTGAACTGTGCTTTTTCTGGTTTCACCGCATTCCCAATAAGAATACCCAACTGATCGCACGTTTTCTTCATAATTATGGCTACTTCTAGATTATCCGTGATGATGGTGTGGTGGTTTTTCTTATGAAGAGACGCGCAGAAGGGTGTTGGAGTACCAGCCAACATACCATATCCTCCCGCTGGCAACACATGCATAAGATAGTCATTAATAGCGTCGCAAGCGTTAGTTTCTTTTTTATTGGCCCTCATAAATCCATATGTTTTACAGGATTCGTGGAATGCGTTGGAGGTATTCATTTGGGCTTTCTTGAATTCCAGAGGGGATTCTCTTCGAAGTTGATTGATGGCGTAGGCTACCTTATATTTCTTTACACCCAACTGAGTAGCAATATCAATGAGAATTTTTCTTGGCAGCCGACCACTCAAATCATACTGATTTTGTTCGAGAATCTCTTTTACGCGGCTGGTTAACGGATTTACTCGCATACTCGTACCTCCCATCTTGTAAACGTTTTAGATATCCATTAACAAATGGGCAATTCTTTTTATTGCAGTATCCTGTTTCGTTAATAGTACACCCAACGTTTAATGGTTCCTTTGACGCTATTCTCCATGGGCACGGTTTGGGTTGTCCCACCAACATCACCTCCTTTCATTTGGTTTTGGTGTCTCGAAACTAAAATGCGGTGGCTCCAAACATCCGCTTGATCTAGGTACATCTGCCTAGTTGGGGAGCATGGTGAGAAAATGTAAGTGGTAGCCACCGAATATATGTGTGCTCATCGGTTTGTCTTGGCATTACATCACCTTGAGCACGCAGCGCGGGTCTATGAACGCCCAATTGTTGTTGGGCAACAGCACTTTAACAGCGCCGCGGAAGGATTTGTAGGTGCCCTTTACCACCGCATCGGTCTCAGGGCTGCCTTCCATTATGGATAGTTTACATCTAATCCTGTCTCCTTCGACAACGGGGATAACCTTAGTTTCAATTTTCTTGACCGCGGCTTCCACGGCCGCGGCGATCTTTTCGCCGAGAATGTCTTGTGCCATATTCATACTCTCCTGTTAGAAATGATTGATGTGTGGGTAGATACAGAATCCTTTTTCATAGAGCGGCCGAATGGGTGGGGTGATGAAACGTTTCGACCTTTTCATGAGGTCAGGACGATCGTATTGCCTGGCAGCATGTTTATACCAGTACTTCCAGGTCCTGGGCGCGTCATGGTGCGAAGAATTCCATATATCACGCCTGATAGGCTTGGTGAAAACAGAATTCTGAATGGGTACAAAACTGAAAGTTAAAGGTTTGTTGCTTTTGACTGGCGTGGGAAGAGAACGATCTATCTGTCGAATCTTGCCAGTCGCCCTGTCTTCTACGATAACGATTCGTCCCATAAGGTTAGTCCTTCTAGTGGATGGTTTTGGATGGAACAACATAAAGCGTTCGCAGTATCTTGTAGTTTGTGGTTTGCCCTCCGCCGGGGATGACTTGTAATGTGGGTTTGGGGGTTTTGATGTATTGTACTGGTACTCTGACAATGACTCCTTCCTTGATCAGGTGGGTCTCGAACATTTTGCGCGTCTCTACCAATCCCTCAATCACCTTGTTGGTGTTGAGTAAGAGTTGCGTCTTGTTGTTTCTGGTCGCGAAGGAATAAAATTGACGATGCGTATCGAGTACAACGTCTATGTGATGTAATAAATCTTTTGCTTTCTTGGTTGTATTATCCAGTGGTATCACCTCCTTTCTTTTGATTTAGGTTCCAAAAGAACCTACTAAAGGAACAACCCTTTGTTAGCAGCTGTTCTTTTAGTAGGGACTTTCGTCCCTACGCTTGTATTAAAGCGACTCTTGCCAATGGATCTGAATGCCCTCACCACGATGTCGCAAGTCTTGAATGACCGCAATATACTCGAAACTTCGTGGAAGAGGAAGTTCATTCAAATCAATAGACAGTGTGCCATTAGGTCTTCTGACTAGGCGAAGAGTCTGCCTAGAGTTGCTACCGCGAATGGTATCAGTAGCGAGCTGAATACCTTCGGCAACAGTCTGCACTATCCAGCAATTGGGCATAGATATCACCTCCTTTCATATCTTGATTTTATACTCAACTTATACCCCAGATAAAAACCCAAAACCCGATACCTATAAGAAAACACATCGTGTCGAGTACGAATTTTATAACCACACTACACCACCTCCTTTACGTAGTAATTATCTTTACTGCCGTTAAACCTATACATTACAGCTCTTTTATTTACTTCCAATTTTTTACTGAGTTGACTCATAAAGTTAAGAAATGCTCTTTCAGGCGAATTAGCGTGGGTGTACAACTTAAACAATTCGCCAGAGTAATTGAAGATTCCTTCATAGAGCGTTTTAGAGTTTATGGTAAGTGAGCCGTGGACAGGGCAATCAGGATTTACCACCGGCTCCAACGCAGTAAGCTGCGTACAAATACATGGTTTTTGAATAGTTAAAGATATTTTCATCTTATAATTACCTCCCGAACCACATCCAGCGGATAAATCCGCTGCTCATGTTTCCTGATAACTATTAAAACATGGTTGTTAGATTCTGTTTTTATTACTTCATCCAACTTTATCCTTGTATTGTCTCTAAACGTAATTTGTGCTTCCATTCAATCCTCCTCACGTACATAATTTAGAAATACCGTAGGCAATCATAAAGCCGATTGCCCAGATTACGCCACATGTTGACATTGCAATCAACAACTTTTTATATAATTTTATATTATCACCTCCTTTCTCTGCAAGCTGGGCACCGTACATATCCAACGTTTGCTGTATCAGTGCCATAGTTAGCCGTCATGAACATATGTGCTGGGATACCTTTTATACTGCATTGTATAAAATGATTTATGCAGCATTGTGGATAGCCGTAATGTATTCCAGCAGCATAGGTCATTTCCACAAATGAGATTTTGCCAAATATCACTAATCGGGTGAAAAAATCAGTAATTTCAGGTTTATGAACATGCATACTTTTCGCTTTACTTCTAACATGTTCCAGAATATGTGGAGGTACTTTTCCCACGGCAAATTGATCCTTGTCAATCCACAACCATTTTTGATATGGGTTGGGGCCGGGTTCCAGTCGCATGGGAATGTTTTCATTCCATGTGAAGATCCTGTAATCCATCAACACCCCCATCACGTCAAATGGAATAGACATAGCAACACCTCCTTTCTAGGTAGATTTATTAGTCTCATTACTCTCATAAAAAGGTTCGGTGGGAGAGGTTCCCCTCCCCCGCCTCATAACTTTATTGTATTGTAGGATTGTCCATCGTCAGCTCGATCTGTGCCACTTCAGGACAAGGAACAAACGTGTCTTCTTGCCCATCAGAGCATTCAGCATTGTAATGACGGCACTTGGTGTTCCGGCAGAATAAGCGTACCACGTCCAATTTGAAAGAATCCAACTCAGTTGGGCCCTTGCTTCTAACGAGTTTCATATGTATTACTCCTTTCAATCCTTTGTTTGTGAATTTTTAAGCTATTTTTGCCATTGCTTGATGAGGTTGAGATAGGAAATCATTCTGTCCAGAAATGTTGTTGGAAAAGTAACCCACCTAAGATCGGCTTTTACACCATTTTCCGTACCATCTTCGGTCTCCTTCCACGTTTCAATGACAATGTGGTCATCGTCCGCGTGTGCAGAGACATCAATCATGTCGTAGGTTGTTTCCCCTTCTACCTCCAACTCTTCCAGCTGAAATTCAAATTCAATCTTGTCAATACACATTTGTAAGTTACCTCCGGTTTGTTTGATTTACAGGGAGAAACCCCCTGCTTCCATCTACTCGAAGAATAGACAGAAGCAGGAAGGCGACTACCAGCCTCCTTGAGCGGATAGTCGCACTTCCCTAATTAGTGCAGTAGGGAATTAGCCTACTACTTTGCAACTCCGGTTGCGGCGCGCTTTGAAGCCTTCAGCGCATTGATCTTTTTGACCGGCGCCACAGTCTTCGCTTCCGGTAAGGTAGCGAAATCGCACTGTCCACCACGATGATTGCGCCATGCAACACCGGCTTCGGAATAAACCGAACAATGACCATTCTCAACCGCTTTGGGACAATAGCTGTGAATGATACAATACATAATAACACCCCCTAGATTTGATTTCGAGAGACAAAGCCTCTCATAAAAAGGTTCGGTGAGGGAAGGGTTCTCAATCCCTCCCTCACCTCATTTTGTGTTAATACGCCATTCTGGCTTTTTTGGCCACGAACTGGCGAAGGATTCTTCTCTGCTCAAGAAAAATCCTGAATGAGTCCTTCTTGTCCTTTTCGCATTCAGGACAATAAGAGATCTCGTCCTTTGCCGGCGCGTCAAACGGTATCCCGCAGACGCTACAAATTTTACGCGTAAGCGTTTAAATCACCTCCTTTCATACGAGTTTGATTGTGTCATGAACACGAATGGTGAGAACTTGCGTGGTGACTTCTTTACCAGCGTCTGGATGGTCAAAAGAGAACCACGCAGTGCGTAGTTTATCTTCGCTGAATCCACCCTTGACTAGGTACTGAATGATCGCCTCTTCAATGTCCTCCGCGAATAGTCTACCTTCTTTCACTGCTTCTGGGTAAACAAAGGAAGACTGCATTTTCATCTCGTTTTCGAGAAATGTGCCTAGTAATGATATTCCCATAGTATCACCTCCTTTCTTAGTTACATTT
>Ga0105106_10002159_pt1 | contig 14155 bp, 14 predicted proteins | sample PPLLaktember2015_5_FD_79109 | JGI IMG/M metagenome (GOLD analysis project Ga0105106, IMG submission 79109) | Freshwater sediment microbial communities from Prairie Pothole Lake near Jamestown, North Dakota, USA - PPLs Lake P8 Core (1) Depth... | ecosystem: Environmental > Aquatic > Freshwater >...
AGCAGTGAATAGCCCTCCGGGAGGCCGCCGCCCAGCATCGTATCCAGACGGGGCACGCCGAGGCTCAGGCGTTTGAGCGCGTGAGGCGCGTCGTCCGTCCCGCGCTCCGGTGGGATGCCCGCACCCATGATCGCGCGCGGAAAGACCTGAACGCCCTCGTCGTTGATGCGGAACGTGTGCAGGCCCGGGAGTGTACGCTGCCCGCGCATTTTCTTGACTTCGATCTTGCGCACCATCGACTCGCCGTAGATATTCTGAGTGAGCCAGATCAGGCCGTCCGCCACGGTAAAGACCGGATTGGATTCGCTTTCGGAGACTTGGTATTCGCCGACGAGGAATGTCGTCGCCTGCCAGCTCGTGAGGTGCATGCCGAGATGCTGGACGAAATGCTGCAAGGCAGCACCGCCGCCCGGCTCGCCCTTCGCGCTCAAGACGACCGACCGGAACGAATCGACGATGACGAGCGCAGGCGCGTCCGCTTCGACCTCGCGCAGGATGCGCGCCAGAACGCGGTCGAAATCGCCGTGCAGGACCTCCTCGGCGAGATTGACGAAGCGGATGGAGTCGTTGACCTTGTCGAGGTCGAAGAACGCGAACTGCTGCTGGTATCGCAGCATTTTCAACGGCGGCTCACCGAGCACCGTGAAAAAGAGCGCGCGCCGGTCCGGTTTCGCCAACGCGAACATGATCTGGTGCGCGAGCGTCGTCTTACCCGAACCGGGCGAGCCCGCGATCAGGTTGAACGAAAACTCGGGCAGTCCCCCGCCCAGCAGCAGGTCGAGTCCCGGAACGCCCGTCTCCAGGCGCTGGATGGATACTTTATCGGTCATTGCTGGACTCCTGCGAACGGCCCTCGGCGCTGGCGTCGGGCGGCGCGTCATGGACAAGACGGGCCGTCAACCCTTCGCCGATCAGCGAATTGAGCAGCCCTGTGAAAGTGAGCAGCAGCGTGCGATCGGCATCTGCGGCGAGCGCGGGGTGGCGCTCGAGACTCTGCTTGAGGCTCGCGAAAAACGATTCCTGCGCGTCGGATTGCGGTGACGGGGGCAACAGGAAGGGAAAAGCCGCCTGGGTGAGAAGCAGGCTGCGCGCGTAGAGCACGCGAAAGCCGCGCTCACCGATGATCGGCGTGAGGCGTTCGGCCAGGCGTTGCCAGGCGCGTACCGCCCTCTCTGCGGAACTTTCCGCCCGCCCTTCCGGGCCGGCTCCCTGCGTGTCCATCCTTGCATTATCTGAGCCGACGCGCTTGTCATCAACCGGGCGCGCGTAGCGCTTCCCCATCATCCACCCCGCCGCGCGCTCGACAGGCGCGTGCTCAGGTCACGACTCGTCCCGCGGACGCATCCGCATTTCGACGCGACGGTTGCGCGCGCGGCCGGCAGCCAATCGTCGTCATGCCGTTCGTATACGATTCCACGACGAGACTGCTTCCGAGAGCGGTCTGTGCACCCCGGCGGCGTTGCGCAGCCTGCGGCCAGTAGGGCGGCGAGGCCGAGCGCTACCCACGAGCACAGGCTGCACGAACGGGCACAGAAAGCGATCGATCGGGGACGGCATACGGTGGCGGCGGCGCGCAGCGGGCGCACCACTTTCGTCAGGACCGGGTCGAATCGATGACGGTGCCGGTTTCAGCAGTTCCGGAAGCGACTCCCAATTCGTTCTGGTTGCTCAGTTTCTTCGCCTGCTTCGCCACCCGTGCAAGCTGCTTCTTGCCCGCCTGCTTGCGTCGCCGCGTTTGAACCATTTGCGAGTGAGTCATGCACCCTCCTTGTTTTATGTTGAGCCAGCACGACCATGATGACCGAAAGGTCTTCGACTGTATGTGCGCTGCCGCACCGAGACCCTTGCGCGATCGGCCGACAATCAATCCGTCGCTCAGAATACGTCGTCAACCTGACACCGCACGAGAAAGCGAACGACCCGAGACGGGCGTTCGCAGGGAGGCACCATGAAAAAAGCAGAGATCTATTCCATTCCCGTGAAACACCAGCCCGGCTACGCTTGGAAGTGGCGTGCGCTGGCCGGCAAGGCCGAATCGAAGGCGTCGTTCGACTTTTACTTCGACTGCCTCGGAGACGCCCGTGAGCACGGTTATGACGTCGAGCTGACGCAGGCGGTCGGCACCAACGCGCCGGGTGGAGCCCGCCACAAGCTGGCGTAAACGGCAAACGGCTGCCGTCGCTCACGGCAGCCGGGTCCACTGACTTTCCACGCGCGCAAAGCCCCTGCGTCGTGCTGCTTTCCTCGTTGCGCCTTCCCCGTTTTCCTGCCGCAACCTCACCGACAGGGCCCTACAATGTGGACTGCAGCGTGCGGATCATCCAGCGCTGACAGTCGACCGCAGAAAAGCACACCACTCAGAGCTGCTGGAAATGGCATCAACACCCTATGCCTCGCTGAGCGAATACATCGATCTCCTGCTCGATGCCATCTGCGTGGTGGACGAAGAGGGACGCTACGTGTACGTGAGCGCCAGTTTCGAGCGCATATTCGGCTACGCTCCAGAGGAAGTGATCGGCAGACGCATGATCGAGCTGGTGCATCCCGCGGACAGGGACCTGACCCTGCAAACGGCCAGCGGAATCATGTCCGGCGATCCCCAGTTCCATTTCGAGAATCGCTACGTGCGCAAGGACGGCCAGATCGTCCACATCATGTGGTCGGCGCGCTGGTCGGAGGGACACCGGTTGCGGGTCGCGGTCGCGCGCGACATCACCCGGCGCAAGCGCGCCGAGGCCGTACAGGCGGCGCTCTACGCGATTTCCGAAGCCAGCCATGTTGCAGAGGATCTCCGCACTCTCTTTCAACAGATCCATCGCATCATCGGAGAGTTGTTGCCGGCGTCGAATCTTTCCATTGCGCTTTACGATGAAAAGAGCGGCGAGGTGAGCTTTCCCTACCACGTCGACGACCGCGTGCCTGCGCCCGCCCCGCAGAAACTCGATACGGACACGCTGTGCGCCAAAGTGATCCGCAGCGGCCAGCCGCTGCTGCTCACGCCGGGCGATGACGCTGCACGGCCTGAGGATTCAGGCGCTCATGACGAGGCTCGCGCCGAAAACCCTTCCCGAAGCTGGCTGGGCGTGCCGCTCGAGACCCAGAAAGGCACCATCGGAGCGCTGATGGTACGGAGCGACGCCGAGACGGCGCACTACACCAGGAAAGATCAGGAGCTCCTGCAGTTCGTGTCCAACCAGATCGCCGCCGCCATCGAGCGCAAGCAGATGATCGAGAGCCTGCAGCGCGAGGCCCTTTACGACCGTCTGACCCAGCTGCCCAACCGCGGTCTGTTCCACGACCGCATGCAGCTCGCGTTGGCCAGGGTGCGGCGCGATCAGGTGCGGCTGTCGCTGCTCTACCTCGATCTGGATAATTTCAAGCAGGTGAACGATGCCTACGGTCACGCGATCGGCGATCTGCTGCTCCAGAACGTCGCCCGGCGTCTCGAGCAGTGCGTCCGCGCGGGCGATACGGTGTCGCGCTTCGGTGGAGACGAATTCGTGGTCCTGCTGGAATACATCGGTTTGCCGGAGCACACCGAATTGTTCGTAGAGAAAATCCGCAGCGCCCTCGAGAAGCCTTTCGACCTGGCGGGGCACAAAGTGAATCTTCGGGCGAGCATCGGGGTCGCGCACTGCCCCCTCCATGGCGACCAGGAAGAAGAGCTCCTGCGCCATGCCGACGAAGCCATGTATCTCGCGAAAAGAGGTGCCGGCGGCTTTGAGATCGGGGACGATTCCGCGCCCCGATAAACAGAATCGCGGCCGTTACCGCGGCCCGGGCCCGCGGTAACGGCGCGGGAGCGTCAGCGCTTGATGACGATGTTCGCCTCCTTGACCAGTCTTTTCCACTGCACCACGTCGCTCTGGATCCGGTTGCGGAACTGCTCGGGCGGGCCGCCCGCCGCTAGCATGCCTTCGGTCGCGAGCCACTTGCTGATCGCATCCGAGCGGATGACCTTCCCGAACTCCTCGTTCATCCGCTTGACGATCGGCTGCGGAATGCCTTTCGGACCCCAGATGCCGTACCAGTGCGTCACCGAATAACCCGGTACCGTTTCGCCGATCGAAGGCACGTCGGGCACGGCGGGATTGCGCTTGGGCGTAGTGATGCCGATGGGGTAGAGCCGACCCGCCTTGATGTGCGGGATGCTGGGGACGAGGCTGCTGAAGCTCGAGTCCACTTCTCCTGCCAGCAGTGCGTTCATGACGGGGCCACTGCCCTTGTACGGCACGTGCGTGATGTTCACCTTCGTCATCAACTGAAAGAGCTCCTGCGAGAGGTGCCCCAGCCCGCCCACGCCCGCGGAACCGAAATTGAGCTTGCCGGGATTGGCCTTGGCGTACGCGATCAAATCCTTGACGCTCTTGATCGGCCTCTTCGGATGCATCGTCGCGATGAGCCCGGTTTCCCCGACCAGGATGATCGGCGTGATGCCGGTCACCGAGTCGTACGGCAGATTGTGCAGCGCGGCGTTGGCGCCGTAGCTGCCGGAAACGAGTATGAAGGTGTAGCCGTCGGGCACGGCGTTCACCGCCATGCCGGCGCCCAGCGTGCCCCCGCCGCCGGGACGGTTGTCGACCACGATCGACTGCCCGATCGCTTCCGACACGAGCGGCCCGAGCGCGCGCGCCAGAATGTCGGAGCCGCCGCCCGGCGCGAACGGCGTCATCAGCCGGATGGGCCGCTCCGGCCACTTGCCCTGCGCCTGCACGCCCGCCGGGGTGAGCGACAGCGCTACCGCGGCTGCCGCCAGACCGACGCCCGCGCGCAGGCGGGAAGCTCTGCGGCGGAACCCGGCCGCCGGGAGTACTAACCGGTGCGAAATGCCTCCTGCATTCATAATGGTCATGCTTACTTCCTCCTCGTTTGTCCGGACACCTTCCCGCCGGTCACCCGGCGGATGATCCGGATTTAAGAAAACCATAGCCGCGTCGCCGGGATCGCGAAGCTCACTCGCGGTGTGGCGGCGAGTGCAGCGCGCTGATGTCCGCGCGGGCATGCTGCCATGATGCCACAACCGCCGCGGCCGCTTTACCACGGCGTTGCGGATCAGCCTGCCGCAGTCAGGTTCAGCGCCGCCACGATCGCCATGAGCTCCGATAAATCCTGCAGTCGATCGAGAGAGCCTGCGAGCTTCACGACCCTGTCGATCGCGGTCCTGGGCAGGCACGCGCTCACGACGTGACGGAATTTGTACTCGATGTCCTCCGGCGAGAGCGGATGCTCGGGGCTGCCGCGGCGATGAAGCAGCAGCTTTTCGAACGAGCGGCCGCCTTTCGCGCGCACTTTCATCCGGGCCGCATGGCGGAACGGCGCGCCCATGCCGTCGATTTCGGGATCCACCCGGGCGCTGATGCGTTCGATGAAACCAAGGATCTTCGGATCCTTCAGCCGGTCTTCGCGGTACTGGTCCGTAAAAGCCATGCCGTCCAGCGCAATCACGGCAAGACCGTAGTACAGGTTCATCTGCGCCGCCGTCACGCCCTGCGCCTTGTATTCCCATGCGCAATGCACGTGCGTCATCGGGCTCAGGCCCGCTTCCACGTGCTCGATGTCGTCGGCTTCGAGCTCGTGCTCGCGCATGATCTCTGCGAGACCGTCGAGCGCGGTATGAATGCTGGTGACGCTTGCATGGGGCTTGTAGCCGACGTTGAGCGTTTCCCAGGTCGAACCTAGCCCTGCCGTCAGGCGCGACGCATTCGGTTGATCCGAGTACACGCTGAGGTACCCGCCATACGCAGCTTCCAGGACATCGGGGATGCCCGTGAACTCCGCCTGCGCGAGCAGCGCGGAATACACTCCGCTTTGGGCCGCGCGGCCCGAATGGAAGCGCTTCACCATCGCGCCTTCCTGCGCCGCCATGAGGCCGCCGGCCTGCGAACCGACAATGCCGAGCGCATGCTGAAACCGGAGCGCATCCAGGCCCAGCATGCGCGCCGCTGTCGCGGCAGCGGCGAACGCACCGGACGTGCCCTGCGGATGAAAGCCGCGGAAGAAAAGACTCATGGTCGCGGCGTTGCCCACGCGTGCGCCGACTTCGTAGCCGGCGCTCATGCCGGTGATCACGTCGCGACCCGTCGTGCCCTCTTTGTCCTCTGCGAAAGCGAACGCGACCGGGGTCGCCAGGGAGCCGATGTGGATGATCGATTCCTTGTGAATGTCGTCGAGCTCGAACGCGTGGCCGCCCGTGCCGTTCACCAGCGCGGCGAGCGCCACCGAGGTCTTCGTGCCCATGCCGATCAGCGAAGCGGCCGGACGTGCGCCTTCTGCGAGCGCAAGATCGGCGACTTTGCGCGTCCACGGCAAAGTCGCGCCGAAGAGGCAACAGCCGATGCTGTCCAGCACGGAGAGCTTGATGCGCTCGACCACCTCCCGCGGCAGGTCATCGAACTTGAGCTGCGCGGCAAACGCGGCGAGATCGCGCGTCGCATGCTCGAGCAATGGAGGTTTGGCGCTGCTCATTTTTCCAGTCGTCCTTTCGTTACGGTAAAGACCTCATGGGCAGGAAGCCGCATGTGCATGTCTTTCGCTCACACTTCCCGGGCTATTGCGCCCGTCCGCCGGCGCGCGCGAAAAGTCTACGCTGAGCGCGACCATCCACGCGTCGCGCAGGCACGACAGGAAATCACCGGGTCTGTAGGCATCGCCGACCACCGCATAGGGCACGCCGGCGGCCTGGCAAAGTCGAGCGGCTTCCTGATCCGGCGCCGGGCCGATCGCAACGATCAGGAAATCGCCAATTTCGAGCTGGGTCTCAGCGCCGTCGGCGCCCTCGAGCTCGAGATGCGAGCCTTCGGCGTTCCGCACGATCGCGCGGGTGAGTATGCGTGCGCCGCGCGCTTCCACGCGCTCGACGAGCTCCATGCGGTTGTTGCGCGCCATGCCGTTCGCAACGGCCGCGAGCGCCTCCACCACTGTGCAGCGTATGCCGCGCAGGCTCAGGAGATCGGCGGTCTCCATGCCGACCATGCCGCCTCCGATGATCGTGGCGGCGCTTCCATCAGGTATGCGATGCGGGTCGGTCAGGACGTCCCACGCATGCACGACTGCAACCCGCGCATTCAGACGCGACGTATCGAACGGACACGGCCTGGCATGCGCGCCGGTTGCCACGATCACCAGGTCGGGCGCATACGCGCGGATGGATAGTGCCGTCGCGGCGATGCCGGTTTTGACCGGCACCCGCAGGCTCTGCAGCTCTTCCCAGCGATAGCTCCACACCGGCTCGACCTCGTGCTTGTCCGGTGCCGCGACGGCGAGGTGGATCTGACCGCCCGGACGATCGGCTTTCTCCCACACCTCGACGCAATGGCCGCGACCGGCGAGCACGCGCGCGGCCTCGACACCGCTCACGCCGGCGCCGAGCACGAGCACGCGCCGCGGCTCCGCGGTGCGCGAGGCCGGAAAGAGTTGCGGCTCCGCGTATTCGAGCGCTTCGAACTCGGTGCCGATGACCGGGTTGTGCACACACGCGACGTCCTTCTCCAGCGTCAGACGCTCGAAGCACACGTTGCACGCGATGCACTTGCGTATGGGCGCGTCGATTTTCCCGAACGCCTTCAACGCCCAGTGCGGGTCGGTGTAAAGCGCGCGTCCGACCGAAACGAAATCCGCGCTGCCGCTGGCGAGCACCGCCTCGGCATCCGCGGGATCGACGATACGGCCGGCAACGAACACCGGAATCGAGACGGCTTCCTTGATCGGTTTCGAATACGGCGCCAGGAAACCGCGGGGAAACGACGGCGGCTGTATGCAGTACTTGGAGAGCTGCGGGCTTTCGTTGCTGCCGCCCGAAATGTCGAGCGCCACGACGCCTGCGTCTTCCAGAAGACGTGCGAGCTCGATGATGTCTTCCTGCGGATAGCCGCCTTCCGCGAACTCGCTCGCGCTCAGACGAACGATCAGCGGGAAATCGGGCAGCTCGTCCCTGAGGCGCGCGATCGTTTCCAGGAGCAGTCGTGCGCGGTTCTCGAACGAGCCGCCGTACCGGTCGGTCCGCTTGTTGATGCGCGGGGTGAAGAACTGCTGGAAGAGATAGCCGTTGCCCGCGTGGATCTCCACGCCGTCGTAGCCGGCCTGCTCGAGCCTGCGCGCGGACTGAACGAAGAGCGTCTGGATCTCGTGGATCTCCGGCACCGTCAGCGGACGCACCGCGTCACCCGTGTTCGGGTTCTTCCACGGGGAAGGGCCCACCGGCTCCATGTTGAGAACGTGCCGCCGCAGCAATCCGCCCCGATGATTGAGCTGCCCACAGACTGCGGCGCCGTGGCTCTTTATCGCTTCGACGATGGCGGCAAGCCCCGGTATGAACCGGTCGTGATAGCAGCATAGCGTGTTGTGATGCGGCCGCGCGTATTCGGTGACGACCATCGCCTCCGTCATGATCATTCCCACCCCGCCGCGGGCGCGCTCGGCGTAGTAGAGCTTGTCGCGTTCGGTCGACAGCCCGTCGGTGGTGCTGTAGTTGGTGCCCATCGGCGCCATCACGACGCGATTGCGTACGCGCAGCGGTCCGATCCGGCCGGGCTCGGCGAGGAGCATGCTCATGGTTCCTGATATTGATTCGAAGCGCCCCTGACCGGCGCGTTTACGCCAGCGCCGGATGCCTCTCGAGCCACTGCGTCGCCCGCTCGTAGGCATGACCCACCCGGTAGAGCAACGCTTCGGCGTAGGGCTTACCCACGATCTGCATGCCGAGGGGCAGACCCGCTTTGCTGAAACCCACCGGCACCGCGAGCGCCGGGCTACCGGTCACGTTGAAAGGCGCCCGCGCCTGTCGGCCATAGGTGCGGTCGAGCGCCTCGGCGTCGTCGATACGACACGCCGGGTCGTGCGCGCTTGCGGTGATCGCGACGTCGATGTCCGAGAACAGAGCGTGGAAGTCATGGGTGAGGCGCGCACGCACACGTGTCGCGTTGATGTAGTCGGCGGCACGCACGAAAGCGCCCGACATGAACCGCTCGCGCGTCACACTCGCGTAATCCTGCGGGCGCTCGCGCAGCCATTTCTCGTGTATCGCATAGGCTTCACTGGTGAGCAGCGTTCGATTGCACGCGGCGTATACGCCGAGCGGCGCAGTTTCGATCTCGCGTACCGTTGCGCCGAGATCGCCGAGCACCTTCACCGCCGCTTCGATCGCCGCCACCATCTCGGCATCGCCTTCCATGTCGCGCGTATAGAAGTGGCGGATCACGCCTACTCGCAAGCCGCGCACACCGCGCTCGAGATCGGCGGTGTAGCCGCCCACCGCGGCGTTCACGCTGCCGGGATCGAGCACATCGTAGCCTGCGATCAGGTCGAGCATCAGCGCGTTGTCGCGCACCGTGCGCGTGAGCGGACCGACGTGATCGAGTGAATACGCCAGCGGAAACACCCCGCGCCGGCTCACCAGGCCATAGGTGCCTTTCATTCCGACCACACCGCACATCGTCGCCGGGTTGCGGATCGATCCGCCGGTGTCGCTGCCGATCGCGGCCGGCAGGAACCCCGCCGCGGTAGCCACACCCGAGCCGCTCGAGGATCCGCCGCAGAAATGCTCCCGGTTCCACGGATTGCGCGCGGGCGGCCACGGCAGATCGAAACAGGGCCCGCCGGTGGCGAACTCGTGCGTCGAGAGCTTGCCCATGAATACGCCGCCAGCCGCGCGCAGCTTCTGCGCGACGACGGCATCGGCGCGCGCGACGTTGCCCTCCAGGATCTTCGAATGAGCGGTCGTCGGCAGACCCGCGTAATCGACGATGTCCTTCAGGCCGTACGGCACGCCGTGCAGCGGACCGCGCCAGTCACCGCGCGCGATTTCGGCCTCGGCACGCCTTGCATCCTCGAGCGCAATCTCCGGCGTCGGGCGCAAAAACGCGTTGAGCTTCCCGTCGTGCCTTTCGATGCGGGCGATGAGGGCCCGGGTATATTCGACCGGTGAAAGCTTCCTGCCGCGCAGCAGCTCTGCGGCTTCGGCCATCGTGAGATAGGCGAGATCGGTCATCGCCACTCCTACCGGTCGAGCCGGAAAACGTGCGCAGGCTCGTCGGCCGGCGTGAGGTCCGCCGTCGGCAGCGCGGCCTGACGCGCCTGCGCAGTCCTCGTCGCACGCAGTAGCTGCTGCAGATGTTCGTCAGTAAGATGCGTGAGGCCGGCATCGATCGCCATGCCACGTACCGCCTCCAGCGTGATCTCGTTCTTCATCGTACGCTCCTTGACGTTTAGTGCTCGATGTTCCTGTCTAATTAACTCATTCACCCGACCCTGGAGGAACCCATGAGGGAACCGTATGTCCGTGCCGGCAAGATCAACTGGATCGCCAGGGGTACCGACGTGGGAGTGCAGGAGCGCACGCTCGCGCCGGGACAGGTGATCCCCTGGCACTACCACACCATTATCAGCGACACGACCTACTGCGTCGAAGGCACCGTGCAGATCGAGATGCTCGCCCCGCCCGAGCGCGTCCTGCTCGCCGTGGGTCAAAGCCACGTGATCCCGCCCAACCGCCCCCACCTGATCACGCCCCACGGCGATCGCTCCTGCCGCTTCCTGCTCATCCAGGGCGTCGGCGAATACGACCGCCATCCCATCGACCCGACGACGTGGGGAGGGTTGCAAGGGTAAGGTCGCGTAGGGGCCGCTCGAAAGCACCCGCGCTTTTCGCGATATCTGTGCGCTGCCGCAACGAGTGGGCCGCGGCGTCGGCCGATCATGATTTCGTATCGTCAATACGGAGTAAATGAACGTAGGCCTCAGATTTTTCTAACAATCAGCGGCCCCTGGGTACGGCGAATGCACAGGGGGCGTGCTGGACTACGACATCGACGCTCGCCTTCCGGAGTGCGCTATCTCCGATTTCTCTAGGACCCACATGAAACGATTCGCAGCTCTTCTGTTGTTATCCGCAACATCCATTACCGGTGCATATGCACAAAGCCAGACACCTGCGTCCGCCGCAGCTTCAATAGCAGCAGCGAGCGGCATCGCGGAAGGTGATTACGCGGGCACGGTGCAGCGACGGGGTGGAAAGGGCTCCTCCGATCTCAAGATGACCATTCGCGACGTCACCACCGACGGACGCATCACAGCGACAGTCGCGGCAACGCATCCGCGCGCGGCCTGCGCCAAGCGTTTGCCGATGAACGGCATCGTTCTACCTGAAGGGTTGATGCGGCTGACGGTCGACGACGGCGTGCCCAAAGGCTGCGAACGCGTGTATCACCTGAAAGTCGGCTCGGGTGGCAGTCTCTCCGGCACCTACTTCAACGGAAGAACCGCCCCCAGGAAATCCGCTTCGCGTTAATGCGGGAGTTCAAGGCCGCACGCGCGTAGCGCGGGCTTTTGGATCAACAATTAGGGCTGCCCGAAAGCAGCCCTAATTTTTTGAAGGTTGGCGGGCCCGGAGGGATTCGAACCCCCTACCCCTTGGTTCGTAGCCAAGTACTCTATCCAGATGAGCTACGGGCCCGTTGAGCGTTGAATTGTATCAAAGAACACCTACTTGCGCCCCGCGGTACGCAGCAGCAGCACCGGTACTTCCGCCGCATGCACGACCGCTTCGGCGTCGCTCCCGAGCACCACGTGTCGAATGCCGCGTCGGCCGTGAGTGCCCATCACGATCAGATCGGCGCGCCACGTCTTTGCTTCTTCCACGATGAGGTCGGCGACGCGGCCGGTGAAATTCTCGTGAATCGCGGTCTCGACCTGGGCGCCCTGCGCCGCCGCGCGCGCGCGCGCCTCTTCGAGTATCTCCTTGCCGCCTTCGGCGAACTCCGCCACGAGCGGCGCCGCGGCGATGCCGGCCTCGGGGTTCATCGCGAGCGCGGAATCGTCGACGATGTGGACGAGCCGAAGCTCGCTTCCCAGCGCTTTGGAGAGCTTGATCGCCTCCTCCAGCCCGCGCTTCGAGGTCTCACTGCCATCGACCGGAACCAGGATGCGTGCATACATGCGTAGCCCTCCTCTCGGTCCCCGATTCTGGGCGACGGCGGCCCAAAAGGAAATGGCCCCGAAGGGCCATTTCGATCTACGTCGCTCGCGCTGCGTGTGGGTGGCGGAGAAAAAGCGTGCGCGAGGAACGGCCTTCGCGCGCGAGCTCGGAGCCCTGCGCGATCAGCCTTTCGAAGGACGCGGCGCGCGTTTCGAGCGGGCGGGCGAGGACTCGGGCGGCGCAGTCGGGGCTACCGCGCGTGCGGGCGCGGGCGCCGCTGCCGCCGGGGACGCGGACGAGGGAGCGGAAGCCGTGGCTGGCGCAGGCGAGCGCTGAGCAACCGGGGTGGGTGACGGGGCAGGCTTGTCCCACTGCGCCGCCCAGGGATGTCCTGTTCCCCCACCGCCGGTGTTGGTGCCGGCGTCAATCGTGGTGCAACCGGCAGTGAGTCCCAGTAACGCCGCCGAAGCGGCTAACGCCCAATTCTTCATCTGACACCTCTCCACGGTAATCGGAACACGCTGCGATTTTGCTGGCGCCGGGCGCGAGCTCCCCGGACCACGGCAGGACTGTTTAGCAATAGATACGCCTGCGACGCAAGCGGAAGTACTGGTAGCAATACTGGCGGAGAGAGAGGGATTCGAACCCTCGATACGGGTTTTGCCCATATACGCCCTTAGCAGGGGCGCGCCTTCGACCACTCGGCCATCTCTCCGTATTCCGTTATCGCGAACTGCTTACGTTATCGTGCTGGTCAGGGCAGCAGTGCCGAGTGGGCGGCGCGCCCGCCGGGCGCGATAAATTTACGACGGCTTAACGCCGTGGACCACTCGGCCATCTCGCCTATCGGCTGATGGCTTTCGACCCTTACGAAGCTGCCATTTCGCCTACCGGCTGATGGCGGCAAGGATAACACAGGCGTCCCGCGGATTGGCTCAGGCCGGGGCCTGGTCGAGGTTGAAAACCTTGTGCAGGACGCGCACCGCGAGCTCGGTATATTTCTCGTCGATCACGACCGAGACTTTGATCTCGGAAGTGGAGATCATCTGGATGTTGATGCCTTCTTCGGCGAGGGCGCGGAAGGCGGTGCTGGCGATGCCGGCGTGCGAGCGCATGCCGACGCCCACCATCGACACTTTCGCGATTTTGTCGCCGCTCAGGATGTCGCGCGCCTTGATGTGGACGCGCACCGGCTCGAGTATCTCCAGCGCTTTCGCGTAATCGTTGCGATTGACGGTGAAGGAGAAGTCGGTGAGGCCGTCGTGGCCGACGTTCTGCACGATCATGTCGACGTCGATGTTGGCGTCGCCGATCGGTCCCAGGATCTGGTAGGCGATCCCCGGACGGTCGGGGACCCCGAGGATCGTGATCTTGGCTTCGTCGCGGTTGGAGGCGATGCCGGCGATGACAGGCTGTTCCATGTTCTCGTCTTCCTCGAAAGTGATGAGCGTGCCTTCGCCTTCGTCCTCGAAGCTCGAGAGCACGCGCAGCCGCACGCGGTATTTGCCGGCGAATTCGACCGACCGGATCTGCAGCACCTTGGAGCCCAGGCTCGCGAGCTCCAGCATTTCCTCGAAAGTCACCGTTTTCAGCCGCCGCGCCTCCGGAACGATGCGCGGGTCCGCCGTATAGACGCCGTCGACGTCGGTGTAAATCTGACACTCCTGGGCCTTGAGCGCGGCCGCGAGCGCGACGCCGGTGGTGTCCGATCCGCCGCGGCCCAAAGTCGTGATGTTTCCCGCCCCGTCTACGCCCTGGAATCCCGCGACGACGACGACGCTACCGGCGTCCAGGTCGCGGCGCAGGTTCTGCTCGTCGATCGCGAGGATGCGCGCCCGGGTGTGGGCGCTGTCGGTCAGAATCCGGACCTGCGCACCGGTGTAGCTGCGCGCCGGCACGCCCTGCTCGGCGAGCGCCATGGATAGGAGCGCGATAGTGACCTGCTCGCCGGTGGAAAGCACCACGTCGAGCTCGCGCGGATCGGGGTTCGCCTGCACCTCTTTCGCGAGCGCGATCAGCCGGTTGGTCTCCCCCGCCATCGCGGATACGACGACGACGACCTGATCGCCGCGCGCCCTCCAGTGGGCGATGCGCCGGGCGACGTTCTTGATGCGCTCGGGGCTGCCGACGGAGGTGCCGCCGTACTTCTGGACGATCAGGGCCATGGGTGCAAAGAAAGAGGAACGGACTGCTGGAGAGAAGGGCGGCATTTTAAAGGAATTTGCCCGGGAAAACGAGTTCGCC
>Ga0105106_10002161_pt1 | contig 14150 bp, 10 predicted proteins | sample PPLLaktember2015_5_FD_79109 | JGI IMG/M metagenome (GOLD analysis project Ga0105106, IMG submission 79109) | Freshwater sediment microbial communities from Prairie Pothole Lake near Jamestown, North Dakota, USA - PPLs Lake P8 Core (1) Depth... | ecosystem: Environmental > Aquatic > Freshwater >...
CACGACCGAGTCCGGGCTCGCGCTCACCGCGGGCGTCGAGGATCCCGAGGCACCCGCGGGCGAGGGCGAGGCCGAGACGCCGGCGGGCGAGGGCGAGGAGCCCACCGGGCCCACGGGGATGGAAGAGCTCGGCGAGGACGGTCAGCCGAAGAAGCAGGCGAACCGCTACATGTTCGTCGACGTCGCCTATGATCCCACGCTCGACAAGTCGGGCGAGCAGCCCGACGTACCGACGGGCGAGGACGGCGAAGACGACAAGCCCAAGGTGAAGGGCGAAGCACGCGCTCGACAGCTGCAGAAGCGCTTCGGCGAGTGGTTCTACGTGATCTCCGACATGAGCTTCAAACAGATCCACAAGGATCGCTCGGAGATGTTCAAGGCGGCTCCCGCCGACAAGCCGAAGACCGAGGGTGACAAGCCCAGAGGCGACGAGGGCAAGCCGGCCGACAAGCCCGCACCCAAGCCCACGACGCCGCCGTCGCCGTGATCGAGCGTCGCGGCGTCGCTCCGCAATCGTCGTTTGCGCGAGTGCCGCGGCACGCTTGCGCCGTTTTGGCCCGGGGTGCATAACCCGCGGCCAGCATGGACGTTCCGGCCCCGAGCCGTTCCAAGCTCACCTGGCGCGAGGGTCTGTACCTCGTCGGGCCGGATCCGCTGACGTCGCCGTACTACTCCTCGGGCGCGCTCATCCTCGCCGGCGTCGGCTACACGACGCCGCTCTTCCAGCTCGTCCTGTACGGCATCCTGTTCCTGCTCGCGCCGCTGTACATCGAGGCCGTGCTGCTGACGCTGTCCAACGGCGGCACGTACGTGATGACCCGCTATGCCCTGTCGCACCTGGGCAAGCTCGCCATCGCGGCCGCGGCGGTCGTCGGCGTGGTCATCTCGTTCTCGTACGTCGCGACGGCGATCGTCAGCCTGCTCAGCTTCAGCGACTACGTCCGCTGGCTCACCACGGGGCTCGAGAGCGGGCAGACCGTGGCCGCGATCGGCCTCGCCGCCGTGCCGGCGCTCGGCTTCGGGCTGTGGGTGATGCCGAAGCGGTGGCGTCAGACGGTGTGGACCACCGTGGCGACCACGATCGCCGCGATCGCGCTGTCGTCGATGTTCCCGGCGGGCTTCGTCATCATGCTGCCGGCGCTCGTGCTGTTGTTCAGTCTGAACAACTACGGCCTGCACGAGAGCGTGCAGGTCAGCAAGTCGATCTTCATCTTCAACCTCGGTGTCATGGGCATCACGATCCTGTTCGGGCTCGTGCACGTGCTCCTGCACGGGTTCGATGCGTCGGTGTTCCTGAGCGGGGCCGAGGTCGCCTCGATCCCGGCCGCGCACGGCCAGGTCACCGTGGTGGAGGAGGGCGCCGACTCCATCGGGCTGCGCATCCTGCCCGGCTTCGCGACGCTGGGCGCGGTGCTCATCCCGGTCGGGCTCGGCTCGTCGATCCTCGGCGCGTCGGGGGTCGAGTCGGTGATGAACATCCCCGAGGAGCTCGAGCGGCCGCGGGCCGACGTGCGACGCATCTACCGCGCGATGCTCAGCATCCTGCTCGTCGTCGGCACGTCGATCTCGCTGTTGATCTTCATGGTGCTGCCGCCCGATCAGCTGATGGGATCCGCCGGCTACCTCATCGCGGCGCTCGGTCACGAGGCGGTCTCGGGTGTGACCGGCAGCGACGTGCTCGGGCGGCTGTGGGGCATCGTGATCGTCACGAGCGCGGCGCTGATGCTCATCGGCGCCACGAACACGGGCTTCGCCGGCGCCCGCGGTCTGTGGGTCACGATGGCGCGCGACAACCTCTTGCCGCGGCTCGTGCTCGATCAGAACGATCGAGGTGCGCACGGCCGCATCAATACGCTGTTCGTCGTCACGATCTTCGCGCTCTGCTACGAGGCCGACGCCAATATCGAGGTGCTCGAGCGCTGGTACGGCGCGAGCTTCGGCCTGGTGATGTTCTCCGGGGTGGTCGCGTTCATCCTGCTGCGCCGGTTCAAGGCCGACGACCGCCGGATCTACCGCGCGCCGTGGAACATCAAGGTCGGGAAGATCACCGTGCCCATCGCGGCGATCGTCGGCGTGGTCGTGCTCAGCTTCGCGCTGCTCGGTCTGTACACGCGCTTCGCCGAGCAGATCCTCGACCTGCAGGACCTGTTCGTCACGGTCGCGATGGCGGTGGTCGCCATCCTTCTCGGCCACAACCACCGTCCGCTGTTGCGCATGGGTTATCAATACTTCCGCAGGGTCATCGAGTCCGTGGAGAGCGAAGTGATCGAAACCGAGGACCGCACCATCGTCGTCTCGGTGGGCGGCGTGCGCATCGGTCGGCTGCTACAGAACGCGATCGAGGTCGCGCGGGCCCAGGGCAAGGCGAGCGGCATTCCATACCGGCAGATCGTCGTGTTCCACATGACGCGTACGGTCGAGCGCGAGGCGGTCTACAAGGTCACGCGCGACTCGATCCGGCCGTCGAGCATCGAGGGCAACGTCGTCCGCATCCACACCGAGCTGACCGAGCTCGCCCCGCCGGACCTGACCGTCTATCTCGCGCTCGTGCCCAACCGCAACGAGAACAAGGACACGCTGCACGCGGCCATGGACGCGCTCGTCGACTTCCACGAGAAGCACGGCTTCAAGGGCCACATCGTCGTCATCGGCGACTACGGCATCACCGACGAGGACAAGGCCGATCTGCAGCGCCGGCTCGTGGGTTCCACGCTCCTGCCCGTGCCGGTCTGACCGGGCCGGGCGCCCGTGGTACCGTTGCCGCCTGATGGCCTCGGCTCGCGGCGCCCTGTTCGCCGTCCTCGCGACGGGCTGTGCGGAGCTCGGCTCGCCCGCGATCGGCGATCCCGACGCGGTCGAGCTCTGCGTCGGCGAGGTCGAGGTGCCCGACGAGGCCCTGCGCACGCTGCTCGAGGAGATCCTGCCGCAGCCCGAGCCGCCCGAGGGCGAGGATCCCGAGATGCAGCCGAAGGTCGTGCTCGCCGAGGCGCTGCGCGAGCTCACCGGCCTGCGTGCGCCCGATCTCGGCATCGCCGATCTGCGCGGGCTCGAGTGTGCCCAGAGCCTGAAGACCCTGGGCCTGTCCGGCAACGCCATCTCGGATCTCACGCCGCTGTTGAACCTCACCGCGCTCGAGGAGCTGCAGCTGTCGAACAACATGGTGTCGGACCTGACGGTCGTCGGGCAGATGACGCGCCTGCACACGCTCGTCCTCGACAACAACGGCCTGACGGACCTCGGTCCGCTCGCGAACCTCGACCAGCTCGCCTACCTCGACATCGCCGACAACGAGGTCGGCAGCATCGAGCCCCTCGGCGGGCTCGAAGGGCTCACCGGAGTCGTGCTCGCGCGCAATCGGATCACGGACCTCGAGCCCCTGCGCGCGAGCAAGGGGCTGTTCTCGATCGACATCACGGACAACGAGATCGCGTCCATCGACGCGCTCGACGATCACGGTGCGCTCGCCTTCGCCGATCTCGAGGGCAATTCGATCACCAGTCTCGCTCCGCTCGCCGACGCGGTCGGCATGATCTCGATCGATGCGTCCCGCAACCAGCTCGAGTCGCTCGCGGGCGTCGAGAACATGGCGCTGCTCGATCGCATCGTCGCGCAGGAGAACGCGATCACGACGACCGCGCCGCTCACCGGGCTCGGCCTGCTCACCGTCGTCGACCTCGGTGCGAACCAGGTCGGCACGCTGGCGGGCGTCGAGACGCTCGTGAACCTCCGCAAGCTGGCGATGCCCGACAACCAGCTCGTCGACCTCGGGCCGGTCACCGGCTTGCCCGAGCTGCGCGAGGTCGACGTGCGCGTGAACCCCGGGGTCGTGGATCTCGGCCCGCTCGGCACGTTGCCGCTGCTCGGCGGCGTGTTCGTCGGAGGCAGCGGGGCGGCGCTCGATCTGTCGCCCCTCGCGGGGCTCGGCATCCTGCGCCGCATCCATTACGAGGGCGCGATCGCGAACGACCTGTCGGTGCTCGCCGAGCTGCCGGCCCTCGAGACCCTCGAGCTCGACGGCACCGCCGTCTCGGCGGCGGCCGTCGGCCACATCGCGGCCGCGACCACGCTGCGCGCGCTCAGCATGGCGGATGCGGGCGTCGCCGACCTCGCACCGCTCGCGCCGCTCGTCGAGCTGCAGAGCGTCGACGTCTCCGGCAATGCGCTCGGCCAGATCACGGTGCTCGCGAGCTGGCCCGCGCTGACGACGGTGAACCTGGCGGGCAATCCGCTGCAGAGCCTCGCGGGGCTCGAGACGCACGAGTTCCTCGCGGATCTGGACGTGTCGGGCACGCCCATCGTCGATCTCGATCCACTCGCCGCGAACGAGACGTTCCGCAGCGGCGACACGGTGGATGCGCGCATGACGGGCCTCGGGGCGGACGATTGCGCAGCGATCGCCGCGATCGAGGCTCGCTTCGGCGTCGTGCAGAGCGACGTCGACTGCGGTTAGCGGGCCCTTCGTCGGCTTCTTGGGGCCGGCGGCCGCGGGCGGTAGGGTGGGGCCGTGGAAGCGGCGGCCGAGCGCTTCGTCGAGCACCTGCAGTCCGAGCGGCGCGTGTCGGTCCACACCGTGCGTGCCTACGCCGGCGACGTGCTGGCGTTCGCGACGTTCGTCGCCGAGCTGCGCGGCCGCCCGGCGGTGCCTGCCGACCTCGATCTGCGCACCATCCGAGCCTGGCTCGCCGTGATCCACCGCCGGCTCGGATCGGCCTCGGTGGCGCGCAAGCTCTCGGCGCTCCGCAGCTTCGGCGAGTACTTGCGGCGCACCGGCGTGCTGGCGGAGAACGAGGCTGCGCTCGTGGGCAGCCCGAAGAAGCGGGTGAAGCTGCCGGTGGCGCTGCCGGTCGAGGACGTGACCGATCTGATCGAGGCGACGCCCCGTCCGGGCGTGCACGGGGCCCGCGATCGGGCGATCCTCGAGGTCGTCTACGGCGCGGGGCTGCGCGTCTCGGAGGTGGTCGCGCTCGATCTGCACCACCTCGAGCGCGAGCGCGGCTCCATGCGCGTGCGCGTCGAGCACGGCAAGGGCGACAAGGACCGCATCGTGCCGCTCGGACGCAAGGCCGCCCTTGCCCTGACGGAGTACCTCGCGCAGCGCGACGCGCTCGTGCGCGCGGGCTCGCCGGTGCACGCGTTGTTCCTCGGCGATCGCGGGCGACGGATGGGCGTGCGAGCGGTCCGCGAGCTCGTCTACCGGCGCTGCCAGCAGAGCGGCACGCGGGCGCGCATCGGGCCGCACGGGCTGCGCCACGCGTTCGCGACCCACCTGCTCGAGAGCGGCTGCGATCTCCGGACGATCCAGTCGCTGCTCGGCCACGCCAGCCTGTCGACGACGCAGAAGTACACGCACCTCACGCTCGGTGGGCTCATCGACGTCTACGAGAAGGCGCATCCGCGGGCGCTGGTGGACCGCGAGGATCGCGCGCCGCCGCGCCGCCGCTGATCAGAGATCGACGAACACCCTCGGTCCGCGCGCGATGCCGGTGCTGCCCGGCCGATCGAGCCGCACCGTCTCGCCGCGGCGGGGCTCGACGGCCTCGCGCCACACGTCGTCGACCCAGACCTCGACGAACGGGGCCGGCAGCCCGAGATCACCGCCCTTGCGGCCGCGGGTCTGCACGTGGAAGTGCACGTGCGGCCCGCTCGAGTGCCCGCTGTTGCCGGCGAGCGCGACGACCTGGCCGACCTCGACGCGATCGCCGACCTTCACGCGCACCGAGCCACGGATCGCGTGCCACAGCGCCGAGTACTCGCCGAAGCCGTGATCGATGACGAGCCCGTTGCCGCCCTTCTCGCCGCGCTGGCCGGGGCGGTTGTCGGGCACGTCGTTCACCGCGACGATCACGGTGCCGGCCGCCGGGGCCAGCAGCTGCTTGCCGTAGCAGTAGTACGCGTCGTTCGATCCGGGGTTGGAGCCGGGTCGCCGCCGCCGGCCGTTCTGCTTCACGACGATGTCGTAGGCGAACCGCTGCAGGCGAGTGCCGTAATGGTGGTTCACCGAGCGCCCGCGCCCACCGTGACTCACGGTCCACTCGCCCTTGCCGATGAAGTGCAAGCGCGTGACGGGCTGGTAGTAGTCGGCCGGAGGATCGAGGTTCTCGATGAACCAGTGCTCGCGGACGAGCAGGCGCGCGAGCCGGTGTTGGTCGTCGAGCGCGAACTGGTAGAGCACCGGCGTGAGCACGCGGTTCTTCCGCTGGCTCTCGTGCACCCACAGTCCCGAGTACCAGTTCAGCTCGCCCTCGCGATGTGTGCGCTCCTCGAGCACGCCGCGTGGCATGCCGAACGCCTTGCGCATGTGTGCGCCCGCCTCCTCGAGCATGTTCACGTCGACGCGACTGCGCAGCTCGGGGGTCATCCACTGTCGCAACAGCTGCAGGTCGTCCTGCATCAGCGCGCGCACGACGAGGTCCGCGTCGGCCATCACCGCGGAGCTGGGCTGCAGGCGGTGGGCCCGCTCGGGTGCGATCGGCGACTTCGGCTTGCAGCCGACCGCGCCCACGAACAGAGCGAGCACGGCGGCACGGCGAGCGAGCGCGATCACGGTCGTCGTTGGATATACCGGGCGATGCGGTCGGGGGCGAGCCGAGGGCTGGAGCCATCGCGGGCGGCGCACCAGGACGATGGTCCGGTCGCGATCGTGCGCGCGCCGACCCTTCCGTCGCGCGTCGCTCGGCGACGGTGCGGGGTCGGAGCGTGACCCCCTGAACGCCTGCCTCGGCGCCGTGCGCGAGGACGGCGCTCGGGTCGGTCTTCGCGCTCGGCCGAGCGAGACTGGTAGGATCGCGGAGAGCGGCGAATGGCTCTCCTGCGCAGCGCGACGCTTCGGATCGCCGATGGCACGTCGGCGAACGAACAGGACCTGTCACCCGCCGAGTTCTTCGTGCTGTCGCGGGTCGACGGCCGCATCACCGTTGCGGACGTGCTGCGCGCGAGCGGCATGCCGCCCGAGGAGGCCGAGCGCGTGTTGTCGGGTCTGGTCGAGCGCGGGCTCGTCCAGCTCGGCGGACCGATCGAGGCGCCGGCGCGCACCGTGAAGCCCTCGAGCTCCCGGCAGCGCGCGCTGCGGAGCCAGCTCGCGGCTGCGCGGGCGGCTGCGGCAGCGAGCGAGCCCCGGCCGGTCGCACCCGAGCCCGTGGTCGAGCCCGTGCCCGAGGAGCCGCTGCCGGTGCACATGGTCGGCGATCGCGACGAGCGGATCCGCAACGGAATCGCGCTCACCCGCGAACAACAGCGCCGCGTGCTGGCCCTGTTCGATCGCCTGCTCGACCTCTCGCCCTTCGAGTTGCTCGGCATCCGGCCGACGCACGACCTCAAGGAGATCCGTCGCGCGTACCACATGGCGAGCCGCGAGCTGCACCCGGACGCCTACTTCGGCCAGGAGCTCGGCGACTACCACGATCGCCTCTCGGCGCTCTTCCGCCGCGCGACGCAGGCCTACGAGGCGCTGCAGGACGCGGACGTGCGCACACCGTTCGTCGACGCCGAGATCGCGCGCAAGGCCGAGGCGCGGCACCGGGTGCTGCAGGCCGCGGCGCAGAAACAGCACGCCGCCGACCTCGCCACGGCCCAGGCCGAAGCGGAGGCCGCCGCACGCCGCCACGACCGCGAGATCACGCGCGCCCGTCGGCGACGCGAGCGATTGCAGCACTCGCTGCGCGAGAGGATCGAGCTGATGCTCGTCGACGCGGCGGCGGCGGAGCGCGCCGGCAACCTGGCGAGCGCCGCGAACCTGTACCGCCTGGCCCTGCAGCTGCACCCGGACGACGTCGAGATCCGCGAGCACTGGGAGCGCTGCCGCGATCTCGCGCGGCGGGCCCGGGCGGCGCAGGCCTTCGCGCAGGCGATGAGCTACCACGCGATCGGCCACAGCCAGGAGATGGTGCCGCTGCTGGTCGAGGCCGCCGAAGCACATCCCACCGTCGAACACCTCGCGTGGGCCGCCGATGCGGTGGGTGCGACCGACCCGGTCAAGGCCCGCAACTTCGCGATGGGGGCCCTCGATGGGCTCGCGGCGGAGCCCGAAACGGTCCGTAGCCAGCGAAAAGCGCCCGAGCTCGCGCTCGTGCACCTCATGATCGCCCGGGCCTTCGTCGCCGCCGGGCAGCTGCACTCCGCACGGGAACAGGCCCGCATCGCCGAGCAACATCGTCCCGGCGACCCCGAGGTCCGGGCTCTGCTGAAATCGATCAAGGCCTGAGCGGACTCTGATAGGCTGAAACGGGCGCTGTCAGGCCGCGAACGCGGCCGTGAAACCAGTTTCGCCCGCGAAGCCGCTCCAGAGACCTCGAATGGACAACGTCGTCGGCATCGATCTCGGCACCACCAACACCTGTGTCGCCATCGTCGAGGACGGCGTCCCCACGGTGATCCCGAACAAGGGCGGGTACAAGACCACGCCGTCGATGGTCGCGATCTCGGAGAGCGGCAAGCGGCTGGTCGGTCACATCGCGAAGCGGCAGGCGGTGACCAACGCCTCGAACACCGTCTATGCCGCCAAGCGCATGATCGGTCGCCGCTGGGACTCGCCGCCTGCGCGCGCGGTGCTGCAGTCGGCGCCGTATTCGATCGTCGAGGGGCCGCACGGCGACGTCCGCATCCGCCTGCGCGAGCAGGTCTACAGCGTGCCCGAGATCAGCGCGTTCATCCTGCAGGAGATGAAGCTCATCGCCGAGCAGTATCTCGGCGGCACGGTCGAGCGCGCGGTGATCACGGTGCCGGCGTACTTCAACGACAACCAGCGCCAGGCGACCAAGGATGCCGGGCGCATCGCGGGCCTCGACGTCATCCGTATCATCAACGAGCCGACCGCGGCCGCGCTCGCATACGGCTTCGGCAAGGACCTCGAGCGTCGCGTCGCGGTGTACGACCTCGGCGGCGGCACGTTCGACATCTCGATCCTCGACATCGGCAAGGGCGTGTTCGAGGTCGTCTCCACCGCGGGCGACACGTTCCTGGGCGGCGAGGACTTCGACATCCGCGTGATGGATCGCCTCACCCAGGCGTTCCAGGAGAAGACCGGCGTCATCGTCAGCGACGACAAGATGGCGATGCAGCGCATCAAGGACGCGGCCGAGAAGGCGCGCTGCGAGCTGTCGGTCGCGCGCGAGGCCCTCGTCGACCTGCCGTTCCTCTACACGACGCCGTCGGGGCAGACGTTCCACATGCAGGAGACGCTCGGCCGCGAGGAGCTCGAGGAGCTCACGCGCGACCTCGTCGATCGCACCGTCATGATCTGCGAGAAGACGCTGCGCGAGGCGAACATCGATCGCTCGGACCTCGACGACGTCATCCTCGTCGGCGGCATGACCCGCATGCCGCTCATCCAGTCCCGCGTCGCCGAGTTCTTCGGGCTCGAGCCGTGCAAGGGCGTGCATCCCGACGAGGTCGTGGCGCTCGGTGCCGCGATCCAGGCGGCGGCGCTCGTCGACGAGACGATGGACGTCCTGCTCCTGGACGTCACGCCGCACAGCCTCGGCATCATGATCGTCGGGGGCTACTTCCACAAGCTCATCGACCAGAACACCACGGTGCCGACGTCGGCGTCGCACATCTTCACCACCGTGCGCGACTACCAGACGTCGGTGAAGATCCTCGTGCTGCAGGGCGAGAGCGAGAAGGCGGCGGAGAACGAGCTGCTCGGCGAGTTCATCCTGTCCGGGCTGCGCAAGGCGCCGCGCGGCGAGGTCGAGGTCGAGGTGACGTTCGCGATCTCGGCCGACGGCCTGGTCAGCGTCTCGGCGAAGGACCTCGAGACCGGACACGAGCAGAGCATCACCGTCACGGCGACCTCGGGCCTCACGGAGGACGAGCTGCAGAAGCTCGTCGAGCACAGCCAGAGCTACATGGTCGAGGTGCGCGCCTCCGAGGAGTTCGAGCGCCAGCGCCAGCAGGCCGAGCGCCTCATCGCCGAGGTGCGCAGCCTGTTCCCACAGGTGCAGGGCATCATGAGCGGCACGAGCTTCGGACGCGACGCGATCGCGAAGGCCGAGGGCGTGCTGCGTCGCGCCGAGGGCGAGATCCACTCGCAGGACGCGCGCAGCCTCGAAGAGGTGATCGAGAGTCTCGAGCGCACGCTCAACATGTTCCGCGGCGTGGTGTCGAAGACCGGCTTGAGCTGATCCGCCCTCGGGTCGAATGCGCCTCACCGTCATCACGTACAACGTGCACAAGTGCATCGGCGGGATCGACCGCCGCTACAAGCCCGAGCGCGTGACGGAGACGATCGCTCACTTCGCGCCGGACTTCGTGCTGCTGCAGGAGGTCGACGAGGGGGCGAAGCGCTCGCTGTTCCATCGCCAGGTCGACCTGCTCGGCGAGGGGCTCGGCCTGCGCCATCGCACGTGGTTCCCGAACCATCATCTCAAGAACGGCGGCTGCTACGGCAACGCGATCCTGAGCAAGTTCCCGCTGTTCGACACCAGCAACATCGATCTCACCGTCGAGGGCCGCAAGGCTCGCAGCGTGCTGCACGGACGGTTCCGCGTGCGTGTGGGTCGACACATGCGAACCGTGCACGTATTCAACCTGCACCTCGGCCTGCTCGAGCGCGATCGCAAGGTGCAGCTGCGCCGCTTCCTCGACGCGCATCCGTTCGCCGGTCTGCACGAGCGCACGCCGATCGTCGTCGCTGGCGACTTCAACGACGTCTGGGGGCGGCTCGGCCCCGATCTGCTGGCGCCCGCCGGGTTCCGCGCCTACGGCTCGCCCATCCGCACGTTCCCCGCGTACGCACCGGTGCGAGCGCTCGACGGCATCTACGTGCGCGGCGACGTGCGGCTCGTCGCCGTCCGACCGGGTCGCACGCAGCTGGCGCGCGCGGCCTCCGACCACCTGCCGCTCGTGGCGGAGCTCGAGCTGTGAGACACGGCACTGCCGTGCGCGTGGCCCCAGCCGCGTCGCCGCCGGCGGCGGTCGTCGGACGCCGACCGAGCGGGCCGGTTGCAGCCCTTCGGCGTGCGGTTTGAGCACGCGCGGCGCCGCCCTGGCGAGGTTGTGCCGCGTGCGGCCTTCCGCGATGCTGGATCGCACGATGATCCGCGCACGAGGCAGGGTCCGCAGTCCGGGCGTGGCCGCCCTCGCGGCCGGCATGCTCGCGCTGGCACCGATGCGCGCCTCGGCCGGTCCCGCGGAGGCGCTGCCGAACGTCGAGCAGGACCCGGTCGCACCGCCCGAGACGGAGCCCGAGGTCGCGGAGCTGAGCCCGGACGAGCGGCTCGCACGCGCAAAGGAGCTGTACGACCGCGGTCGCGGCAAGTTCGAGACGTTCGACTACGTCGGAGCGATCGAGCTGTGGACGCAGGCGTACACCGAGCTGCCCGAGACCGAGGGATTCGCCCACATCCGCGCGAAGCTGATGTTCAACATCGCGGCCGCCCGGCTGTCGGCGTTCGAGATCGACGACAACATCGCGCACCTCCGACAGGCGCGGCGGCTCATGGATCTCTACGTCGACTCGCTCGGCGAAACGGACGACGAGGAAGCCGCCGACGCGCGCGCGTGGCAGGAGAAGATCGCCGCGCGACTCGCCGAGGCGGAGGCCGAGCGCGCGAAGCAGCAGAGGTCCGCGAAGCCGCGCCGCAACGCACCCGCGCGAACCGTCGCGACCGGTCCCGACGCCGCGACGGTGCGCACGAATCGAGCGCTCACGATCGCCGGGGCTGTGAGCCTGTCCGTCGGCGTCGCCGCGCTCGGGGCGATGGGCGGCGCCCTGGCCTGGGGCGCGCGCCTCGAGGCCCGCGGGCGCGATCGTGTCGACGACGACCCGGGCGTGCCCGCCGACGATCTCTCCGGCGTGGTCGGGCAGGGCACGACGGCGAACCGGCTCGCGATCGGGATGGGTGTCGTCGGCGGCGTGCTCACGGCGGCGGGCGTGGGCCTGCTGGTCACCGGCCTCGTGCGCGGACGGTCCACGAACGGACGCCAGCGCGCGGTCGTGCCGGTCGCCGGGCCCGGTCTCGTGGGAGTGCAGGCGAGGTGGCGGTTTTGAAGCGTGGGCTCGTCGGGGTCGCCGCGATGCTCGCGGGCGTCGTGGTCGGCTGCTTCCAGTCCGACTTCCTCTCCGGCCTGCCGTGTCGCGAGGACTCGGAGTGCGGCTCGCTGAAGTGCGAGAACGGCTTCTGCGGTGGGCGGGCGGAGACGTCGGACGGCTCGGCGAGCGAGGCCTCGCAGGACGACGACGGGGACTCGACGACGACGAACGTCGTGACGACGACCGGTGTCGACGGCTCGCCGACGACGCTGGACACGAGCGCCGACGCCGAGGACGACGCGTCGAGCGGCACGAGCGAGGGCGGCTGCCCGCCGGTGTGCCCGTGCGTTCCGCCGTCGCACGAGCCGTGCGATGCGGATGCGAACTCGCTCGTGCTCGCGTTCGGGCTGTCCTGTCCGGGCGAGTCGTCCGCGTCGAGCGAGCAGCAGGGCAGCGTGGCGGGTCGCACGACGCGGATGCAGGTCGGCGGCTTCACGGCGCGCGAGGGCCAGCGCTTCGCGGTGCTCGGCTCCGGCCTCGTGAACGAGCTCGGCAACGAGCCCCCCGAGGGCGACCTGCCCCAGCAGCCGACGTTCTGCAGCGACGATCAGGGTGCAGCGTTCGACCTCGAGATGCTGCCGCCGCCGCTCACCGCCGAGGCGCCCGCCGAGGAGTGCGACAACCCCGACGTCGTCGGGCAGGGGCTCGACTGCTCGGGCTCGCTGGCCGACGAGATCGTCGGCAGCATCGAGGACTACAGCTCGCTCACGATCGGCGTCACAGTGCCGGCCGATGTGCGGTCGTTCTCGTTCGACTTCGCGTTCTCGTCGGTCGAGTACCCCGGATTCGTCGGCGGCAACTTCAACGACATCTTCGTCGCGTGGCTGCAGTCCGAGCTGTGGACCGGTAACGTGTCGTTCGACGGTGACGATGCCATCTCGGTGAACTCGGACCTGCTCGTGATCAAGGACGACGCGGCGAACGACCCGCTGCTCGCGGGGACGTGCCTGCGCGGGCACGCGAGCACGGGCTGGCTGACGACGACGGCGCCGGTCACTCCGGAGGAGGAGATCGTCGTCGTGTTCGCGGTCTTCGATCAGGTCGACAGCATCGTCGACAGCTTCGTGTTCCTCGACGGGTTCCGCTGGAACTGCAGTCCCGTGCCGCGGCCGGAGACGCATTCGTGAGCGGTCCGGATCCCGCGCAGATCGACGCGTTCGCGCAGGCGTTGCGGCGCAGCGAGCGGGTGCTGTTCGTCACCGGCGCGGGCATCTCGGCCGACTCGGGCCTGCCGACGTATCGCGGGATCGGTGGGCTCTACGAGCGCGACGTGACCGATGACGGCGTCCCGATCGAGGTGGCGCTGTCGGGCGAGATGCTCGAGCGCGACCCGACGTTGTGCTGGAAGCACATCCACCAGATCGAGAGCGCGTGCCGGGGCGCGCAGCCCAACGTCGCGCACCGGGTGATCGCAGCGCTCGAGCGCACGCACGAGACATGGGTGCTCACCCAGAACGTCGACGGGCTGCACCGCGCCGCCGGGTCGCAGCAGCTCATCGAGATCCACGGCAACGTGCACCGGCTCGCGTGCACCCGCTGCGGCCACCGCACACGGGTCGACGACTACGCCGCGCTGGCGATCCCGCCGATGTGCCCCGACTGCGGCGCGCTCGTCCGTCCGGAGGTCGTGCTCTTCGGCGAGATGTTGCCGCTGCCGGCGGTCACCATGCTCGGCCGCGAGCTCGAGCGGGGCTTCGATCTCGTGGTGTCGATCGGTACGACCAGCACGTTCCCGTACATCGCCGGGCCCGTGCTGCAGGCGCGGGCGCGCCGGCGTGCGACGATCGAGATCAACCCCGGCGAGAGCGAGATCTCGGAGCTCGTCGACCTGCGGATCCGATCCGGGGCCGCGTCGACGCTCGCGGCGGTCTGGGCCGCGCTCGGCTCGGGGCCGCTGCCGTAGCCGTCGCGGGCGGACCGGGATATACATGGGCGCGCCCCGCGAGGAGCCACGCCCCGGTGAGCCGCGAGCCCAGCGACGAAGAGCTCATGGGCGCGTACGTCTCGGGTGACGCGAGCGCGTTCGTGCGCCTGTTCGAGCGCTGGGGCCCGCGGCTGCGGCAGATGTTCCAGCGCCACGGCATGCGCACCGACGAGGCCGACGACCTCGTGCAGCAGA
>Ga0105106_10002162_pt1 | contig 14146 bp, 10 predicted proteins | sample PPLLaktember2015_5_FD_79109 | JGI IMG/M metagenome (GOLD analysis project Ga0105106, IMG submission 79109) | Freshwater sediment microbial communities from Prairie Pothole Lake near Jamestown, North Dakota, USA - PPLs Lake P8 Core (1) Depth... | ecosystem: Environmental > Aquatic > Freshwater >...
ATGGGGATGCGGTTATACGGCTCCTTCCCCTGATATGCAATACACGGCAACCTCATACGCCTATAACTATAACCATCTTGCAAAACCGGTTATCCAGACAAAAAAGATAATGAGGGATATTGGAGAGGATGAGATCTTTCCGGCCCTGAGAAAGTTTGAGTCGCACAGCGATGATTTCTTCAAAAAATACCTGATTGACAAACCTGTGGACCTGATTTCGGGACTTCTGAAGAGAATAGCAGTCATGCAGACCGGGTTGATCCAGCATTACATCCTATATGCATTTGTTTACATGCTGCTTGTCTTCTTATTAACTTACTTTAACCTGATCTGAGGATGACAGGGTTTGTTTTGATACTGATTGCAGCCTCCTTTTTTCCGGGAGTGATAGTGCGGACGAAGAACATCGCCTCTGGACGCAGGGGGCCGGGCATACTGCAGCCTGTCAGGGAAATAGGAATACTTTTGAAGAAAGGCAGCGTATTCAGCAATACATCGGGAATAATTTTTCAGATCGCCCCGGTTATCACATTGTCCTGCATAATCTGTGCCCTGCTGGTTATTCCTTTCGGGAATCAGAACGCCTTAATCTCCTTTGATGGGGATTTTATCTTTTTTTCCTACCTGCTGGCACTGGGTAAATTCTTTGCCATTATTGCTGCACTTGATACCGGTTCCAGTTTCGAAGGCATGGGAGCTAACCGCGAGGTCTTTTTTTCAATGCTTGTGGAACCTGCCTTTTTTATACTGCTTGCCACTTTTGCGATGTTTACCGGGTATACCTCTTTCTCAGATATATTCAGCAATTTCTTTATTACAGGCAGCCATTATGTTTTTATATACAGTATTATAGGCTTCTTTTTATTCATCCAGACAGCAATGATCGAGAACAGCAGACTGCCTGTTGATGACCCGAAAACCCATCTTGAACTTACAATGATCCATGAAGTTATGATCCTTGATAACAGTGGTTTCGATAAAGCCATGATACATATTGGATCATATCTGAAGTTTGCAGTTTACGGCGCGCTTATCTATAACGTAATTGTGCCTGCCGGATGGAATATTTTTCTCCAGGCGGCCTTGTTTCTGGCTGTTCAGGTTACATTTGCGGTGATAATAGGGCTGATTGAATCGTTCAGGGCAAGGAACAAAATGAATAAGAATCCGAAATTCATTCTCTCGCTTTCAGCCATTGCATTGATCTCGTTCGTAATAGTATTAATAATAACGGATAAACTGATCTGAGAACTCACTATGGTAAATTATCTGATAGTGCTTTTTGCGGTAACCCTGGTTTATTTCGCTTCAGCTGAGCGCCTGGTCATTTATGTAAAGCTTATCGGGTTACAGGGACTGCTGTTATGCGGTATCGCATTATTTGAGCTTAAGGAAGTCAACACCGCCAACCTGGTCTTTATCATGGCTGAGACGCTTGTTTTCAAAGCATTCCTGATGCCCTATTTACTGACAGGGATTATCGGCTCCTCCGGCGTTATGAAAGTGCACCGCCAGGCAATGCCCGGATTTTACCTGCTCCTATTCTCCATTCTTGCACTGCTCTCAAGCGTCATACTGGCCAATGCACTTGAAAATCCTTTTGTCAACACCATATATATGGTCATTGCACTCTATTCACTGTTTACGGGACTTCTGCTCATTGTAACACACAGATTGATAATATCACATTTAATTGGATTCCTGATACTTGAAAATGCTGTTTTTATCTTTTCCCTTGCCATGGGAAGTAAAATGCCAATGCTTATAAATGTCGGAATATTGCTTGATATTTTTGTGGGAGTGTTGATCCTGGGCTTTTTTGGATTGAGGCTCAGGCCGAATACCAATGAACTTACAAGGTTAAAAGATTAGGTAATGATAATTTTGCTGCTCTTCATAGTTTCTGCCTTAATGAGTATTTCGGTTATAATACTCAGGAACAAGACTTTAACAAAATTCATTACAGGGAGCTTCGCATTACTTCACATCCTGTTCACCGTATACTGCTGGCTTAATCTTAACCGGACCGAACTTACATACTTCACATTCAACAGTCCGGGCGTTTTACTGCTTTCTGTACTGTCGCTGCTGCTGATCCCAACAGTTTATCACGGATTTATTTACGCCTCAGGGGATGACACCAGGAAATTCAATACCTACCACTCTGCGCTGATCGCTCTGATAACTTTTATGACCGGTGCCTATCTGGCCAACGGAATGACCGTTTTGTGGATATTCGTTGAAGCAACTACCCTTGCAGTGGCGGTTCTGATCTATCACGACCGTACCGAATCTGCGCTTGAAGCCACCTGGAAATATGTGTTTGTATGTTCAACCGGGATAGCCCTGGCATATCTCGGGATATTGTTCCTTGGGTTTATTTACGGCCGTGAAGATGCTGCAACCCTGTCATTTGCATCTCTGTCCAATATTATAAGCCAGGCCAATCCGCTCTATCTTAAAGTTGCATTTGTTTTTGTTGTAATTGGATTCAGTACAAAGATGGGGCTCTTTCCAATGCATACAGTTACAATTGACGCGCACTCAGTGGCCCCGCCTCCGATAAGTGCTCTCATTTCAACAACATTGATGAATGTCGGCTTCCTGGCTATTTTCAGGGTATATGTTCTGTTCTCATCTTCATCTGTCCTGCCTTTCATGAACAGTGTACTGATACTTTCCGGTGTTTTGTCGTTGTTGATCGCAGCAGGCTATATGCTTAAGGCCAAGCATCTTAAAAGGATGCTGGCCTATTCCAGTCTCGAGAACATGGGCCTGGTGGCGATTGCGATAGGGGTGGGCGGCGCAGGCTATTACGCGGCATTCCTGCTGTTAGTCCTCCATTCACTGTCGAAATCTAGCCTTTTCTATCAGATGGGACAGCTCTCAAGGGTTCTTCATACTTTTCAGCTTGACGATTGCGGAAAGTATATGAAATTATATCCTGCGGGAGCACTTGTTCTGATAACAGGTATGGTCTGCATACTTGCCATACCTCCCTCAGGATTGTTCATCACCGAGTTTATGATCTTCAAGGGCCTGGTGTTCAACGGTCAGTGGTTTGTGCTTATTTCAGCCATTGTTCTGCTCTGCTTTATAGTCTACGCAATGAGTACGAGGATAATGCATATAGTCTTTTCAGGTCCCCGGAAAGGAAGTGGTCCTGAAATCCCTGACAGGCTAAACCCGGTAGAGACCTTAAGTCAGTTTGTTTTCCTGGGAATTGTTGTTGTAATGTGCTTTTATCAGCCGCCTTTTCTGGTTGACCTGATAAATCAAAGTATTGCCATATTGCCAGTATAAAAATTATGTCGGATACTAAAAAATATACGGAAACAAGGAATAACTCGTCACCGCTCAGCATTGCCTCAATACCGGTGCTGGATTACGGGGTCTTCTACGATCAGGTATCTGAGATGCTCAGGGATGAACAAAAGCATTGCGTCGCCTATTATGGGGCCGGGTCACCCGGTAACAGGAGGTTTTATTGCTGCATTGCCGATGACGGCAAAGCCACAATTGATGTCTTTTCCCATGAAATGAGCGGACAGAACATGGTGCTTAAATCACTTACCCCTGTCTGTACCCAGCTTTATATTTTCGAACGCGAAATTCATGAGAATTTTGGAGTGGAATTTTCCGGACATCCCTGGCTTAAGCCGGTAAGATATCCTTATGATAATCCTGACCGGTCAGAGATCATGGCAAACTACCCATTCTATTCTATCGGCGGCGATGAACTTCACGAAGTGGGTGTCGGGCCGGTGCATGCAGGAGTGATCGAACCCGGCCATTTCCGGTTCATATGCAATGGGGAGAAGGTTCTGCATCTTGAAATTCAGCTGGGGTATCAGCACCGCGGGATTGAAAACCTTTTCCTTGAAAAGAGCAGTCCGCTCCAGCGATGCGTACTCGCGGAGAGCATAGCCGGAGACACATCAGTCGGACATGAACTTGCGCATGTGCAGCTCATCGAATCACTGGCCGGCATTGAGATCAGCGATGCATTGCGGATTGAAAGGTGCATTGCACTTGAACTTGAACGGCTTGCTGTTCATATCGGCGACACTGCCGCACTCTGCGGAGATGTCGCCTATCAGCTCGGTCAGGCAGTCTGCGAAGCTCTGAGAACCTCAGTTATAAATACCACCCAATACTGGTGCGGAAATCGCTTCGGAAAAGGAATTGTACGTCCGGGCGGCAGCAACTATCATCTTAACGACGCTGCGGCTGACGAAATACTCAAAGTAATATCCGTAACCGGGAAACGGTTCAATGAAGTGGCTGAACTGATCTATTCCCGGCCGAGTGTACTTGCACGGTTTGATGACATAGGCCAGGTTACCCGCCGGCAGGGACTCAATATCGGAGCTGTCGGAATGGCCGCGCGTTCATGCGGTATTTTACGTGATCTCCGCAAAACTCATCCCTTCCAGTATTACCGCGACTACCAGGTTCATCCGGCGATCATCGGGTCGGGAGATGTACTGGCACGGGGAAAGTTACGGCATCTTGAAGCGCTCGATTCGGTCAGGATCATCACGGACCTGGTTGAAAAATGGAAGACTGCTTTAAAGAATATTGAAAGACCGAATTATGATTACAGGCTGAAGCCTTTCAGCTTTTGCATTTCACTTGTTGAAGGGTGGAGAGGAGAAATCTGTCATGCTGCACTGACGGACGTAAACGGCAAAATCGTGCATTACAAGGTTAAAGATCCTTCGTTCCATAACTGGATGGCTCTGGCTCTTGCAGTCCGTAACCAGGAAATTTCCGATTTTCCTGTCTGCAACAAGAGTTTCAATCTTTCATATTGCGGAAATGATCTTTAGTGGAATTAATTTATAAAGGATGATCAGAGAAGCTAAAGTGCTTGCGGGACATGGCAGGCAATACATAAAAGACCTCAGGACCCAGTCTGTTTCGGAACTTTTCAGGGGAAAGCCTGTTATTTCGCCCGGGATTACACCGGATGAGATAAATTCAGTATGTGCGATCTGTCCGGTTAATGCCATAGACAGGACTTCAGGGTCAATTGATCTTTGTAAATGTGTTTTCTGTAAGGAGTGTTCGTTTCTTTTTCCCGGAAAAATCAGGTTCACAAACGATTACAGGATAGCGGGAAACAGGCGGGAGGATCTGATTGTAAAACCTGGTGACAGAGACCGGATCAGCCTTGATGAAAAAAGTATCAGGAAGGAGATAAGAAAGACATTTAAAAGTGCGCTTAAACTGCGTCAGGTATCAGCCGGTGGCGACAACTCGTGCGAAATGGAACTGGCCGCGACCGGGAATGTCAACTTCGATTTTAGCCGGTACGGAATTGAATTTGTTGCCTCTCCGCGTCATGCCGATGGCATTGTAATTACCGGCCCCGTTACTGAGAATATGTCGGAGGCCTTAAAGATCACCTGGGAGGCTGTTCCTGAACCAAGTTTGATAATCCTGGCAGGGACAGATGCCTTAAGCGGCGGTATTTTTGAAGGAAGCCCTGCCCTTAACAGGAAATTTATCGAAGAACATCATATTGATTTGTACCTGCCCGGTAATCCGGTTCATCCTTTAACTTATATCAACGGAGTTTTGGATCTCCTGGGTATTGTCTGAACCCCCTGCGCCCTGTTTTAATAACCCGCAGCCTGCCCGTCCTTCCGTGATTCCGAGGCGCCGTACCACACCTTGTTCCTGTCATCCCTCATTATCGCCTGGTAACCGCCGTATCCTCCCAGATCCCATTGGATGATATGCCCCATGTTCAGAAGCTTCTGAATTGTTTCCCAGCTGAATCCGTTTTCAAGAAGCAGCACCCCACCGCCGGTCATCTGCTCGCCGGTCGGTTCCGACGATCCTATATGATGTATTCGTGGTGCATCTCCCGCCTCCTGAAGGTTCATTTTGAAATCTATCAGATTGACTACGATCTGGGCATGTCCCTGCGGCTGCATATCACCCCCCATTACTCCGAAGCTTACCCAGGGTTTTCCGCCCTTTGTAATAAAGGCCGGTATTATAGTGTGAAATGGCCTTTTCCCGGGTGCATATGCATTTGCATGACCTTCAGCCAGGCTGAACATCTCACCTCTGTCCTGAAGCACAAATCCAAGTCCTGGCGGGCACATGCCCGATCCCATTCCCCTGTAATTGCTCTGGATCAGCGAAACCATATTCCCTGACCTGTCGGCCACTGTAAGGTATATTGTATTACCGGCTTCCAGTCTGCCTGGGTTGTAGATCTTTGCTGCGATGTCGGGCTGGATAAGTTTGCGCCTTTCGGCAGCATATTTCTTTGAGATAAGCTGATTAACAGGGACATTACTAAAACGGGGATCGGCATAGTACCTGGCACGGTCCTCAAATGCAAGCTTTTTGGCTTCGGTGAACAGGTGAATATATTCAGCCGAACCAAAGCCCATCGATGCAATATCGAAGCCTTCAAGTATATTCAGTATCTGGAGAGCGGCAATCCCCTGTCCGTTGGGAGGTAGTTCCCAGATATCGTATCCCCTGTAGGAGGTGCTAACGGGTTCCACCCACTCGGAATTGTGGCGTGCAAGGTCATCATAGGTAAGGAAGCCGCCCTGCGACTTCATGAATGCTGCTATTGCCTTTGCAATGCTTCCCCGGTAAAATTCATTTTTGCCGCCACTGGCTATTTTCTCGAGTGTATTTGCCAGGCCGGGATTCCTGAAGATCTCCCCCTTTGCAGGGGCTTTGCCTTCAGGCATATATGTCTCTTTAATATTCGGGTAATCCTTCAGAAGCTGTGTATTCCTGTCGAGATAATATGCGATCACCTCAGTAACCGGGAATCCGTTGCGGGCATAATTTATTGCAGGCTGGAGAATTTCCCTGACCGATAATTTCCCGAACAGATCATGCATCTCAAACCAGCCGTCGACGCACCCGGGAACTGATACGGGAAGAGGACCGTATGAAGGGATGGACTCATAACCGTTATTCCTGAAATATTCTATTTTAAGCGATCGCGGCGACCTTCCGCTGGCATTCAGACCATACAGTTTTCCCTTTTCAGCACTCCAGATAATTGCGAAAAGATCGCCTCCGATACCGCATCCGGTCGGTTCCATAACACCAAGAACAGCATTGGCTGCAATTGCAGCATCAATGGCATTTCCTCCTTTTTTCAAAATATCAAGCGCAGCCTGTGTAGCCAGGGGATGGCTTGTTGCAGCCATTCCGTTCTGGGTTATTACTTCCGATCTTGTTGCAAAATCCCTTCCGGTCACCCTGTCCTGTGAAAAAACCAACGACGGGGAGACCAGAATGAGGATAACAAAAATTACTTTCTTAAACATATTCTGCTCCATCTTTTAACCGGTTGTAAAAGTAATAAAGTACAGCAATTATTTTGCCATGGCTGCGATTTTTAAGTCAGCAGGCATCTTCTCTATTGCATATCTGAGGGCTGTACGCGGCATCAGAGCTTTATTCCTGATCACATAGTCAAAAACCTCCTTTTGCCACCGTTTGGTTGCCGATTTCAGCATCCATCCATAACCCTTCTGTACCATGTCATCACTGTCCACAAGCAGTATGTCCGAAATTTCGAATATCTCGTTCAGAAAGTACCCGTCGCGTGCAGGAATAATCAGAGAAACTGCCGAAGCTCTTCGCATCCAGCGGTTTGACGATTTTGCCCATCTTTTAAGAACATTGATCTTATCGGGATACATTTCCAATGCGGTCCCAACTGTATGGTTGCAGAAAGTGTCGCACGATGCCCAGTTGTTTATATAATTGTTAATCCATTTTTCAAAAATCACAAAATCGGAAGGAGTATACTGTTTCCTGATGTTGTACGACCAGTTGCAGGCAATAAATGTCTCTTCAAGCATGCCCGATTTCCATAGCTCTTCACACAGGCTGAATACATAAGGTTTGCAGCTCTCCTTTAACCTTTTGTAGTACTCTTTCCCGATGCTTGCCACCATTGCCGATTTAAGGCCGTAAAGCGTAACCGGCTCCTTAAAGAACCTCTCTCCTGATTTCTTTGTCTTTTCATCGGCATTCCTGATCAGCTCCTGTCTTAGTGATTCAATAATGTTATTCATTTGATGCATTATCAGACCATCTGGTTTTTAAACCAGGTTTTTTTGTGAAACTATCCTTAATAAACAAATTTACTAATTATTGCAGGAGGACAATCCGGTAGCATTCAGTAATTTTTGAATCATTTTTGTAAATTGGCACTGTCGAATCTCAAACCTGTAAATATGAAAACGCTCCTCTTCCCGAAAGCATTACTGATGTTTTTTCTTGCCTCAGCCTTCTCATTTCAGCTTACAGCCAGCCCCGATGCAATCAAATGGCAGAAATACGAACTCGTTTTCACGAGCGATACGGAATATGAAAATCCGGTTCAGGATGTTAAAAGCATGGAGGTTACATTCACTTCTCCTACCGGGCTGGTTAAAACGATAAATACCTTCTGGGATGGCGGCAGAACATGGAAAGCAAGATTTATGCCGGGCGAAACAGGCAGCTGGACATTCGTAACCGCCTGCTCCGATAAGGCTAATAAAGGCCTCGACGGACAAAAAGGATCATTTATCTGCAAGCAGGGGTCACCGGATAAGGATATTTTTGTGCATGGTCCCATCATCAATCCGCCCGGTACCTGGTATCTGACCCATGCCGACGGTACCCCGTTTTTCTGGCTTGCCTGTACTGCATGGAACGGTGCGCTTAAATCAACCGATGCCGAATGGGATCAATATTTGCGTCACAGGGTTGAGAACAGCTATACTGCAATTCAGGTTGTTACGACCCAGTGGCGGGGATGCGACAGGAGCAGCGAAGGTCTGGTCGCATTTGCAGGCAGCGGGAGGATAAGGATCAATCCTGATTTCTTCAGGCTGATTGATAAAAGGATTGACAGGATAAATGAATTCGGCCTTGTTGCAGCTCCCGTGGTCCTTTGGGCACTTCAGTCAGGAAGCGGCAGGGAGCTGAGCCCTGGGTATTATCTTCCCGATGAACAGGCAATTCTTCTGGCAAAATATATTGTCGCCCGTTACGGGGCAAATCATGTTGTCTGGTTCCTGGGCGGTGATGGCAATTACACCGGAACCTATGAGCAGCGGTGGAAAACCATAGGAAGAGCGGTCTTCGACGGCAAACAGCAGGGCATTGTTGCACAGCATCCCCAGGGCCGGTCATGGATAGGGGAGGTGTACAGGGATGAACCCTGGCTCGATATCATCGGTTACCAGAGCAGTCACAGTAATGCCGAAGGCACTGTGAACTGGATCACAAAAGGACCGATGAGCATGATGTGGTCAGGGCTGCCGGCCCGTCCGCTGATAAACCTTGAACCCAATTACGAAGAGATAAGGCCATCAATAACTGACAGGGATGTCAGGAATGCATCTTACTGGAGCCTCTTTGCGACACCCATTGCAGGGATCACATACGGGGCAAATGGTATCTGGCCATGGCTGCGGAAAGGGGAAAAAATTCTCAACCATTCGGATTCCCCTGGAACGTCAACATGGGACAAGAGCATCGGTTTGCCCGGATCGGTCCAGATGGGATACCTTGCCCGATTCATGCGGAGTTTCGATTGGTGGAGCTTATATCCGGCTCAGGATCTGCTGATCAGGCAACCGGGGGATGAAGTCTTCAATAATTTTGTTTCTGTTGTCAAATCAGTTGACAATAAGACCATTCTGGCGTATCTGCCTGTGAGGCTTACGATTGAGATCAGAAAACCGGTCGATGCCGGGTATACGGTTAAATGGTTTGATCCTGTTAATAACAAATACTCAGGAGGAACTTTGGAAGATACCGGAACTGTACTCAGGATAACATCTCCGGTTGAAGGTGACCGGGTGATGATTTTAACAAAGGAAAACAAGTAGGGGGTGGGCAAACCGCTGTGAACTGCCCGTATCACTCCTCCAGCAAATTAGTCTTCCTTATCTCACCCGTCCTGTGGTTCACCCTGAGCGTCTTAATCTCACACGGCCTGAAATTGCCTGTCCACTTACTCTTGAGGAAAGTCAGGTCAAGCGTTGCTGAAGTCTGAATTCCCGATGTTTCAATACACCGGATGATCAGATCATCATCCGATTCCGATTTCTTTATGGCAGTTATTACGATATTTTCCGGATCTGCCCTCAGGAATGAATTTGTTCCCGGCATTGAACCGCCGTGAATGCCCTGATAAATAACAACAGGCGGTGCAATGAATTCTTCTGCAATCCTCGAAATCCGGCTTTTCTGCCATGTCTCTGCGTGAGGAACGATCAACATCCTGAAAGTCTGCATTCCCTGGTCCTGCCAGATGTGTTCGGCATTCATATCAAGGACCCTTGGATTATGGTGTGCATAAACTGCCGACCGTGCGACTGAAATATTCATCTCGTTGTCATTAACGCTGTATCCGTATTTTGCATCATTGATCACAGTGAGTCCGGATGTCTTTCCGTCGATTTTCCCGGTTACATCTATCCATCGCTGTCCCGGATCTTCATCGCCGTTGGCCCTGCGCGTTATAAATCCGTATGGCGTCTCATATGTTGCAACTGATTCATAAGTGTTTACTGGAAATGAAAATTTGAGCATTTTCAGATGTTCGTGCCAGTCGAGGGTGACATCAGCCTCAAGGTGCCTTGCACCTGCATAAAGGATCCAATCGATTGTAAGCCTTGATGAACCAAAAGTTGTCCTGACCCTTGCTGTTGCGCGAAGGGGGCCTTTCTCCGTAAAGTTGATCACTGGATTCCCGAATGACCCATATTCATCTGAGAATGATTTGATATCATGGCTCCATGTATCGCTCGGATCATTGATAATAACGGCCCTGCAGCCGGTATCGCCTCCGAAGAAGACTTCCCTGCCGGTTTCCCTGCTGGTTATCCCGATCGTCCCTGACGCCGAGAATTTTACACTCAGGAATTCATTCTGCATGCCGTTTTCTGATATGATGACGGCAGGCCTGACCTCCGGAGAGGCTCCCTGCCTTATCCTGATCTGACGGTAGCCAAAAGCAGGCAAAGGAGTCGAAACAATGATCCTCCTGCGGCTTCCTGTCTCCGTGGTACCTGCTGTCCACTGATGGGGCAGGGGATTCCCTTTTTCATCCTCAACAAGTGACGGATTCTTAAGGTCCCAGTTGAAATCATACCCGATATGGCTCTTCACATCCCAGGCGTGGGTGTTGAATACAACCATATATTGCGATGCGGGATCCGCTGATGGAATCTGCCATTCGAGCCTCTGAACAGCTTTGTATGTTGTCTGATGGGCAGTATCAAGGGCAAAGCCATATCCTTCCCTTGCAGTCACCGAGTGTTCCGGAACAGAGGTTCCGGCCAGACTGTCGTGGAACTGAAGGAACAGGACACGCTGCCATGCTGTCGTGAGTTCCTTCCCGGGATAAGTGAAACCCCAGACTGTTGAGCCGATGGAGGCGATCTTTTCAGCAGTCACGAGTGCCGCTTCCGACAACCTGTTGCCTTTCTTTATCTCCGATTCGGCAGTATAACATCCGACCGCATGGTGCTGAAGGTCATCCTTAACCGTTGGGAACTGAAGGCTCTCGTTGTTTCGCATTTCACCGAAATAAAGTTCCGGTGTGCTGAACAACACAACGGGAGCCTCCTTCTCGGACTGGATCTCATGAATTGAGTTAATATTTTCCTTCGTGGCTCCGCCTCCATGGTCACCGGCACCGTAATATGACATGTAGGTTTTAAAAGGCTGATCCTTCATTTGTTCAATAACCTGTCCGGTTCGCGACCTGACCGATCTGGTATCGTTGTAGCTTATTGGTATCCTGTAGGTCAGGACCCTCGTTCCATCAGGACTTTCCCACCAGAACATCGCGGCAGGAATGTTTTTTTCATGGGGTCCCGGCCGCATGAAGACGTAGTTTTCCATGCCCTGAAGCTTGATTATCTGGGGCAGGGTGGCGGTATGGCCAAACGAATCCGGATTAAAAGCTACTGTAGCCTTTTTCCCGAAAAGCTTCTCGAAGGTAAGCTGCCCGTAAAGCCCCTGCCTTACCATTGCCTCACCCGATGGGATATTCACATCAGGTTCAACCCACCAGCCGCCAACTATGTTCCACCTTCCTTCACTTACCCGTTTCTTAATTTCTTCAAGCATAGCAGGATCGTTTTCTGCAACCCACTGGTAAAGCTGGGCGGAGCTTGCCGTAAACTTGAAATCAGGTGTCTCATTCATCCTGTCGAGAGCGGAACGGAAGGTGCTGTGAGCAACTGAAATGCCTTCGCTCCAGGGCCATAGCCAGACCGGATCAATATGGGCATGACCTATAAGATGTATCCTGATTTTTGAAGCACCTGAAGGCCATCCGGTATTTTCCTGGTTCCTTTCTGCAATAATCCCCGATATGGGACCTAATGTCATAACCGCGCTTCCTGCAAAAGCACCGTTAATAAATGTTCTTCGTGATATCAGGTTACTGGCTTTCGATCTGCCCCGATTTTTCATATTCATTTCCGGATTAATAAATAGTTATTTCAGTCTTATAAAATCCTGAATACTCTTCAAATTTATTATTCAATTTCTGCCTTTGCCAACCATTGCCACGCTGAGGCTGGCAAAGTCGCCTACTTCCTCTCCCAGTGCTGCCGGTACGATCCTGCAAACCTCCCTTGCCGGCTTCAGGGCTTCACGACCGATCACTTCAAGGCAGGAGGGTTCCAGGAATTCACGGCAGCGGGCGTAAACGCTTCCGATGACTATCATTCCCGGGTTGAGTATATCTATCAGCAATGAGAGTCCTTTTCCAAGGTATCTACCCGAAGTTTCGAATATTTTTATGGCAGTTTCATCACCCTGCTCCGCGGCGACGGCTACATCCCTGGCAGTTATTTTATCGATTTTCCCGGGGCTGTCACAAAACCGGACCGGCAAGCCTGCTAACAGTCTTTCCCTTGCGGCTTGGCGGGCGAGAAGTGCAATCCCGGTACCGCTGCAAAACGCTTCGAAAGATCCTTCCTTCCCGTATGCTTCCGGTCCTTCGTTATCAAGTCTTATGTGGCCCACTTCTCCTGCGAGGTCATTTGTTCCGGAAAATAACCGGCCTTCAATAATAATTCCTGCGCCCATACCGGTTCCGAAAGTCAGAAAAATCATATTGTCAATGCCTTTGCCCGCGCCGAATTTCCACTCTGCAAGTGCACAGGCATTAGCATCATTCTGTAGAAAAACAGGAACGTTGAATCTTTCCATGAATAACCCGGCAATATGGATATCATCCCAGCCCGGCAGGTTTGGGGGCGACTGGACAATGCCCCTTTTGCTGTCAAGTGGTCCCCCGCAGCTGATCCCGATCGCTTTCAATCCCGTCACTCCTGTCAGTTCAACGATTTCTGACGCTGTATTTAGTAAGAGATCTATTGCATATTGTGGTCCCTTTTGGGTTTCAGTGGGGAAACTGATCTTTTTCAGGATTTTCATATCCTCTGTACCAGCAATGACAGCGCACTTTGTACCACCAATATCAATACCGATAAAATAAGCAGTACTCATTTTCCTTCAGGTCTTATTTTATATACTTCCAGAACTTTTCTTCCGACTTTTTAATCTCATTCCTCCTTTTTCTTTCAAAAAAATAGTAAAGCAAAACTCCGAATGAGCCTGCAATTAACAGGCCGGGAAGGAGATACAGCATTATTCCGGAGATGCCCGGATCGACAGCAGCAGCACCGCCATTCTGAAATCCCGGTGCCATTCCCGGTACCGTCTTTCTGCCGACATCAATGCTGAAGATGTTCTTTACGAAGAACAATGAGAAGAATGCAAGCAATCCGGAAAACACGGGCGTGGCTATCCATCCTATCCCGATCTCGCCAAGAACCCTGAAGTTAATATTCCTGGCTCCTTTATACAGGCCGATCCCGATAACGCTTCCCACTATTACCTGTGTGCTCGAAACCGGGACCAGCGGAACAGGAGGGAGGTTGATGCTGACCAAAAGTGACGACAGGGTGGATGACGAAAAGATAAACAGCACGAGCGCCTGCGACAACACAACCACAAGGGCTGCTTCGGAGGAGAGTTCTATAATGTTGCTGCCCACAACTTCTATAACCCTGTTTGAATATGTCAGTATGCCGGCGGCAATAGCCATCCCTCCCAGCAGGAAAAGCTG
>Ga0105106_10002163_pt1 | contig 14145 bp, 13 predicted proteins | sample PPLLaktember2015_5_FD_79109 | JGI IMG/M metagenome (GOLD analysis project Ga0105106, IMG submission 79109) | Freshwater sediment microbial communities from Prairie Pothole Lake near Jamestown, North Dakota, USA - PPLs Lake P8 Core (1) Depth... | ecosystem: Environmental > Aquatic > Freshwater >...
CCATGGACGCCGTTACCATCAATCGGGCCCCGGTCTTGACGTTGTGGGCGGCAGTGGTTGCCGAGTGTCTCGGGTTCGACCACGAGGAGGCTCTCACGCTCGGCAAGGCCGTAGCCGGACTCACAGCGCAGTCAAAGGGGCAACGCCTCGGCATCTTTACACCCTCACCTGACGCTGTACGCCGGGAGCGAGCCAAGAAGGCAAAGGCCGCGGGAGTGTTGCGGGTCTCCCTTCTGGGTCGGGCGGTGCCGGTTCTGCGTACCGATGAGGGCTTGAGGGCGGTGGCCAAAGACCAGAAGCCGATGGCACCTGCTAGCATCGAAAAGTACCTTCAATCGAAGTTCGGCGAATCGCTGCCCGAAGCGCGGAGTGCAATGAAGAGGCTCGCACAGTCCCGGGGCCATGAAGCCTTGGTGAAAGAGGCGTTTCAACTCTACGAAGCGTTTCGGCCCGAGGTCCCAACGGGAGAGTCGGGGTGGGGTGCGAAAGGTAAGTTGAGTCTCAAGAAGATCCAGGAGTTGGCTGCACTGTCATAGTGGGCACGGCATGGATCTGACGAAAGGTGCGGATTGGGCAAGGCGATGACGGTTGACTTGTTCCTCTGCCCGGTCGTAGACGTTCCACACCATCGTTCTATGAGGTTTGTTAGATGCGGACCAAGGTCGTTGCCATCCGGACTGGTCGAGCGCAATCCGCTCCAGCGTTTCCGGGCCGAGGGCGGCTTATCCGGCAAGACGGTCAATCGCGGGACCTTCGACGAGACTGAGCTGCGAGCCATCCTGGACGCCGCACCGCCGCGGGCGCGGCCGCTGTTTGCAATGCTCGCGTTCACCGGCATCAGGCCTGAGGCCTACGCTCTCCGCTGGCAGGACGTGAACCTCGAGCGCGGCTCTCTGCACGTCTGCCGCTCTTGGGGCGATCGGGAGTCCTCAGCCACGGCGCCGAAGACTGCCAAGGGCGTGCGCACGGTCGCGCTGGCGATTGACTTGGTGCGCGAGCTGCGGGGCCTGCAGGAACGCTCGGGAGGCTCTGGGGAGCAGCTCGTATTTGGCACACGGACCGGCCAGCCACTCAACGGTAGCAACGTCCTTAGCCGCTGGTGGTATCCGACCCTCGAGAAAGCCGGCGTGCGTCGCCTTGACCTCTACTCGCTGCGCCACACGTTCGCGAGCCTCGCTCGTAACGCTGACGTAGCCGGGTTCCTGGTTTCTCGAGCTATGGGCCACGCGACGAGCGGGTTGGTGGATCAGGTCTACGCAGACGCCCTGCCCTCTGGAATGGCGCACCTGGCCGAGCGGGTGGCCGAGCGTGCACTCGGCACGAAGCCGGACCTGCGCGTCCTCACGGGCGGGAAACCGTCGACCGTTAGACAACCGTTAGACGAGTCACCATCGGGCGGGTCCGAGGTCGTCGCAACCGGTTGACTCTCTGGCGCCCCGGGCCGGAGTTGAACCGACGACCTGCCGCTTAGGAGGCGGCCGCTCTATCCACTGAGCTACCGGGGCGAGCGCCGCGGAATGTTACCCGAGGACCGGTCCCGACGGGACCGGCCCCGGGCAAGTGAGAACTCGCCGATACCCGGTTCAGGCGGCCTGAGCGGGTGCGATAGGTGCCGGCTTCGGTTCCGCCAGCGATTGATCGACCGCGATCGTCGCTTGCTCCACCTTTGCAGCCGCCGTGCTGCGGATCGCAGACCGTGCCTGACGCTTCGCGCTCCGGACCGTCTGACGCGTGGCGCGAGCCGCCTTGCGAGCCGTGCTGCGCGCCGTGCCGGCGACGCTCCGCGCCTTGCGGCGCGCTTTAACGCGCGCGATCTTCTTCTTGACCGCGGCCTTCCTGCGGACGACCTTGACCTTCCTGCGGACCGTACGACGCTTGCTCTGCATCGAGCGGCGTCGTGGGGACTTCCGTGCCTTCTTTCTTGCTGCCATGGGACTACTCCAGAAAATGCTGACGCCGGTGGGCGTCGCAGCCTGCGACGCCCGAGCTTCACGCTAGGCTCGCACCGTTGGACTGTCAATGCAGGAAATGGGAGAAATGGTGGAGCGGAAGGGGATCGAACCCTCGACCTCTGCATTGCGAACGCAGCGCTCTCCCAGCTGAGCTACCGCCCCACGAAGAGGGGCGGGATTGTAATGAGGCCCCGCCGGGGCAGCAAGCAAGCGCCCGGGGCCACCGCGACGCCGGCCGGGGCATTCGTGTACCGTTTCGGCCCCATGAGGATCCGGGAAGCCACGCCCCAAGACCTGAATTTCATCGCTTCGGCCAATTCGGCGCTCGCTGCCGAGTCCGAAGGGCAGACACTGGATCAGGCATTGCTCGGGCCGGGGATCCAGGCCGTGCTGGCTGATCCCTCGCTCGGCCGCTATTACCTGGCCGAAATCGATGGCAAGCTCGTCGGCCAGCTCATGACCACCTTTGAGTGGAGCGACTGGCGGAACGGACTGTTCCTCTGGATCCAGTCGGTCTACGTGCTGCCCGAGCAGCGCGGGGCTGGTGTGTTTCGGGCGCTTTACGACCATCTTGCGGGCCTGGCTGCGAAAGACTCCCGGATCTGCGGTATCCGCCTTTACGTGGATCGAAGCAACGAGCGCGCGCAGGAAGTCTATTCCCGCCTTGGTATGCACCGTTCAAACTACGGCGTCATGGAGACGGTGTACCGTGGGCCGGAATCGCACGAGGAACCGAACCCATGTTGAAAAATGGCTCAGCGGCCCCCGACTTTGAGTTGCCGGACCAGGATGGCCGCAAGCAAAAGCTTTCGACCCTCGTCGATGGCAAGCCATTGATCCTTTACTTCTATCCGGCGGACTTCACGCCGGGCTGCACGAAGGAAGCCTGCGACTTGCGGGACCTGCATGCCCAGATCCTCGCATCGGGCCTGCGCGTCGTCGGCATCAGCCCGCAATCGCCTGAGAGCCATCGCCGCTTTCGCGACGAGCTTGCCCTCCCCTTCACCCTGCTGTCCGATGAAGACAAGGTCGCAATCAAGGCGTTCGATGTGGATGGCCCGCTCGGCATCGGAGTGCGTCGCGCGACCTTCCTGATCGACGGGAAACGACGCATCGTCGATGCGGTGCTGGCCGACCTGCGCATCGGCAGGCACCAGGAATTTGTCGAGCGCGCGATTGCGGCTAGGGCAGGTCGAAGCGCGTGACCGCGGCCCGGCTGAAGCGCGGGATGGCGACCACGTAGACAATTCCGTATTCCGCCTCGGACATTTCGCCGACATCCTCGCTGCTCAGTTCCTTCACGATATCCGGCACCGTATTCGAGTGTCCGACGATCAGCACGCGACCCCCGCGGTTCTCGCTGAGGGCACGCTTTGCGGCCTGGGCCGGATCCTTTGCGGGCACGACGATTACGGGAATGCCGAGACGGTTTGCAAGCGGCTGGACCGTCGCCTGCGTCCTCTGGAATTCGCTCACGATGATGGCGTCCAGCCCCTGACTTTTCGGGGCGCGGCCAAAATGCTGGGCAAGTTCGAGGGATCGAGCCTCGCCAGCCTGGGAGAGCGGCGGATCAGGATCGTCCGGCGGTACCGTCACCTTTTCCGCATGCCGAATGACAAAAACGGTCGTCGTCGATGCGGCGCCGAGCAGCCAGAACGCGAGCCCGATGACGAGCACCCCGGAGAGCGCAGCAAACCACACGGGCGCCAGCAGGGGCCGACGTCGCAGGCTGGCGTATTCCTTGCGCATGCGCGGGATGATAGCGCGTTCAGCCGGCCTCGAGGCGGCGGCCGCACCGGGCGATCTGCTCGATCGTCTCGCGCACATCGTCCCAGTTCGTCTGGTGCGACATGATGCACAAGCGCAGCGAATAGGTCCCGTCGAGGCGCGTGGACGAGATCATCGCCGTACCGGACGCGATCACTTCAGCCTGCAGCGTCTTGTTTAGTCCCTCGATGCGCCCGGCATTCCAGCCGGCATCCTTCGGCCGATATCGAAAGCACAAGACACCGAGTGAGGGTTCGCTCAGGATTTCTAGCCCGTCCGTTGCGACGATCAGCTGCCCTGCCCGCTCGGCAAGCTCGATGCCCCGACCGATGGCCTCCCGAAACCGGGCGACGCCGAAAGTCTGGATCGACATCCACACCTTGAGCGCGCGGAATGAGCGCGTGAGCTGGTAGCCCCGATCCGCGAAGTTGACATGCTCGAGACCGAGCTTCGTGTCCTGAAGGTATTCCGGATTCACGTTGAAGGCGCGCACGAGCGCCGCGACATCTTTGACGAGCAGGCAACCCGCCTCGAATGGCTGGAACAGCCATTTGTGAGCGTCGAGGCTGATCGAATCGGCGAGTTCCATGCCTTCAAGCAACTGCCGGCCGCGATCGCAGAGCACGGCGAAGCCGCCGTAGGCCGCATCGACGTGCAGCCAGACTTTCCGTTCAGCGCAGTAAGAAGCAATTTCCGGTAAGGGATCGATGGCGCCCGTATTGGTGGTTCCCGCATTCGCACAGACGGCGATCGGCGTGAAACCTCGCGCCTGTGCATGCTCCACGGCCTGCGCGAGTGAGGCCACGTTCAGACGACATTGCCTGTCGGCGGGTACGCGAACGATACCGTCGGGCCGCACGCCGATGATGCGGGCGGCGCGCTCGACTGCCGAATGCGTCTGGTCGCTCATGAAGATTGCGGGGCGCTCCGGCGCACCGGCCTGTTCGCGCGCGGCGACGAGGCATCGAGGATGGCGGCCGAACCGCCCGACGTGAACAGGCCGCCCGCGGTCTCGGGATAGCCGACCCATTGCCGGAACCAGTCGATCACGACGAGCTCGAGCTGACTCGGGCCACCCGATCCGAGCCAGGTGCCCTGGAAGATGTTGAAGCCGGCGGCGAGGTAGTCGGCGATCACGCCTGGCCAGGTGGGAGCCGACGGCACGAACGCGAAAAAGCGCGGATGATCGACGCGGGCCGCAATCGGCAGCACCTGTTCTGTCGCGCGCTCGAGCACCGCGATGGCGTCATGACCCTGCTCCGGTGGTGGCTCCCGGAGGATCGGTTCCAGTTCCGCGCGGGTTGCTCCGCGCCAGGGAGGCTCGTCGCGAAGCCCAGCAAGCCGGGCGATCAGGCATTCGGTCGCCAGGTCCGCGAGATGCCGCATCTCATCCGTGGAAAGGCAAAGTCCGGTCTTGCTCTCCTGCGCGTGGTCATCCATCGCAGATCGGGACTCCGCTGGGTCTGGCGGAGAGGGTGAGATTCGAACTCACGAGCCCCGTGAAGGGCTGCCGGTTTTCAAGACCGGTGCATTCAACCGCTCTGCCACCTCTCCGAAAACATGAATTCGACTGGCCGGCACAATTCTAACAGGCTGGCATCTGCGTCCCTCGGAGCAGCAACGGAACTTGCGCGGCTCAGGATGCAGGGCAAGACGCGTCGCGGCAGTCTGCACGCCAAATGGAGCGTGCCCGATGTCGGCGTCGCGCTCGACCGAGAAACAAGGGATTTTCGCGTCATTGGCGCCCGCAAGTGATACGACGCGCAGCCAGACCCCCTGCCAGAATAGGCCGCAGGCGATTCCGCTATAATCCGGCCAGCATAAAGAGCTTATCGGAGGCCATCGCAATGGAACGGAATCCTGCATTTGCCACTCGAGAGACCGCGGTCCGCGAGTCGGCGCTTGCGACAAACAAGGTACTGCGGAATACGTATCTCCTGCTGTCCGCGACGCTCGCGTTCAGTGCGGTCATGGCGGGTATCGCGCTTGCCCTGAATCTGCCGCATCCCGGGCTGCTCATCACGCTGGTCGGCTATTTCGGCCTGCTGTTCGCCGTGCACAAGACCGCCAATAGCGCCTGGGGCCTGTTGTTCGTGTTCGCGCTGACCGGCTTCATGGGCTACACCCTCGGGCCGATCATCGGGTACTACCTGCAGGCGATCCCGAACGGACATTCGGTCGTGATGAATGCATTCGGCATTACCGCTGCCGCCTTCGTCGGCCTCTCGGCCTACGCGATCAAGAGCGGTCGCCGATTCTCGTTCATGGGCGGCTTCCTCTTTGTCGGGATCCTGACTGCGTTCCTGCTCGGCCTGGCCGCGATCTTCTTCTCGATGCCGATGCTGTCGCTTGCCGTATCCGGCATGTTCGTGCTCCTGATGTCCGGCCTGATTCTGTATCAGACTGGCGAGATCATTCACGGCGGCGAGACGAACTACATCCTCGCGACGCTGACGCTCTATGTCAGCATCTTCAACCTGTTCACGAGCCTGCTGCACCTGCTCGGAGTCGCATCCGACGACTGATCAGGCGGGTTTCAGACGGTCGACGCCGCCGATATATGAGCGGAGCACCGGGGGTACGGTGACGCTCCCGTCCGCCTGCTGATAGTTCTCCAGCACCGCAACGAGCGCCCGGCCCACGGCAACGCCCGATCCGTTCAGCGTGTGCACGGGTTCGGGCTTGCCGGTCTCCGGATTCCGCCAGCGCGCCTGCATGCGCCGGGCCTGAAACGCCTCGCAGTTGCTGCAGGACGAAATCTCGCGATAACCGCCCTGCCCCGGAAGCCAGACTTCCAGGTCGTAGGTCTTGGCGCTCGCAAACCCGACATCGCCCGCACAGAGCGTGATGACGCGATACGGCAGTTCGAGCAGCTCCAGGACTTTCGCCGCGTGGCCGGTCAGCTCCTCGAGCGCGCCGTAGGAAGCCTCCGGCCGCACGATCTGCACGAGCTCCACCTTGTCGAACTGGTGCTGCCGGATCAGTCCGCGCGTGTCCTTGCCGTAGGAGCCCGCCTCGGAACGGAAGCACGGCGTGTGCGCCACGAATTTCTGTGGAAGCTCGCCTGCATCATAGATGCGGTCCCCGGCGAGATTCGTGAGCGGGACCTCCGCGGTCGGAATCAGGAACAGTTCGCTTTCGGCGGATTCACGTGCGAGCTTGAACAGGTCCTGCTCGAACTTCGGCAGCTGTCCCGTGCCGGTCAGGGTCTTGCGGGTCACGAGATACGGGACCCAGGCCTCGCGATAGCCGTGTTCGCGCTGATGCAGGTCGAGCATGAACTGCCCAAGCGCGCGGTGGAGCGCAGCCACCGGGCCGGTGAGCACCGAGAACCGCGAACCGGACAAGCGGCTTGCGGCGACAGGATCAAGGCCTCCGAGCCCTTCGCCGAGCGCCACATGATCGGCCGCCTCGAACGCAAACTTCGGTGGCTCGCCGTGCCGGCGGATTTCGACATTGGCCGAGGCATCGCGACCCGGTGGAACGCTGTCGTGCAGCAGGTTCGGCAGGTCGAGCAGCAACCGGTCGAGGTCAACTTGCAGGGCCGTAAGCTCCTGCTCGGAGTTCGTCAACCGCGCGCCCAGCGTTTCCACTTCGGCAAGAAGGGGTGCCGCGTCCTGGCCCTGGGCTTTGGCGTGCCCGATCGCCTTGGAGCGCGTATTACGCTCGTTGCGCAGCCCGTCGACCGCGACCTGGGCGTCCTTGCGGCGGGCTTCGAGGGCCGTGAACTGGCCGAGATCGAGATTGAACCCGCGGCGCGCGAGGTTCGCGGACACGCCTTGCGGGTCGGTCCGCAGTTGCCTGATGTCAAGCATTGCCTTCCCTTCGCTCCGTCGTGTCGTCTTGTGGCGCTGCGCCGCTTTTCCGGATTCTCTCGAGCGTTTCCCTGAGCTTCAACTCCAGTCCGCGCGGGACGGGCTCGTAGTAGCTGCGTGGTTCCATCGAATCCGGAAAATGGGTTTGCCCGGGCGCGAGGCCATCCGGCTCATCGTGGGCGTAGCGATAGCCCTTGCCGTATCCGAAATCCTTCATCAATCGCGTCGGGGCGTTTCGAAGGTGCAGGGGGACATCCAGCGTTCCCTGTGCCTTCGCATCCGCCATCGCCGCCCCGTACGCCTTGTAGACCGCATTGCTCTTTGGCGCGAGCGCAAGGAACACGCAGGCCTGTGCGAGAGCGAGCTCGCCCTCGGGGCTCCCGAGTCGGTCATAGCTGTCCCAGGCTGCGAGCGTCAGGGTCAGCGCGCGTGGATCTGCATTGCCGATATCCTCGCTCGCCATCCGCACGAGCCTGCGCGCGACGAAGCCGGGGTCGGCGCCGCCGTCGAGCATCCGGCACAGCCAGTAGAGCGAAGCATCCGGATCGCTGTCCCGCACGGACTTGTGCAGGGCCGAGATCTGGTCGTAGAACAGTTCTCCGCGCTTGTCGAAGCGCCGATGACCGCCCGCGCAGGCTTCGCTTGCGATTTCGAGCGTGAGTTCCCGCGTGCTTCCTGCATCCGCGGCGAGGTCGGCGGACACTTCGAGCAGATTGAGCGCACGTCGCGCATCCCCATCCGCTGCATGCGCAAGCAGTGCGATCGCCTCGGGTGTCGCCCGGATTCCGCTTTGGCCGAGACCGCGCTTCGGGTCGGCGAGCGCATGCTCGATGAGCCCCGCGAGCTCCGCGGTAGAAAGCGGCTTCAGCAGGTAAACGCGAGCCCGGGACAGCAACGCAGAGTTGAGCTCGAACGACGGGTTCTCCGTCGTTGCACCGATGAAGACGAGCGTCCCGTCCTCGACGAACGGAAGGAACGTGTCCTGCTGCGCCTTGTTGAAGCGATGCACCTCGTCTAGAAAGAGCACGGTCGGCGGCCCACCCGCGTTCCGCGACGCGCGCGCCCCGTCAACGGCCTCGCGGATGTCCTTGACGCCGGCAACGACCGCAGAGAGTCCGATGAACCGTGCTTCGCAGGCTCGCGCCGCAAGGCGCGCCAACGTGGTCTTTCCGCTGCCTGGTGGCCCCCAGAGCACCATTGAATGGGCAACACCGTCGGTCAGGAGGCGATGCAACGGCCGCCCGGGCGCGAGCAGGTGCTGCTGGCCGGCAAACTCGCCCAAGGATTGTGGTCGCATGCGATCCGCCAGGGGCCGATACCCGGAAGTCGGCGGATCGATCGGCAACTCGGATTGCGTGCGCACGATACGCGGATTCTAGCCGCTCGCGACCCGCCTCATGGTTCGCGGCTGCGGCTAAGCCGCGTAGCAACACGAAGCCCCCAGCCGGCCCGGCCACCGCCTGCGATCAACCACGCCGTCAGGACGCCCGCCGCGTTGGCGAGCAGATCACCCCATTCGGCCATGCGGTTGTCGGTTATCAAGGCCTGCGCCGCTTCAAGAACGAGGCCGAGTAGGAAACAACGGAGCATCGCCCGCCACAGTCGCTCACGCGAAACAATGCCGGACGCGAGGATCGCAAGCACCAGGTAAGCAGTGTAGTGACCCAACTTGTCGATGCCCGTCTCGCCATGCAACACCTGAAACGGCGACAGGCTGGCAGCGACGATGATGACGACCACGACCACGATGGCCCCGATCCACAGTCGCCGGAAATTCGATTCCGTCAAGACGGATCCGCAGGCGAGCGGCCGACAACGTCGACGCCCGGCGGCGGGATGAAACTGAAAACGGCCTTGTCGAATCGCGGATTCCGCTCGATCCGCTCGAATTTGAGCTCCGTGGTCTGCCCGAGCCGGTCAAGGAGAGTCATCCGCCGCAGCTTGCCGGAAGCGACGCCGACGCGCAGTTCGCGAAAATCGCCCTCTTCCTCCCGTGGCGTCAGCCGGCTCCAGGCGAGCCCCTCCTCCGTTCCGCCGTCCGCGATCTCGAATTCCGCCCGAAGGTCGCCCTGGCCCGACAGCAGCATCGCCGGCGTCCCGGCGAGCGTGTCGGCTGCCGCCCGGATCGTGACCTGCTCGAGTCCAATGTCGTGAAACCAGACCGTGACGCCATCGGAGACGATGAGCTGTTCCGGCACACGGTACTCCCAGCGGAACTTGCCGGGCCGTGCGAGCGAGACGGTTCCTTCGGCCGTCTCGATCACCTGGCCGCGCGCGTCAATGACCGACTGGCTGAACTGCGCCCGCAGTCCCGTAAGACCGCCGAGCGCGGACTCGAGGCGCTGCGCCGCTGCCGCATCGGCACCGGCATCCGCACCGGCCGCGAGGGGTAGCAACGTGGCGAACAGCACGATCCAACAGCGCATCAGGATTCGGGTGGCGGCGGCGCCAGCACCTCGCGGCTGCCATTCGACTGCAGGGGCCCGACGAGGCCCGCGGCTTCCATCGACTCGACGAGGCGTGCGGCGCGGTTGTAGCCGATCTTGAGCCGGCGCTGCACACCGGACACTGATGCTCGCCGTGACTCCACCACGATGCGGACGGCCTCGTCGTAGAGCGGGTCCTGCTCGCCGTCAGCCTCCGCATCGCCCCCACCCTCCGCCGGCTCCTCGCCCGGCAGGCCGCCCTGCGGACCGGTCAGCACTTCATCCACGTAGGCCGGGGCCGTTCCGCCCTTCAGGGATTCGACGACCGCATGCACTTCGCGGTCCGATACGAACGCACCATGGACGCGATCGGGCGTCGATGTGCCGAGCGGCAGGTAGAGCATGTCGCCATGGCTCAGGAGGGATTCCGCGCCGTTCTGGTCGAGAATCGTGCGCGAATCCACTTTCGCCGAAACCTGGAAGGCGATTCGCGTCGGGATGTTCGCCTTGATCAGTCCCGTAATCACGTCGACCGAGGGGCGCTGAGTCGCGAGCACGAGGTGAATACCCGAGGCGCGCGCCTTCTGCGCCAGGCGCGCGACGAGTTCCTCCACCTTTCTCCCGACGATCAGCATCAGGTCGGCGAGTTCGTCGATCACGACGACGATATAGGGCACGGGCTGCAGCGCCGGGACCACGCCTTCGTACTTGCCGGCAGCCAGCAGGCGCGCGACCAGCGGATCGGGTATCGGCGTGCCGGCGGCCTGCGCGTCGAGCACCTTGCGATTGAGGCCAGCGAGGTTCCGGACGCCGAGCGCCTTCATGAGGTGATAGCGCCGTTCCATCTCCGCGACGCACCAGCGCAGCGCGTTTGCCGCGTGCTTCATGTCTGTCACGACCGGCGCCAGCAGGTGCGGTATGCCCTCGTAGACCGAGAGCTCCAGCATCTTCGGGTCGATCAGGATGAGTCGCACGTGCTCCGCCGAGCTCTTGTACAGGAGCGACAGCACCATGGCGTTGATTGCGACCGACTTGCCCGAACCCGTCGTGCCCGCGATGAGCAAATGCGGCATCTTCGCGAGGTCTGCGACGACCGGCGCCCCGCCGATGTCCTTGCCGAGCGCGAGCGCGAGCGGTGAGGCGAGCTCGTCATAGGCGCGCGAACGGAGAATCTCGCCGAGCGTCACGAGCTCGCGCGATTCGTTCGGGATCTCGAGCCCGACGACCGACTTGCCGGGAATGACCTCGACCACGCGAACGCTGATGGCCGAGAGGGCGCGGGCGAGGTCTTTCGCTAGTGCACTGATCTGGCTCACCTTGACGCCCGGCGCCGGCTTCAACTCAAATCGCGTGATCACCGGGCCCGGCTGAACCGCGACGACTTCGACGTCAATACCGAAGTCCTTCAGCTTGATCTCGACGAGACGCGAGATCGCATCGAGCGCTTCCGGAGAATAGGACTTCTCGCGCGGCGGCGGCTCGTCGAGGAGGCTGAGTTCCGGTAGGTCCCGCGACGGCGGCTTCGCAAAGAGCTGAACCTGTCTTTCCTTTTCGACGCGCTGGCTGGGCTCCGGAACTCGCGGAGCTGGCAGCTCGATGCGCGGCGGCGTACGGGTCGCGGCCTTCTTCTGTACTTCACGCACGGCGGTTTCACGCGCCACGCGCGACTCGCGGCCAACGGCCTGGTCCCGCGATGTCGCCATTCGCCCACGCACCCACGAAGCGCCCTCGAGCACCCAGTGTCCGAGGAAGTCCATGACAGTGAGCCAGGAAACGCCCGTGTAAAGCTGCACGCCCGCGAACCAGAGCGCAAGCAGCACGAGGGTCGCGCCAAGCAGCGACGCGATCCCGGCCAGGTTGCCGCCGACGAGACTGCCGAGAACGCCGCCTCCGCCCGCGTGCAGACTGCCGCCGGAGAAATGTAGCATCGCCAGCCCGCAACTCGCCGCGAGCGCGATGACGAGGCCGATGACGCGCAGCGCAATCGTCGAGCGTCCCTGGCCCAGATCGTCCGGCGCACGCTTCAGCCCGATCCAGGCACTGAATGCAATCGCGACCGGAAACAGGAATGCCGGCCAGCCGAAGAGCGTAAACAGCACGTCCGCGATCCAGGCCCCGAGCGGACCGATCAGGTTTCCGACCTGTCCGGGCTCGCCGGTATAACTGAAACTCCGGTCGGAGGCGTCGTAACTCGAAAGCGCAATCAGGAGCACGAGCGCGAACGCGGCGAGCAGCCAGAAAGCCGCTTCACGCAGGGCGCGCGCAAAGACCGGATCGAGTTTTGCGGCAGCAGAAACCGCATCGCCTGCAGTCCTGGCCACGGATCAGAATCCTGATAAGGAAAGATTCATAAGCGGTTGATTATAAGAGCGTTGCAATTCGACCAGCAAGCACCCATGCTCGGTGTGCGTGTGAGCGCGAGGCGAGTCAAGGAGCGGAGAGCACTATACATGACGACCCCTCGCCACTCGCGGCTGATCATTCTCGGTTCCGGGCCCGCGGGATACGCAGCGGCCGTTTATGCAGCGCGAGCCAATCGCAAGCCGCTCCTGCTCACCGGATTGCAGCCGGGCGGACAATTGATGACGACGACCGAAGTCGACAATTGGCCGGGCGACGTCGAAGGACTGCTCGGTCCCGATCTGATGGATCGCATGCGCCGGCACGCAGAACGCTTTGGCGTCGAAATCGTATCCGACCAGATCACGCGCGTGGACCTGGGCCAACGGCCTTTTCATCTCGTCGGCGAGGATGGCGAGTTCCGCTGCGATGCGCTCATCATCGCGACCGGCGCATCCGCGCGTTATCTCGGGCTCGAGTCTGAAACGACATTTCGCGGGCGCGGCGTCTCCGCCTGCGCGACCTGCGATGGATTCTTCTACCGCGACCAGAAGGTGGCGGTCGTGGGCGGCGGAAACACGGCGGTCGAGGAGGCCATCTACCTGACCAACATTGCTTCGCACGTCACGCTCATTCACCGCCGCGACAAATTGCGCGCGGAGGCCATCCTGCAGGACCGGCTCCGGGCCCTCGCCGACCAGGGCAAGGTGTCCTTCCTCTGGGACCACGAGGTGCTCGAGGTGCTTGGGTCGGATGAGGACGTGACCGGCGTACGTATCCAATCGACAAAGGACAAAGCCACCCGGGATCTCGCGGTTACGGGACTGTTCGTCGCGATCGGCCACACTCCCAACACGGAACTGTTCCGCGGCCAGCTCGACATGAAGGACGGCTACATCATCGTGAAATCCGGCATCTCGGGCGACGCCACGGCAACCAGCGTGCCGGGTGTCTTCGCGGCGGGCGATGTTGCGGATCACGTCTACCGGCAGGCCGTCACATCCGCCGGCACCGGCTGCATGGCGGCGCTCGACGCCGATCGTTTTCTCGAGCGGCCTGCCGCGTACTGAAGCGCCGTGGCATTCCGGATCGCACGGTCGCTCGCCGACGTCGATGCGACAGAGTGGAACGCGCTCGAGGGAGCCGACGCCCCGTTCCTTCGGCATGAGTTCCTGCTCGCGCTCGAGCAATCGGAATGCGCCACGACGGCGACCGGATGGGAGGCTTGCCACATCCTCCTCCACGGTCCGGACGGGCGGCTCTGCGCTGCCCTGCCGCTGTACCTGAAATCGCATTCCTGGGGCGAGTTCGTCTTTGACTTTGCGTGGGCGGACGCCTATCACCGCGCCGGGCTGCCTTATTACCCGCGCCTCGTGAGCGCAGTGCCATTCACGCCCGCGACCGGACCCCGCCTGCTCGCGGCGGACGAGCCGTCCCGCAATCTCCTGCTCGCCGCGGCGCGCGAGCAGATGCATGCGCAGGGCGCTTCATCCCTCCATTTCCTGTTTCCGGCCGGCCGGGACCGTGAATGGCTGGCCGCCGCCGGATTGTTGCCGAGGCTCGATTGCCAGTTCCACTGGCGCAATGACGGCTACGGCAGTTTCGAGGGATTCCTCGCCGGCTTCACGGCCGAGAAGCGCAAGAAGCTGAAGCGTGAGCGGCGCCGCGTCACGGAGGCCGGCATTGAATGCCGCACGCTCCATGGCCGCGATCTCGACGAGGCGATGATCGACACTGTGTTCCGGCTCCATGCGATGACTTTCCTGCGTCACGGGCACGCGCCTTATCTCAACCGCGACCTGTTCTCGCGCCTCGCAAACGCGATGCCGGATGCGCTGGTCGTCG
>Ga0105106_10002170_pt1 | contig 14133 bp, 10 predicted proteins | sample PPLLaktember2015_5_FD_79109 | JGI IMG/M metagenome (GOLD analysis project Ga0105106, IMG submission 79109) | Freshwater sediment microbial communities from Prairie Pothole Lake near Jamestown, North Dakota, USA - PPLs Lake P8 Core (1) Depth... | ecosystem: Environmental > Aquatic > Freshwater >...
ACGCCATCGCAAGTCTCCAACAGGCGGTGCTGCAAACGGGATGCCTTTATAAACCGTCAAACCATTTTCAATTGTTCCCTGTAATTTACCACTCTCGACTTTAACAGGAACAGGCTGCTGAGCGATACAAAATTCTGCAGCAAAAAAAACAAGCATTGCAAGAAAACCATTTCTACTCTTCATAATACTATTTATAAAATTGAATAATTGTATTTATCAATTCACCTTTTTGTCTGATTTTGTTGTTTATATTTATCGGGCTTGTAGTTGATGTAAGAATCAACATTGACATTATTAATAATTTAATAAATCTATATAATAAAATTGAAATTAATAAGACTTTAAAATCAATTAATGATGAAAAGAAATAGACATCGCTGGAAAAGTATTTACATGCTTATAACCATATTGTCAATCAGATTATGTTTGTCTGGACAGGCAGGTTTCCCCGGAATACCCGGCAGAACCTCCCCGGTAGTACATCCGGACCTGACGGTAACCTTCAACCTCAATGCACCTGGAGTCTCAGAAGTTCAATTGATGTTCGAGGGGGATACTGTTAAATATCCTATGATAAAGGATGAAAGAGGGAGATGGACAGTAACCGTGGGTCCCCTGAAGCCTAAGATATATACATATGCACTCCTGGTTAACGGCCTCCGGATCCTTGATCCAATGAATCCCGAACTGCAATCAGGTACGGCGCCGGGGTATAACCTGCTCAATGTCCCCGGCAATCCTCCAAGGTTTGATGAACTTCAGGATGTGCCGCATGGATCAGTGCATATCAGAACTTATAATTCTAAAGTACAGAATAAGTTTCGCAAATTATTTGTGTATGTTCCGCCATCCTATGAACAGACCGTTGATAAATCTTATCCGGTCTTATACCTGCGTCACGGTGGAGGGGGAAATGAGACATCATGGTACAATGAAGGTGCTGCCGGTGTCATTATGGATAACCTTCTGGCAGAAGGAAAGGTTAGTCCCATGATCATTGTGATGACCAATGGAAATGTGGAAACAGGTGTTCAGGGCGGATATAACAATGAAGCACTGAAGGTTGGAGCGGATGAGTTGTTTACGGACATAATGCCTGTTATTGAAAAGAACTACAGGGTATACGCTGATCAGCAACACAGGGCTATAGCAGGCCTTTCCATGGGAGGAGGCCAGTCTTTCTATATCGGATTGCGTTATGTGGATAAATTTGACTGGCTGGGAGTATTCAGTACAGGTATGTTTGGCGGAATTCAGCAAGCAGATTTTGATGCTGAAAAAACCATACCTGGATTATTGACCAATTCTTCAAAATTTAATAAGGAGTTAAAAGTATTATATATTACTGTTGGAGAGCAGGATCCAAGGATAGAGCCAACCAAAGCACTTATCAAAAAATTCAGGGAAAACAATCTGGACGTCGTTTTTAATACCTACCCGGGTATTCATGAGTGGCTTGTATGGCGGCTGTCATTATATGATTTCTTACAAAAAATATTCATTTAATTTAAACATTTATAATGAAGACTTGTTGCCGGGGATCAATTGGCAATCCTGACACACCTAAGACTCCCCTGATCCCTTGCTGACCCAGTGTGAGCAGCCTTGTGAACGATATCGGTTCCGCCCGGTGCCGCAAGAAATGTAGGATCCGGCAAAGGACTAAGTTGCAACCAGAATTACAATTACCTGGGTAGCTACCACGTTCTGCCGGGCAAAATTCGGAAGTAACTTCATTATCTTTTCTTTTGCCACTCTATTTTCGGAATAAATTTCATAGGGATCATCCATTACAAAATATTCGTGAACTTTTACAGGATCAGAATATTTTTGAGGATTGAAATGGCCTCCCCGGTTATCCATATGTGATGTATAACCAAATCCGCTGACAACTGCTCCGACCAGCACTAACCCGTTTACTTTTTCAGGGTATGTAAGCGTAAAATCTATTGCCAGACGACCACCGGATGACATTCCGAATATAATTGCCTCATCAATTTTTAACTTAATGAACAGTTGGTTTAAATCATCGATGTGAGAGTATCTCACTTCAGGGTCTGAAGATTTGCCATATCCGCGTCGATCGTATCGTATAACTCTGTAAGTTTTTGCCAGCAGAGGGAATTGTTCATCCCATATTTCACGATTAACCATTCCGTCATGTAACAGAACAATATTCTTACCGTTGCCAGCTAATTCGTAATATAGCTTTCCACCATCAACAAGCACATAACCTGTGTCAGCAGGTGCAGAAATTAATTTCTCAGCAATCTGCGATAGTAAATTTGTAAATGCTGAAACAAGCAGACAAAATGTTATTAAGCTCTTTCTCATAGTGGTTTCTGTCTTTGATGCTAATTATAATTGTCGTTAAAAAACGACTTTGTCAAATGCAATTTACGACAGGATAAATCATTAGGCAAATTTTATTTGCTAAAAACTGTTCATATGTCAGAGTCATAGCGTGTGTGAGAGTGAGTGTGAATGTGAGTGTGAGTTTGAGTACGGGAGGGAGTTCATCTTAGTTACCCAAAAACTGACTATAATTGAAAGAATATATTCTTTAATAGATAATTTAGTGGTCCTAATCTATAAGCAATGAGCAGAGGATTTGTGAGGGAGGACGATCAGGAAGAAGTTCCAATAGTGCCGCAGAGGGCATATTTACCAGAGGGTGTGACAAACTATGTTACACCTGCCGGAATGGACCAACTGTTGGCTGAAAAACAGATGCTGACCAATGAGAGAGACAATCTGAGCAGCACCAACGAAAATGAAAAACGAATTGCGGTGAACTTCATCAATGCAAAATTACAATTGCTGAACAACAGGATTGCCGAAGCCAGAATTATTGATTCCAAAGGTCAGCCTCAGGACGAAATAAGGTTCGGTGCATTGGTTACCCTCAAAACTGAAGTGTCTGGTAAAATTCAGATATTTCAGATTGTTGGTATCGATGAGGCCGACATTGCAAAAGGCAAGATCTCGTTCATATCGCCCTTAGCCAAGGCATTGATAAATAAGAAAGCCGGAGACAAGGTTACTTTAAAGCTGGACAGGGGAGAAACAGTTTTTGAAATAACGGAAATAGGTTATTCATAACCTCACTCTTGCACTCACACTTGTTTAAAGACTCACGGCACACGAAGCACGACACAAGATATGCCCATATTTGACAATTTTAGTTAAAAACGATCCGAAACTCGGTTATGCCATCACTCCGTGTTTTTAATGAAAAATTATATCCGTGATTGGCCAGTATTTCCCTGATTAAGGTCAGTCCAATACCCTGACCTCCTTTCTTTGTGGTAAAAAAAGGCTCAAACAACCTCTTTTGAACGGATTCGGGAATCGGTTCACCATTGTTTTCAACGATAAAGGATGAGGGTCGGGTTGTAAAGACCATGGTTATTTCACCATCAAGCTGAATGGCTTCCACAGCGTTTTTAATAATATTTATCAATACAAGCTCAAGCTGTTGGTAATCGAACGAGATTAGTGTCTGATCTGAATGATATTGAGTTTTTATTCTTATTCCCTTTTTTTCAAATTCAGGCCTGAAAAGGATCAGAACCTGATTAACAACTTCCTTTAAATCACATTTTGAAATTATGGGAGGTGGAATATGAACTATCTGTGCAAAACGGTTTGTGAAAAGATTAAGGTTCTTATTTCGTTCCCTCGCAATATTTAATACCTGAATATAATCATCGTTCTCAGTGTTCTTTTGATTTTCCATAAAAAGGATTGTTGAATCGATAATGGAATTCACCGCCCCTACACTGTTATTCACTTCATGGGAGATCATCCTGATAATCTTTTCATATGACTGTCTTTCAGCTTTTAATAACTCTTTGGTGAGCTCTTCAATAATAAAGAAGGATTGCTTTACGCCCCTGTCAATAAAATATGACTTGTAACATTTGAATTGATTGATTCCGTTCAACTGGATTATAAGGGCATCTGTTTCATTAAGCCCGACCAGTTCTTTATTCCAGGGAGACGGTAAATCCGTAATACTTTCGGGAAGATTTGAAATTTCATCTATATTAAATAAAGTCAAAGCTGCAGGATTCAAAGTCTGTATTTTGTTGTTTTTACCCAGAATGATTGTTGCAGTAGGAGAGGCTTCAATTAATTTTTCAAGAAAAAAATTCTTTTCTGTTGTCTTTACCCTTTCAAGCCGGAGCTGATCGATCATTTTGTTATATACAACAACCAGACGATCTATTTCAGGTTCACCCGGTGGGAGAAATTTCATACTGAAATCTTTATCGTTAATAGACTCAATGCCGGCATGTAACAATCTGAAGGAACGGAAGATGGTATTATAAAATCCAATAATGAGGAGAAGAGATAAGATAAGTGCTGCTTCACAAAAGATAAACAATCCTTTATTATACCTGTAAATAACAAGTGTGACTATCAGAAAAATTGCATGAATGACAGAGATGTATATTAAAAATTTCGTTTTTAGTTTCATTTTTTCATTTATCGGTTGCATCTGTCAGCTTTCAGTTTTCAATTCCACTGTTCAGTGTTGAACAGGATATTGTATTTTTTAAGCCTTCTGTAAAGAGCACCCCTGCTTAAACCCAGGGACTTTGCCACTTTCGAAAGGTTATTCCCGCAGCGTTCTATGGTCTTGATTATAGCTTCCTTTTCCATTTCTTCCAGGGTCATTTTGCCGGGGGCAGGAAAAGTATCAGATTGAGAATCGTCCATGGATTGTTCGAGCGCATTTTTAAAATCGGCAACTGTCAGTTCATTCTTTCCGGCCAGCAACCACGACCGTTCGACCAGGTTTTTCAGTTCGCGAATGTTCCCCGGGTATGTAAGATTCTGCAGCCATTTCAGGGTATTATTATCCACAACAATCTCCCCGGCATTATAAGTGGTCCTGATGTTTTTCAGGAAGTATTGAACCATTAAGGGGATATCCTCCTTTCTCTCATGCAGCGGAGGCAGTTCAATTGTGATCAGGTTAATCCGGTATAACAGATCTTCGCGGAATGTACCTTTTTTTACCATTTCCTTAAGGTTTCTGTTGGTGGCACAAATTACCCTGATATCAATTCTGCGTGTAATGCTTTCGCCCAGCAACTGATACGTCCTGTCCTGCAGAACTCTCAACAACTTAACCTGTAAATTGAAATCAAGGTCCCCTATTTCATCCAGGAAAATTGTTCCTTTACTAGCCATTTCAAATCTTCCTTTCCTGTCATTGTATGCATCGGTAAAGGCTCCTTTCCTGTGACCGAACATTTCGCTTTCGAAAAGACCGGCAGAAATACCACCAAGATTTACTTTGACAAACGGGTAATCTTTCCGGTTGCTGTTTTTATGAATAGCTTCCGCAATCAACTCTTTGCCGGTTCCGCTGTCGCCAAGAACAAGCACCGGTGCATCGGTTTTACATACACGTCCAATGGTTCCCAATACTGAGGTCATTTTCAGGCTTTCGCCAATAATCCCGGTAAAATCAAATTTGTTATCCAGTTCTGCTCTTTTCAGCGAGAGTTTTCCTGGTGTTTCCCTGGCGAGCTCGATTGCCGTTGAGACTGTCCTGAGCAGATCATTGTTGTCCCATGGTTTGCTGATAAAATCGAAAGCACCGTTTTTCATGCCTTTCACAGCCAGCTCAATAGATGCCCATGCGGTAATAAGTATTACAGGTACAGAGGGTAAGATATTCCTGATGTCATTCAGAAATTCCAGGCCTTCTTTTCCGGAAGTGTCGTTGCTGTAATTCAGGTCGAGGATGATTACTTCAGGTTTGTTATGTTCAATAACTTTCAATCCGTCTGCCGGGCCGGATGCACAAACAGATGCAAGTCCTGCCTGCCTGAACAGCAGGCTGAGTGAGGTCTGGACTGCTATATCGTCATCAACGATCAGGACCATTCAGGAAAGGGATTAAAAGTAACCGGCAATCATATTACATCGGGCTGATGCACTGTTTACTGGTCACTGATTAGTAAATACTGTTCAATATTTATTGCTAATTTACCTGCATTCCGTCAAATAAATAAATGATCCGGTTGGTTTTTTTTGCCAGGCTTTCATCGTGGGTTACCATTATAAGAGTAGTCTTATCATTCCTGTTCAGGTCATGAAGTATATCCATGATCTCGCTGCCCATGTTGCTGTCGAGGTTACCGGTTGGTTCATCAGCTAGTAAAATCTGTGGCTTGCCGACAATGGCCCGTGCAATGGCAACTCTTTGTTTCTGTCCTCCGGAAAGCTGCGAAGGATAGTGCTTTGCTCTTGAACTCAAGCCGACTTTTTCAATCGCATCCAGGGCAAGTCTCCTGCGTTCTTTACCAGAAATCCCTGTACGGTAAAGCAAAGGCAGCTCGACATTGTCCAACACAGGCAGGTCATTGATCAGATGAAAGCTCTGAAAGATGAATCCCAGCATCATATTTCTGAAACCAGCCAGCTTTTTGTCTTTCCAGTCTTGAATCTGCTGGTTGTCAATCAAAACTGTACCATTGGTAGGTGTATCCAGGAGCCCTATCATATTTAACAGGGTGCTTTTTCCGCAACCTGAAGGTCCCATAACAGAAACGAACTCAGATCTTCCAATTTCAATGTTGATGTTGGATAATGCTACCGTTTCAATCTCATCGGTCACATAGACTTTTTCAATGTTTGATAGTGTTATCATGTTGTATTTAGATTTAGTTGTTGGTTTATTCTTCATGCAATGCTTCCGCAGGTTGTATCCTGGCTGCTATGGTTGTTGGCAACAGAGTGCTAAGGGTTACAAGCAAATAAATCAGCGTTGTGGCTGTCAGTATGGCCAATAAATAAATACCCGGTTTAATATCGAATGCTCTCAGGAGAGGAAACTGAATGGCAATGACCAATCCCGGGATAATACCCAGTGTTGCCAATGCAAGCATTTCGCCAATAAGCTGTTTTGTGATCCGGCTGGCAGGGGCACCGACAGATTTCCGCAGCCCAATCTCTGATTTGCGATGGTTGACATTGTACCAGAGCAAACCCATCAGACCCAATAAAATGTTTATGATAAGGAAAGCACTTATAATGCTGATCACGATAACCGGCATCCAGTCGATCCGAATTGTTCTTTCACGAAAGTCCGATAGTTTTCCGGCTGTTATTGTCCAATCCTTAGCTATTGCCGATGTTCGCTTTACAAGCTCCGTCTTAAATGGTTCATCCGATCCGGGTGTTGACTTTATCAATAATTGCCATGGTGTCTCTTCAGGTTTCATCATGATAAAAAAGTGCGGTGTATTTTCTGTGAACTCGCCACTGTTTTTGAAAAACTCAACCACACCTGTCACTTTATACAATCCCGATTGGATTACTTTATTCAAGGCTGGTTCTTCTCCAAAAAGAGCCTCTTTCAATCCGCCGTTGATGACGATGGGGATCTCTTTTCCGGTTGCGTCATTATAATCAAACCATCGGCCTTCCTGCATCTTAAGGTTCATGACCTCGGGATAGGTGCCATCAGTAGCGTTATAGGTTACATTGTAACATGTTTTGTCTCCATACTTTAAGTCGCTCCTGTAAATGTCATTATATGGAATATTATAAACGTTTTTTGCCACGGCGGCAACTTCCTTCATGCTACTGACCTCCTTTACCAGAAGGTCGGTTGTCTCAAGGCGTGCAATAGAATCATTAACTGTGTTGGCGTTGTCGTCGGGGCTGATACTGGTATTAAGGGTTAATGTCCAGACATTTTTATAATCATATCCCAGTGGTATAAGACGATTACCAAGTGTCTTGAATATGATGGTGGAAAGTGCGAACAGCAGGATAAAGGAAACAAACATTTCAAGCAGCATCATTCTGACGCTTTTTCTTCGTTTCCACATCATTTTGAATATTGAGCGTATCATTGTCTGTTTTCATTTAATGATTCTACTATATGTAATTTCGACATTCTGGTGGCCGGAAGAACACCTGATAAAAAGCCAAAAAGCAAACATAAACCCAGACCTGAAAGGAATATCCTGGCATTAAAAGGGAACACTTTCGCGGTGATCAGGCCCAATGATTGAAGGATTTTTAAAATGACAAATGCGAAAACGAAAGCGATCAGTCCTCCCAACAGAGTCAGTATTATGTTTTCGGTAATAAATTGATAAAACAGAGCCCTTTTTGATGCTCCGAACGATTTCCGTATCCCGATTTCGGATAGACGTTCACTGATCCTTGTAGTATTGATGGTAGTTAAATTCAAGGATGGAATCAGAATAATGCTGAAAATGATCAGTGAAAATATTGTGTACATAACCGGACCTTTGACAGGCGCATAAGGGTGATTGAACACCAGGTCGCTCTGTCTGGTTACTTTTGTTTCAATGCGAAGGATGTCGCCTACCGGGAAATCTATTCTGTCAATAGATTGCTTTAATTCGTTTTCAAGTTTAATGATATCCGATTTTTTTTGAACGAGCATCATTGCTGCCAGATTACCGCTAAGGTTTCTTTCTTTCAGATCAATGGTTGAAGTTGTAAATGGGACCCACACATTGCCATAGGCGCTTATGCTTACCTTTGGAACATCTTTAACGACTCCGATGATTTGATAGTTTATTTTGTTGACTTCCATGAATCTGTCTAACGATGCCTGAGAATCTCCAAATTGTTCAATTGCAAGGGATTCACTGACGACACACAACTTTTGGGCTTCATCTACATCTTTTTTGCTGTAAGGTTTACCATTCAGAAACTTAAAGTTGAGAATATTCCAGAACTCATTATCGGTGTATTTGAGATCAACTGTAACAGGTCGTGTATCAACTGACCCGTTAGTTGTTCTTGCGCTTCGCGAATAGATCGAAATCCGTGTCGGTGTTTTCAGACTGGTGACATAATTTTTAAGCAGGTAGTAGCCTGGGGAAATCGGGTAAGATTTGCCGTATTCACCATTTTCATGCTTTTCGTTCCATGCGTTCACATAGATAATATAGGCAATCCGGTTTTGATGGGAGGCAGGATAATTGGATTGTGTGAAATCATCCAGAAAAGATGCCCCCACCAGCAGGATTGTCAGGGAGAAGCTTACGCCAAACAGGCTGATAAGCGTGAACAATTTATTCCTCTTTAGCACCTTCCATGCTATTTTAATGTAGTTTTTAATCATGATTCATAAGGTTATAGATTTTCATAATTATAGATTAATTGTTTATCATTCTTAAAATCGTAAAGGGTTAGTATTCTGATCGAATACCAGGTAAGCCAGTAATCCCGGAGTGCGACAATGTGATCACGTCTGGCCTGGTCTTTCTCTTCCTGTGCTATGTTGTATTCGGTAAGGTTAATGTCTCCGGTCAGGTATCTCAGTCTTGCTATCTCATATCTCTCGGCAGCGGTCTGGTCAGCCTCCGCTGTATATTTTATAAATTCCTGAAGCATCCTGAAATTTTCCACCTCGGTAAGGATTTCCTGGTGAAAATTGATCTCCTCCTGCCGGACTGTGAAATCAGTGAGCTTCTGATTTGCCTCTGCAGTTTTGCGCTCAGCCTTTGCCCGGCCCCAGTCGATGATCGGAATTGAAAGTCCTATTTTAAGCAACTGCATTTCCTGCGGATGCACATAAATGTCCGGCACATTGCCGGCAATATTGGTTTTTCCATAGCTGACAGAGAGGCTTGCCGTCAGCCTGCTTTCCCTGCTCGCTTTCACTGCATCACGCCGGGCTTCAAATCTCTCTCTTCTGAATTCAACTGTTCGCCGGCTGTTTTCAATAGCTTTATTCAAGGCAAGCGTATCATTGATAATAAATCTCGAAACGCTGTCAGGTAAGGCCATGATCAGGGTGTCATTCCCATCCATACCGGTATATGAATTCAATTCCAGACGTGATGTTTTTATGTCCAGACTCGCCATTGCCATTGCTTTTTGCGATGATATCACACCGTATCTGAGTTGGAGCAACTCGTTCTTTGAGATTTTGCCCATGGAGTACTTTTCAGTTCCCACCCTGTATATGGTATCTGAATTGGCTTTGTTGAGAGAGGCAATCTGATAATTGATCTGAGATATAAGAAGGTCGAAATACCTTAACGCCGTATTATAGGCAATTTCTTCGATTCCCTCGGCATATTCCCTGAGTGATTCTTCCAGTTTCAAGGGCTCTATAAGATTCATCCATCTCAGGTTATTAAAAGCAAACAAAGGTTGTTCAAAACCTACATAGAAAGGAGAACCACTATAGCTTGTGACATCCTGCCGGAAATCATCGAAGCGTGCTAAATCCGTATTTAAATAAAGAACTCCGCCTGTTAATCCTATGTTTTGTTCGATTGACAAGGCAGCAGTGGAATGGCTTTGATCTATGCTCTTATAGTTAATACTCCCGTCTTCCTGTCTCACCGGTATGTTTTGTTTCTGAAAATGTGGAAGGGTGAAATTCAGAACCATCTGAGGCTTATATTGTGATTTATACTTTTTCCATTGCCAGTACTTGTTATCTCTTGAGGTTTTTATCCTCAGAGCCTCCGGTGAATTTTCCTGTGCAAACCGGATAACCTGATCAAGAGTGGCAGTCTGACAATGAGATTGAAAACTGAAGATTGTTGATTGAAGACAAATGAATAAAGCGGTCTTTGAACACACCCGGCAAATCCTTACATGGCTATTGTTTATTTTATGTCTGATTTGATTCATTTGCATTTCTGCTTCTGATGTACAAATTCCTGTTTCGCTACTTTATTCTTAAACTTTTGTGCCTTTCATAGTCAGACATGTCAGATATTACCACTTCTTCACCCTCTGTAAGTCCACTGACAATCTCAACATAATCAACGTTACTCCCTCCGAAAGTTACTTGTCGGCTAATGAGTTCATTCCCCTGTACGGCAAAAACCGTCTGCCTTACCCCGCCTTTGTAAAACGATCCGTTTTTAATTCGTGAGACCTCTTCTTCAAAAGATGTGATGACAAAAACGTCAACTCTTAAATTTGGCCGCAACAAGGCATGATTCTTGTTTTCCAGGCTAATGTTAAACTTAATATTATTACCTGATACAGAAGGTGATATGTTTACTATCTCCCCCCTTAGATCAGTATTTTCATTCAGGCGTGCTATGACCTTTTTGCCAATGCCAAGCTGACTGGCATGGATATCTGATATGCTGCCGGTAACTTCATAGCTTTGCAGGTTGGCTATTCTTACCAGTTCATCACCCGGATTGATGTTTTTCCCGATCTGGTTATTTATCCATGTGATTACCCCGTGTTTATCGGCTTTAATAGTCGATTGATCGAGTTTTACCTGCAGCTCGTTTACATTTTTCTGCTGGATGCTTATTTCATACTTCAGTCCGAGCAGATTTGCCTGCATCGTTTTTTCCAGGTTTTGAATGTTTTGACGGATCTGTTCCAGTTCCAGCCGAGATATTTTAAGGTTCAGCTCCGCTTTTTCAATTTTTTCCTGTGTCCCCCCGCCAATGGTATTCAGATATTTTTCTTCCTCCAATTCGTTTGTCATGTTATCAACCTGTAGTTTTTTGATTTCATATTGGGTTCTCAGGTCAATCAGGTTTTTCACGAGCTGTAATTCATGCTGTCTGATATTGTTCTTTTTTATGTTAAGTTCATCCCTGAATTTTTCAAGTGAGGATACGGTGAGCCTTTTATCAAGTGCCAATATGGAATCTCCTTCCATTACTTCATCACCGGCATTTCGATAAAGTTCTTTAATACTTGACTGAACAGGGCTGGTTTTAGTCTCTTCGAATTCCGGTAAAACTATTCCTGATGCTGTTAATGACGCTTCAATACTACCAATTCCAACAGTTGCAGTATGAATCTCACTCCTTTTTATCGAAGGTTTAATAATGAATCTTAAAGAAAACAGAATGACAAGAAATGCAAGACAAAATAAAACGAATTGAATCACCCGGTAACGTTTTTTCTTCTGCCTGACACTTTCTGATAATTTCCTATCCATTAAATCAGATTTATGCAGAGAAAGACAATTCATGTGCCAGTTTTTATAAGCTGCAGATTATTAAATGATTATTATTTCTGTTAATGATTTGATACTGTCCAATAGTGGACAGTGTGTCCGGTCTGAGACAATGAGCATTTTGAGTTACTATATGGAAGACCGAAGACGGAAGAAAAAGAATTTCTCGCAGATTTACGCGGATTTTTCCGCAGATTATCGGAGAAGAAACCAGAAGGCAAGTTGGCCGTTAATATCCTTAAGCAGTCAGCTGTCAGCAATCACCTGTCAGCAGTCAGCTGTCAGCAATCAGCTGTCAGCAGTCAGCAATCAGCTGTCAGCAATCAGCTGTCAGCAATCAGCTGTCAGCATAATATATTTGCATAAATGATTATTGTTTGAGAACTTTGATAAAATATGCCCCTATGAGGAAAGTAGTTAATTGGTAATTTGCTGTATGACAGAGTCTCTTACTTCCAATCAGATTTTTATCAATAAGCTGACTGATATAGTCCTGGCAAACCTGAATAATGAAAAGTTTAGTGCAAAAGAACTAGCTCATGAATCGGGGATAAGTCTTTACCATGTAAATCGGAGACTACTCAAGATCAACGGAAAAACAGCCAGCCAGTTTATCCGTGAAGTACGTTTCCGGAAGGCTTTGGAGTTACTTCAAAATGAAGCTTACACTGTTTCTGAAGTTGCCTACAAGTCGGGATTCAGCAGTCCTTCCTATTTTATAACTCGTTTTCATGAATATTTCGGTTATTCTCCGGGAGAAGTTAAGAAAAGAGGGTTTGAAAGAGCAGAAGAATACATTCTTCCTCCTTCCACTCCACAAAAACCAAAAGAAGCTAGCCGGCGGACATTTATTTATCTTTCATTAGCAATTTTGTTTTCTGCATCAATAGCCTATCTGGCTTATTCTCTCTTTTTAAGAAACAACTCTTCTAACACCGGGAACCTCTCAATAAACTCTGAAAAATCCATAGCTCTTCTGCCTTTTGTAACTCTTAGTAATAGTATTGATGACCAATATTTTATTGAAGGGGTTATTGATGAAATTTATATTAATCTTAACAAAATAAGTGAGCTAAGGGTAATTTCAAGGATATCAGCTGAAAAATACATTAACACTTCGAGGTCAGCTTCTGAAATCGCGAAAAAACTTGATGCAAATTATATTATCAGAGGAAGCGTACAAAAATATGGAAACTCATTCCGCTTCAGGGTTTATTTAATTGATGCGTTGAAAGACAGACAATTATGGTCGAAGCCGTACGAAGTGGAGATAAAGGAAATTAAGGAAATTTTCAAATTACAGAGCCAGGTTGCTCAAAACATTGCTTCAGAGCTAGAGGCAACAATTGCCCCTGAAGAGAAACAGCTAATAGAAAAAAACTTTACGACAAGTCTGACAGCGTATCTTTTTTATTTCAGGGGGAAAGAGGAGCTAAACAAATATAATCAAAGCATTCCCGCTAACAGAAATTCAATTGATAGAGCATCTGCGATGTATAGAAAAGCTTTGGATTACGATCCTGAATTTGCTCAGGCTTATGTAGAAATAGCTCAGGTTTTTTGGAGGAAACATTACTGGGAAACCTTTTTATCAGAGAGTTTTCTTGATTCTGTTCTTATACTGGTAAATAAAGCTCTGTCAATTGATGATCAGCTGGCAGAAGCCTATACAATAAAAGGGAATTATTATTTCGAGAAAGGCTTGCCTGAAATGGCAATAAATGAATATGACAAAGCATTGAAATACAATCCCAACGATTGTGTTGCATATTATGAAAAGGGAAATGCCTTCGCTCTTTTAAATGATTACGTCAAATGTCTTGATAATCTGCACAAAGCAGTAATCAGAAACAGAGGAACTGATCTGCAGGAGTACATCAGAAAGTTAGCCTACTATTATATGGCGGCGGGCTTTGAAGACAAGGCAAAACATTATTATTCAGAAGCATTTACGCTTCATGGAGACTCAGCGCTTTTACTTGAAGATTTAGCATGGTTAGAATTTAATAATGAGAATTTTGCAGTGGCGTTGCAGTTGGCAGAAAATGCCAAAGAAATAGATTCAGCCAGAGTAATAGCACCTGAATATTATCAGTTTCTGCCGGCAAGCAATAATCAGGAGGCCTACATATCAGCAAAAGAAGTTATTCATTATTTTGAAAGTTCAGGTGAAA
>Ga0105106_10002171_pt1 | contig 14132 bp, 15 predicted proteins | sample PPLLaktember2015_5_FD_79109 | JGI IMG/M metagenome (GOLD analysis project Ga0105106, IMG submission 79109) | Freshwater sediment microbial communities from Prairie Pothole Lake near Jamestown, North Dakota, USA - PPLs Lake P8 Core (1) Depth... | ecosystem: Environmental > Aquatic > Freshwater >...
AATCGTTATCCCGTTCCTATCCCGGTGGTATCGCCCGCTATCGCGGACTCAACCACCGGCTAATGGCTTTGAACCCTCCGGGTTCGCTTCTGATCGTTGTTCCAAAAGATCTGCACCCATCCGAATTGCCAGTCGCTTTATGTCTGTCGCTTTATGTCTTGACTCGATGCGAGAAAAGATTACTTTAAGTAGGTGACTTTCAATCACTCACAAAGGGGGGCGAAACGGGTTCGACGGGGGTATAGAAACTTAAGCTGCATGCCGAGGTCCTGACTGCTCGTTAAACAGTTGGGAATAAACACAAACGCAGACGATTACGCGTACGCTGTAGCCGCTTAGGCGGCTTCCGTTCCACTGGTTTTCTCCCACGGGGCCAGCTGGAGCGTCGACTCAGTGGGATGGTTCTCAGAAGTTCGCCTGTGCTTCTGAGAATGACATCCAGCAGGCTGGCTGAAGAGGCATCCTGCCCGAGGGGAGACCTCAACGGCGAGACCCAGATCCCGGGATAAGCATGTAGAGGCTTATGTGGAATGCTTTCGGACGCGGGTTCAACTCCCGCCGCCTCCACCATCTGTTATGCAGTAAATTCAAAAAGTTGGGTATTCTGAGCCTTCAGCTTTCACTGTGACTTCGCCCAGTCTCTGTAGTGAAAGTGGAGGCTTTCTTTTTCACAAGCCATTGAAGTCATTGCCAAAATATCCCAAATCTTGTCCCCGTCCTCTTCGAGCCCCTCAACGTCGTTCCGTAGACTTCGTAGGCCATTTTCTTGGAGCCGTGTCCCATGCCAGGCAATTTGGCAAACTCATTGATTTTCAAAGAGAGATTTTTTCGAAGGAATCTCATTTCTGCACCGGAGAGGATCATCGGCTTGAGCAGGATACTTTCGCAGATGGATCTCATCAATTCGATGGAGTGAGGGAACGATTACCAGGACTCGACCTTCATGATGTGCTGTGGCAAGGATTTCCTAATCACCAGGGTCTTCTTCCCAGTCTCCTGTCCACAAAACGTCATGACCAGCAGATCGAATATCCCCTATGGCACCACCCCACACGCAAGGATCCAAAGGACTCTCACGTGCCAGTCTCCATCAGGAGGGGTTCAACCCGTTCATGTCCAACGAGTCTACGGGCGTACACAAGGCAGGCCTGGATGTCCTCTGGCTCCAACCACGGGTAGCCTTCGAGGATGTTTTCAACGCTGTCGCCAGCCGCAAGCATGCCGAGAACATGCTCAACCGCAAGCCGCCGTCCTCTGATGATCGGTTTACCACCAAATATCCTGGGGTTAACCGTGATGCGATCCAACAGTTTTTCTTCGTCCATCATCTCGCTGCCCAGCCTAGATCGAAATCCAGAATCCATCTGTTCAGATAACACAGCCCCTCGACACCATGTTACCTCATTTCGGAGTACGTTCCATGCCCTTTCTCAAGCCAGCATCAGGATTCCCCACTCAGATCCGGAAGAAAGCTCAGGGGAAGGTCAGGCGATGAGGTGATCCACCGCGCACTGGGCAACCGGGTCACCGTCGAGAGCATTTCGGTGGCCGGCATCGGCTATCTTCGGACCGAGGACCGGGATGCCATCCCCCAGGCAGCCGAGTTTCTGGTGACGGAAGAAAACATGCATACGGCCATCGTCTACGGAATCTTGGCCGGTCCCGATCGCGAAGAGGCCCTGCTCGGCTCCATGCGCACCCTGAAGATCACCCTCGACCCCGACGAGTTCCTCAAGGAAGTCCTGGGCAGGGATACGACGGGGGGCTTCTACGGCGGCGGGAAGATGACGGCAGGCGGATTCCAGATCCCCATGGGATTCCTTTCAGGCGGTGAAAGCGAGGAGTTCCTGAAGCAGAAATGGGAAGTCTTCGATGCCCAGATCAAGCAGAGAATCTTTGCCAGGATCGGAGTGAAGCGGGAGCTGAGCGGCCCACCCAGGGGCTCCTGATTCCCTGCGAATGTTCAGAGCTCGCTCATATCGTCAAATCGTCAACCCCGCGAAGGCGGGGGTCCCGAAGTACTTGAAAAACCATGATTCCGGCCTTCGCAGGAATGACGACAGGCCGAGCCTGGTCGGCCTGGAGATGACCCGTCACTTTTCCAGGAGCCCGATGATGGCTCGCAGAAAAGCCGGGAGATCGCCGGGATTCCTTGATGTCACCAGATGGCCGTCCACCACCACCTCACGGTCCACGAAGGTCGCCCCGGCATTGACCAGGTCATCCTGGATGGCAAAAAAGCCGGTGACGGTTTTCCCTTTCACCACCCCTGCTGAAATGAGCATCCAGCCGGCGTGGCAAATCCCCGCAACGATCCTGCCCTTTTGATGGGCTGCAGCCAGAAAATCCACCATGCTCCGCTCGCGCCGCATCATGTCGGGGGCATAGCCTCCCGGAACGACAACGGCATCGAAGGCATCACCGACCGCTTCCCGGGAGGAAGCGTCCGAGCGCAGCGGGTACCCATGCTTCCCATGGTAGACGGTGTCCTTCTCGGGACCCACGACGACCACTTCCGCCCCCTCCTCCCGCAGTCGCAGAATGGGATACCAACCTTCCAGATCCTCGTAGAGGTTCTCCACCAAAACGGCAACGCGCTTCCCTTTGAGCCTCATGTTGTCTCCTTTCCTCACTCCCCATCCCACGCCGGCCTTCACCTGCGACCTCTCACAGCGAAGGGTTCGGCGGCCGGATCGCCACAATGATGGAGCGGCTGGATTGGTGAGCTCTGTGGTCCTTCAAACCGCTCCGAAGCCGATGGCAAGTCCCATCACTACAGAAAAATAAGCACGTGGTGCGCTTGAGGCACCTTTAACCCGCTTTTCCCTCCTCGTCGCACGGCAATGCTGTTGAAATAAGCTCACTGATCTGGCAGGGTCGGGTGCCATGGGCCAAGCGGAGCTTGCCCATGCGAGCTTGCCTGAGCACGGGCAGGCTCCGCTCAGTACATCTCCACAGAATTGAATGACCCGTTATGTCGTCATTCCCGCGTGTCCCTGGCGGGAATCCAGAGGCCTTCAAATCCCTGGATCCCCGCCAAGAGCATGCGGGGATTACGTGCTTATTCAATGGACACTTTATTCTGTGGATGTGTACTTAGCCCGTGCCACCCATTGATTGAACAGCTTTGTCGTCGCACGGCGGCCTCGGCAGGCGGAGAAACGACGTTTGAACGAGATCGACCTTGCATGAGCCCCAATTTCCATTAGCTTGGAGAGTGAGGTCGCATGAAGGGGACCGCGGACACCGTTCCGTATCATGTTGCAACAGGGGGGTTGGACCTTGAATGCGAGGTTCCCTCAAACGAGGGCTTCTTCCCAGGACCTGGCAGTCGCGATGCTGAAACTGTGCCCCTCCGGGGCGATGAGAGAGAAGGGGGTAGGATGTGGGATCTGGATGAACTGAAAAACCGCAGGGATATCGTCGAAGCGATCAACTGGGAGATGACCCCGGAATCAGCCATCGAGACTTACCTCGAATGGGGCACGGGATGGTCGCGGAAGGATAGTTACATGAGCCATTCCGATCAGGAGTCCTATTATTTTGTCATCTATGACTGGGAAACTCCGCTCGCGGTCACACTCATTCGCCGGGATGTGCGGGAGGTCGATGAACTGGCCAGGATCCGGGCCCCCGAGGAGCTGATCCGGTCGAGCATCCATGAGGGAGGCCGCAAGCCCGGCGTAGGCGTATATGCCATCAACGCCCCCCTGAAGAGCTGGCTCAAGGAGGCGCTCAATTGCTGACGCGACACCACGACGCCACATGAACCTCCGGAAGAGCGTGAACGACGGGTCCGGTCGACCCGAAGGAGGGTGTTGTGCCACGAGGAACAAATTCATGGCCTTGAGTGTGCAAATCTGCTAATTAAGCGGGGTGCGAGCTGAAGTCCCGCTGGGCGGGTTTGGGATCCATGGCGAGCGGGTCTCCAGGCTGCTTTCGATTTTTCGAGCGCATCTTCAAGCCGACAGAAACGGGTTGAGCCTTTCCGACCGGTTTTGTCTGAATCGTTGTTGCACGGGCCTGGACCTTTTGTGGCTCTGCGAACCATCGAGTTGTGGAAATGAAAGACCCTTCAGAATGTCCGGGCCGTCCTCAAGATGCTCCGGGGATTGGACCGCAACAAACTCCATCGAGATCCACACCACTCCCGCCTGCGTCATTGCTTTTGGCTGCGGTTTCCCTCCTCGCTGTCTTGTTTGCTGTACTCCGGCCTTCATGGCTCCTTGAGCAGGAATGGCCCCCCTGGGTCCTCGCCATCGTGGCGGGTGCGGCGGTGGGGGCCCTGGGGTTCAAGATCTGCACCAGGACGCGGCGGGAGGCGCCCCGCGGTTCTTCAGGCAATGGGAAGGATGGAGTGGCTGAAGGAGAGGCCGCGCAGTTCGAATGCGGCACAGGCGAGCCGCAGTGGGAGGCAGACGGCATCGGGATCGCGGCGGAGATCCTCGCAGACGATAAGGACCTGGTGAACAACCTGATCGAGACTGCCCAGGCCATGATCCTCATTGTGGACCCGGCAGGCAGGGTGCGCCTCGTCAACCGACTCTTCGAGCAGGCGACCGGCTACAGCCTTGGGGAGCTGCAGGGGACCAGCTGGTTGGAAGCCCTGGTGCCCGAGGCTGAACGAAAGCCCGCCTCAGACCTTTTTCAGCAGGTTCGTGACACGCCTGAAGTTGTCAACCATATCGGTCCGGTCATCACCCGAGACGGATCCTTGCGCCAGTTCAGCTGGCGTTGGAAGGCCCTCGTGCGACCGGACGGGTCGGCTCGCGCATTCCTGGGCCTGGCAATGGACCTCTCCGAGCGTGAAGGCATGCAGGACGCGCTGCGCAAGAGCGAGGAAAGGTACCGGGCCATCGTGGAGGATCAAACCGAGCTCATCTCCCGGTTCAAGCCGGACGGAACTCTCACCTTTGTCAACGGCGCCTACTGCCGTTACTTCGGAGAGAAGCCCGAGCTTCTTCTCGGCCACAAATTCTGGCACCATGTCCCGAAGCACGAGCAGGAGCGGCTCGTGAAGCACATTGCCTGCCTGGATCGGGACAACCCGGTTTCCACCATCGAGCATCCCGTGAAAACACCGGCGGGAGTCCGCTGGCAGCAGTGGACGGACCGGGCCATCTTCGACGAGGAAGGCAGGATCGTCGAACTGCAGGCCGTCGGCCGCGACATCACCGAGCGAAAACGCGTGGAGCAAGCCCTCGCGTCGGAACGCTCGCGGCTCTACTCGGTACTGGACAGTCTCCCGGTGTTCGTCTTCCTCCACTCGGCAGACTATGCCATTCGCTTCGCCAACCGCTGCTTTGTGCGAACCTTCGGAGAAGGGACGGGACGCCGCTGCTATTCCGCGCTGCAGAATCGCTCCGAGCCCTGCCCCGAGTGCCGCTCGAGGGAGGTGTTTCTGGAACAGCGGCCACAGAACTGGGAATGGATGATCGTCAGGATTGGACGCACCTATCGAATGTACAGCTACCCGTTCACCGATGCGGACGACACGCCGCTCATCCTGCAGCTCGGAATCGATATCACGGATCAGAAACGCAACGAGCTGGACCTGCGGCAGTCGGAGGCTCGACTGCGGGTGCTCTCCGCCCGCCTGCTCAGCGCTCAGGAGGAAGAGCGCCAGCGCATCGCGGCGGAGCTGCATGACAGCATCGGCTCATCGCTCACGGGAATCGCGGTCTTTCTCCAGTCCATCCTCCTCAGAACCGACGAAGGCCCACCCCCGACGAATGCCATCCAGCAGCTGATCAACGTGACGGAGAACACCATCCAGGAAGCGCGCCGGATCATGTCGGATCTTCGCCCTTCCATGCTGGACGACCTGGGAATCCTGAAAACCCTGGATTGGTTCTGCAGGGAGTTCCAGCAGCTCCACCCGGGCATCCATATCGAACGGGCGATTGAGATCGCAGAGGATGAAATCCCGGATCCTCTCAAGATCATCATTTTCCGCCTGGTTCAGGAGGCGCTCCACAACATTGCCAAGCACAGCCGTGCCGAGTACGTCACTCTCGCTTTGGGCGGTTCCGAGGAGATGATCACACTCGTCGTCGAGGACAATGGCGATGGATTCGCAACCCAGGGCGCTCCCTGGGATGAATCTCTGCGAAGGGGCCTCGGCCTGACGAGCATGAGGGAGCGCACGGAGCTCTCGGGTGGGCGTTTCACGCTGGAATCGACCGTTGGGGAGGGGACAATCGTCAAGGCCGAATGGCCGAAATCCCCCTCCGACGATTCGAAGAGGTGATCCCTTGGTCAGGGTCGGGGAGGCGGGAGCGAGCCCATCACTCCCGAAACGAACTCATTTCTGGCCTGGGGATCGGTGATCACCAGCCCGACGATCTCATCCAGACCATCCATGATCTGCTTGACCGCCGCGTCGGCCCGCTCGGGATTCTGCTGATTGGCGGACTGAAACTGAAGCCAGATGATCCTGGTGAGCATCAATGCCAGCTCGGAGGTCTGGCCCTGGACCGCCGCCATCTGGTCCCTCGCCTGCTCGGCGCGAGCCACCAACTCCTTCAGAGCCTGTTCCTTCTCCTTCAGCTCGGTTTCCAGGGAACGTGTGGAGTCCAGAACGGCTTCTATGTTCTTCTTCTGGGACTCCAGCCGGCCGGTGAGATCCGCATGCGCAGCCAGCAGGTCTGAAAGCTCCTTTTTCTGCTTCTCAACTTCATTCCGCAGTTCCTGGGTCGCCTCTTCCCGTATCTTGACCACTTGATCCTGGTAGACCTGGAGCCCGGGCACCTCGAAGCGCAGCCGCTCCAGCCAGTCGTAGTTGGCGATGACAAGCCCGGAAAGGAGGGAAAAGGTCAGCAGGACTGCCGTCACGAAGGCGTGGATTCTCTGGGTTCCGGCCAGGTAGAACGTGAAGCCCGCCATCATGAAAAACACCGCAAGACCGACAAGCAGTTTCATTGTCTCATCCATGTCGTGAAAGCCTGAAAAGCTTCAAATAAACCGGTCACAGGGCTACAGGCCAACGCTCGCATCACCCCCAATGCCGGAGTGAGCCGGGATCAAGGAAGCATACCAAACTGCTCCGGGATTCCGTTAATCTTTTTCGACTTTTGACGCCTTCCATGCAGAGGGTATCCAGGAAAGGGCGAACGGGGGATCGGAATGAAGAGGTCGTGGATGTCTGCGATCTGGAACGTTTCGGCGGTCTCGCCAGCGGACAGCTTCCCGGCGGCAAGCAGCGCATCGCCATCGCCTGACCTGACGTGAGCCCCGGCAGCGCGGAGGGACCCCAATGTGCCTCCTTTCACGTCCGGCGGACTTCTGAATCGGGAGGGCGCCGGCCACGGGGAGTGCCATAATGGCTCCATATGCCATCTTGTGATCCGCTCTGTTCCTCTGAATCCCGTGATCTCTTCGGGAAATGTTGCACAAGGGTGCTTCCCCGGCCTCCATTTTCGTGTTCGTTTCTCGGGAATTCTGTGCTAAGTATCCGGATCCTGTGAGGTGTGACGTGCACTGTGCAAACTGGGCCTCGACTTTTGACATTGCGGCAATTCGCCATCCTGTGGCAAAGGAGGTGCAATGGAAGATCGTTTTGTGGTAAAAAAAGAAGTTGTGATTCTGGACCGCCAGAACAGTCTGGCGTGGCAGCGCAAGGCATCCGAAGAGCCTATGGTCTGGAAGGACGGCTTCGCGTATATTGATGGTTTGAACGAAGCCCATTTTGCGGGTTTTGACGACTGGCGGTATCCCACCAGGGAGGAGCTCGCCATGCTCATTCTGCCCGAGGAAGACCGCAACAGCGGGCTTTACATCGATCCGCTCTTCAGCAGCCAGAGGAATTGCTGGACGTCAACGGAAGCGGGCCACCACAAGGCCTGTTATGTCGATTTCTATTATGGTGATGTCTACATCATCGAAGAAAACTATGCCAATCACTACATCCGGGCCGTGCGCACCCAGCAATGAGAAGGCTCGCCCATCGACGCAAGACGGATCCCGGCATACGCCATGGATGGCGGCAGGATCATCTTTTCAGGTGGTCCTCTACCAGCCGGAGATTCCGCAGAACACGGGAAACATTGCCAGGACATGTGCGGCAACCCACACGCCGCTTCACCTCATCGAACCCCTGGGGTTTCGGCTGACCGACCGTCATCTGAAAAGGGCCGGCCTGGATTACTGGCCTTCGGTCGCCATGAGGGTTCACGGTGATCTCGAGAGTCTTCATAGAGCGCTGCCGCCCGGTCGATGCGTTTTCTTTTCGGCACATGCCCAAAAGTCGCTTTTCGATTTCTGTTTTGAGCCCGGGGACCGCCTCTTTTTCGGGTCTGAAACCAGCGGATTGCCCCCGTCGCTTTTGAGTGGAGCCGAGGAGGCCATGATCAAGATTCCCATAGATCGATCCAGGGTGCGAAGCCTCAACCTGGCGACGACCGTCGGCGTAGCTCTCTTTGAGGCCCTGCGACAGACAATGGCCAGAAGATACAACCTTCTCCCATCTTTTCCTGTGGACGGGTGATCCATCCCTCGACCCGGAAGACGGAGACAATCGGTATTCTCTGTGGCATTCAACCTCCTGCCCCATCTGGATAAATACATGGAGAAAACAGTCACTCGAGAAGGCGTGAAGGCAAAGCTTTACGAACTGTGCCCGGACCTGGATTCGATGGGCATTTACCCGATTGTCCTCGGAAAGGGCCATCGGTATTGAGTGGTGTTGTTCGAGAGCAGGGACTGCTCTCAGAGAAGACCGCCTTTGAGCTCCTTCCGCATCCGGCTGCGGGACGGGGAGCCAGACATCCTTTCGACGAGCCCGGTTTGGGAGCGGGATTTGCATAGCGCCATCGGGGAGGCCAGGAAGAAGATGGCTTGCACAACCAAAACCAGACGGGCTTCCTCAAAATCGACGCGAGAGAATGGAGATGGAGTAAGTGGCAGACATCGAATGGAAGGGGGCCGTGTGGAGAGCTGCTTACGGTAGCCTTTCTGTCAAGGAATTGTTGACCATCCTCAAGGGCTTCGGCCCCATGGAAACACTGGCATTTGAAAAGACGGGATGCTGCAAAGGTGAGATCAGCATTTCTCTGTCCGGTGAAGGGAAGAAGGAAATCACCCTTTATCATCTTGAAGTGCTCGGACCCAGAAGAAAGGGCACCGGTCGAGCGGCGATTCAATGGCTCCGAAGCCTGTTCAAGGGTGAACTGTTCGTAGAGGACCCGGGGTTCATCATGGTCAAGGGTGCCAACCGGGAGAGCCTGCTGTTCTGGGTCCGGATGTTCCGGGAGGGCCTGATCGATGCCCTCGACGCCGATACCATCGAGCTTCACCCGCACATGAGCGATCAGGAGCTGCTCAGGCTGGAATCCGAGATTCTTGATGCGCCGGGCGGGAGTGGCGCTTCCACTTGCCTTCAATGAGAGCCAGGGACAAAGTCAAGACGGCAGCCGAAGTGGCAGGGATCTGCCGGTTGCTGCGCGGTGAACGGACTGTTCGGGTGGTGTTCACCAACGGCTGCTTCGACCTGCTGCACCTGGGGCATCTTCGCTACCTGGAGGAAGCCCGGGCGCTGGGAGACCTGCTGGTTGTGGGAGTCAACAGCGATTCGTCCGTCCGCGAGATCAAGGGGGCTCTGCGCCCCATCCAGGGAGAGGACGAGCGGAGTGAGCTCCTGGCAGGACTCCACTGCGTGGATTACACGATCATCTTCGACACCCCCGATCCCCTCACTTTGATCGAGTTGATTCAGCCCGACGTCCTGGTCAAGGGAGCCGACTGGCCTGAAGATCAGATCGTCGGTGCCGAGGTGGTCAAGAAGACGGGAGGGCGGGTGGCGAGGATCGCATTGACTCCCCGGCGATCGACCACTTCCATCGTCGAAAGGGTGATCGAACGGTACGGGGGAGGCGCCCGCGGTCGAAGCCGTGGGGTTGCCGAGGACTGAAACGCCAGGGGCTCATTCGTGAGTTTTTCCGGCCGCCGCGCTCGCCCATTGGGGCCAACCTCAGCGGCGAGAATCAAGCCACGCCCAGGCAAGATCTTGAGTTTGAAGCATGAGACCTGGGACTTGAATCTTTTACCTGAATGAACAGGAGTGAACGCTTTGGCACCTCCCAAAGTCAAGACAGCGAAGCCAACCGTTCAGCCCGCGCTGGCAGACCAGGGCATGCCGGCTCAGGTCCGTGAGTGGCTCGAGGCGAATCGGAATCTGATCGGCGGATTCATTGCGGGAGTTCTCATCCTCTTCTTGATCGCCCTTGGAGTGCAAAGCTATTTAAAAGGCCAGGAATCGCGGGCCCAGGAGCGGTATGCTCAGTTGATGCGGCAATGGCCCAAGGATTTCAGCACCGCTGACGATCAGACTCTGGAAAAGCTCATCCCCGACCTTCAGAAATTCCTCCAGGAGCATGATGGGAGGGAGGCGGCGTGGCTGGGGCGCCTGGATCTGGCGCGAGTGTTCTACCAGATGCGGCGGCATGAGGATGCTCTGGCCCAGAACCAGATAGTACTGGATGGCACTTCGGACCCCATTCTGCGCAACATGGCACACTATCAAGCGGCGGTCACTTTGCAGGCCCTGGGCAGACCAGATCAGGCGATAGTTCAATGGAACGCCGTTAAGGGGGAACCTTCCCTCGTTTCCGAAAGGGAGCTGAACTGGTATCTGGCAAGCCTTTACGTCGAGAGGAAAGACCATCCCAAGGCCGTCGAGCACCTCGAGCTTGCCATCAAGGCCGACGGGGACTATCCGACCAACCAGCTGCTGGAAGATCAACTGGCGGGCCAGAAAGCCGCAGCATCCCAAGGGTCGTGACGTTGGCCTCCGGGGGAGCTTCGAGACCGATTCCTGTCAAGACAATTTCCTTGACACCGCCCCAAGATTTGGCTATTCAGCGAACACTTGACCAAACCCGTTTGTGAGGATCCGTTTCGTGAACAGTTTCTTTTATTTTAGCGGTTTACGCTTTTGCAGCGGGTTGCTCTTTTCGAGGCCCGCTCATGGGGTGTTGAATTAGCCCGAGCTGAGACGCGAGCGCACTGAACCATGGGGGGGCCGAAAAAGCGGAGCCCATGGTATGATGTTTCGAGGCTGTGGATTCCGCCCACAGCTTTTTTTTTGTTCAGATGAAGCTTCTGGATCAGGAGGTCTTTTGGGGTCATGATGTTCAATGTTGAGTTCGAAACGCTTCCCAGGGAGGCGCTGGAAGCCATACAGCTTCGTCGCCTGCAGGCTGTTATTGAACGCGTTTACGCCACGGTGCCCTTTTATCGAAAGAAATTTGACGAGATCGGCCTGGCGCCTTCGGCCATCAGGAGCCTGGATGATCTGGCCCGCGTTCCGTTCACGACCAAGCAGGACCTTCGGGACAACTATCCCTTCGGGATGTTTGCGGTCCCCATGGACAACGTGGTGCGCATCCACGCCTCTTCAGGGACAACGGGGAAGCCCACCGTGGTCGGGTACACCTCACGGGACATTGCGACCTGGTCGGAGCTCATGGCGCGGGCGCTGGCGGCGGGCGGTGCCACGCGCGGCGACATCATCCACAACGCCTACGGATACGGCCTCTTCACCGGCGGCCTGGGCGTCCATTACGGGGCCGAGCGGCTGGGGGCTTCGGTGATTCCCATCTCGGGGGGCAACACCAAGCGGCAGATCATGATCATGACGGACTTCGGGCCGACGCTGCTCACCTGCACCCCCTCCTACGCCCTGCATCTGGCCGAAGTGGCCGCCGAAATGGGAGTCGATTTCCAGAAACTGCGGTTCAAGGCGGGGATATTCGGGGCTGAGCCCTGGTCCGAGCAGATGCGCCATGAAATTGAACAGAAGCTGCACCTGGACGCCATTGACATTTACGGTCTCAGCGAAGTGATGGGACCCGGGGTCTCCATCGAATGCATCGAGGCCAAAAAGGGTCTCCACGTGTTCGAGGATCACTTCATCCCCGAAATCATCAACGCCGAAACCGGAGAGGTGCTGCCTCCGGGCTCCACGGGGGAGCTCGTTTTCACCTCGCTCACCAAGGAAGCCTTTCCGGTCATCCGCTATCGCACCCGCGACATCACCTCTCTGAATCCGGAGCCTTGTATATGCGGCCGGACGCACATCCGGATGAACCGGGTGAGCGGACGCACCGACGACATGCTGATCATCCGCGGGGTCAACGTGTTCCCGTCGCAGATCGAAAGCGTTCTCATGGAAATCGAGGAGGTGGAGCCTCACTATCAGCTCATCGTCGACCGGGAGGGCAACCTGGATATGCTCACGGTTCTGGTCGAGGTCGGCGAGCACGCCTTTTCGGATGAAGTGCGGGTGCTCCAGAGCCTCGAGAAGAAAATCTCCAAGAATATCAAAGAATACCTCGGCGTTTCTGTGAAGACCAAACTGGTTGAGCCCAAGACCATAGCCCGGAGTGAAGGGAAGGCTCAGCGGGTGATCGACAACCGCAAGATTTAGCTCGAGGATGGACACAGGAGGAGAACATGCGGGTCGAACAGATTTCGGTATTTCTCGAAAACAAGGCGGGGCGCCTGGCCGAAGTGGCCAGGATTCTCTCCGATACGGGCATCAATATCAGGGCTCTCTCTCTGGCGGACACATCGGACTTTGGCATCCTGCGCCTGATTGTCAACGACAACGCGCGGGCCAAGGAGGCTTTGAAGCAACAGGGATTCACCGTGGGCAAGACCGACGTGGTCGCCGTGGAGGTGGAAGACCGTCCCGGCGGTCTGCACAAGATTCTGGATATCCTCCACAGAGCCAATGTGAACGTGGAGTATATGTACGCTTTTGTGCAGCAGAGCGGGAGCAACGCGGTGATCATCTTCAGGTTCGACAACCTGGATGAGGCGGTGAAGGTTCTGCAGGCCAATGGGGTGACGGTCATCGAGGGGGACAGGCTTTACGCCATGTGATCGTGTTCTCTGCAGTTGGCCGTGAGTGTCGGGTGGTGTCACTGTTCAGGAAGGGGGAAAAGCATGAAGTGCAGGATGAAGGTTTTGGCCTTGGTGATGTTGCAGCTCGCAGCCGTCATGAGCTTTTCGTTGCCCAGCTGTCTCGCCGAAGAGACCTACAAGATCGGAGGCCTTTTTTCAGTGACCGGCCCGACCTCTTTTCTCGGTGATCCCGAGAAGAAGAGCCTCCAGATGGCCATTGACGAAATCAATGCCAAGGGAGGGATCGACGGCCGCAAACTGGAAGCGGTGATCCGGGACACGGAGGGGATACCGGACAAAGCAGTTTTGGGAGCCAACGAGTTGATCAGCAACGAAAAGGTTCTGGCCATCATCGGCCCCAGCCTGACCCAGACGACGCTCCCCCTGGTGCCACTGGCCGAAAGCAACAAAGTCCCCCTCATCAGCTGCGCCGCGGGAATCGAGATCACGGAGCCGGTGAAGCCCTATGTGTTCAAAACAGCTCAAAATGACGTTCTGGCGGTCGCGACCATATACGACCACATGAAGAAGAATAATATCAAGAAGGTCGGTATCCTGACCGTCGAAAACAGCTTCGGCGAGAGCGGCAAGAAGCAGCTCATGAGCCAGGCCGCCCAGTTCGGGATCGAAGTGGTCCAGGCGGAGTCCTTCGGGGGAAAAGATACCGACATGACGGCTCAGCTCACCAAGATCCGGGCCGCCAAGCCCGATGCGATCATCGCCTGGGGAACGAATCCGGGGCCTGCCGTGGTCGCACGCAATGCTCAGCAGCTCAACATCAAGACCCCTTTGTACCAGAGCCACGGGGTGGCTTCGCCCAAATTCATCGAGCTGGCCCAGGACGCTGCTGAAGGTATCTTCTTGCCCACGGGCAAGATCCTTGTGGCCGATCAGCTGCCGGATTCGGATCCCCAGAAGCCTGTCCTGAAGAGCTACATCGAGCAGTTCGAGAAAGAGTTCAAGATGCCTGTTTCCGGTTTTGGGGGCTACGCCTACGACGCCATGCACATGCTGGCCAAAGCCATGAAGGGAACGGGCGGCGATCGGGAGAAGATACGGGCCAATCTCGAGAAAATCGCGGGACACGTCGGGATCAGCGGGACGTTCAACTTCTCGCCGACGGACCACAACGGATTGAGCCAGGATGCCTTCGTGATGGTGCAGATCAAAGACGGGAAATGGAAGCTGCTCGGTGACTGAGGTCGGAAGTCGGAAGTCGGAAGTCGGAA
>Ga0105106_10002173_pt1 | contig 14131 bp, 8 predicted proteins | sample PPLLaktember2015_5_FD_79109 | JGI IMG/M metagenome (GOLD analysis project Ga0105106, IMG submission 79109) | Freshwater sediment microbial communities from Prairie Pothole Lake near Jamestown, North Dakota, USA - PPLs Lake P8 Core (1) Depth... | ecosystem: Environmental > Aquatic > Freshwater >...
CCGATGAATGAATCGCAGGGAGGCGGAGTTGATGCAATAGCGCAGGCCGCCGCGCTCGCGCGGTCCGTCCGTGAAGACGTGCCCCAGGTGGCTGTCGCCATGCGCCGAACGCACCTCTGTCCGCACCATGCCGTGAGCCTCGTCCGACAGCTCCTTCACGTTGGCGGACTCAATCGGCTTCGTGAAACTTGGCCAGCCGGACCCCGAGTCGTACTTGTCGGTCGAGGCGAAGAGCGGCTCCCCCGAGACGACGTCGACATAGATTCCGGGCTCCTTGTTGTGCAGTAACGCCCCCGTTCCCGGCATTTCAGTGCCGCACAGCTGCGTCACGCGATGTTGCTCAGGAGAGAGCTTTGAGATCGCTGCGGGATCCTTGGCGAACTTGTTCATTCGTCTGGCCTCCTGCCGTAAAGGCTATCGGATGATGTGACCGCGGGAGGGGTGCGGATATTGCACTATGGACCCGAGTTCAGTCGCCGGCATCGGCAAGCGGTGCGTTGAGCAGCGATTTCTGGCGCTCCCGGCCGGCGGCCAGCTGCAACTTGTCGACCCCGGCCAGATAGTCGGCGATATCCCGATTCGGCACGACACGTCCCGCTCCGAGCCGCACGTCCGGACCGAGATCTACGCGGTTGACGTTGCCGTCGTCGACCCCGATCGAGATGATCCACGCGACGGTACCGATCACGAGAGTCGCGGCGCCGGCCAGCGACAACGCGATGCGGCGCCCGTAATGAGTGGCCTCGCGCAAATGCAGGTACAACGCGAGCAGTGCCACCACCCCTGCGACGGCAACGCCCACCTGGACGAGCCCCGACCACTGCGCGGCATACGCCAACAGTCCGGCCACCCAGTAACCCCAGGCGCAAAACGCCGCGCCGATCGAGGCGATCGTCAGGTGGACTCGAACATGCCAGCTTCCATGGTTCAGCTTGGTCGCCAGCGCCCAAAGGCCGGTCCACAACGCGATCAGCCCCAGTGCCACGAGCACTGCAGTTATGACGCTGCGGAGCATCGACGATGGCGCGTCGAGCCACTGCAGGAACCCGACATACGCAATGCATGCCGACACGCCGGCAGCCGCCAGCATCGTGCGGTGCCGGCGCACAAACTCGCGCCGGAAGACGCGTTCCGGTCCGATCGGCGTGTGCCGCGTGCGGACGCGAAGCCGCGTGCGACCGACGATGATCTCGCCCTGTTCGATGACTGCGCCCGCATCCGCCGGGACCCGATCGCCGTCGACGCGCGTTCCATTTCGTGTGCCGAGGTCTTGGACGCTGACACGACCGTCCTCCAGCAGCGTCAACAGCGCATGCTGCGACGCTGCATGATCGTCATCCACGACGATGTCGCAGCCCAGGTCACGACCCACACGGCATTCGGTGCCGACGCCCTCGAAGCGTTGCCGCAGGACCCGGTGCCCATGCGGGTCGGTCTGCTCGATCAGCATCACGGCGTCCACTGCAGGGCTCCCAGGTAGCGCTCCATGGTTCGCTTGCCGGATTCGAATCCGACTCCCTGGAGCGCGAGCCTGCTCACCAGGGCCTGTTGCGCGTCGTCGATGCCGACGACGGTCACGTCGAAATCGTAGAGACCGGCGAAAAGCCGGTACTGGCGCACGCAGGTCGAGATTCGCGCATCGAAGCCGTCCAGCGAAACCAGCCCGTCGCGGCAGGCGAACGGCGCCACATGGGCCGATGCGCCCGCGCGGAGCGGGGCCGCGGCGAGACGGTTCACCTGCCGTTCGAACTGCTGGGGATGCAAACCCATCGACTGCAGGATCCGGTGCTGCATCGACAGCCCGGCCACGCTGACGCCAGCCTGCACTCGGATGCGGGCCGGTATCCAGCAACTGACGGTTTCCACGCGCACACGCACGTGCGGGCTCGGTTCGTCCACCGTGCTGCACTCGACGTGCCGCGAGATCTGCGTCGGCAACGTGTAGCCCCGTACGCTCTGGGTGGCGGCCGTGTCCGGCTGGGCCCCCAGTACCTCGGCCTCGTAGGCGAACACCTGCGCCGTGACGCGCTGGCGCAGCTGTTGCGCGCTCAGTGACACGTCCAGCGGTTGCTTCGCACGTGCCAGTAGCGCCGGAATGTGCTTGGCCGGTACGACGAAGCCAATGAGTTGCCGGCCGGTGACCACGGAGACGTTGACTCCATACACGCGGCCCCTCGTGTCCAGCGCGGGTCCGCCTGACATGCCGCCGTTGATCGCGCCGGTGTAGTGGATGCGCTGCTCAATGCTGTTCTCGACCAGCCCGTTCGCGACACCCTCGGTGATGGTCAGGCCGAGGTTCAGCGGAAAACCGATCGACCAGGCACGTTCGCCCTGTGCGGGAATCTCGCTGCGCAGTTTCAGGGGCGGCAATGCGAGGTCATCGGCCGCGACGACGGCGAGGTCGTTGCGTACGTCAATGGCGAGAACGCGCAGGGGCCCTGTGCGGCCGTCGCTCGCCAGGTATTCCAGCCGGTACTGTCGCGGGTACAGCACGGCCTGCGCCACGACGTGATAGTTCGTCACGATCCGGCGCCCATCATCGACAGCGAAGCCGCTGCCATGGAATGCGCTCGACTCGGACGTATCGAAGAAGCCGCGAATCTGCACCACGGCGTCGCGGGCCGCGTCGAGCCGGACTTTGGCATCGCCCGAGAGCTCCTGGCTCGCGATGTCGGCGTCGATCGCGGCCTCGTCGATCGCGTCGGCGTCCGGCACCTGCTCTTCGGGCGGCGGACCGGCCGGCAACTCGGCGGGCACCTCAGCGGGTGCCTCAGCGGGTGCTTCACCGGGCGCCGCAGCAGGCGTCGGTGGCTTTTCCGTCTGTGCGGTGACCCCCGCCATGGATCCGCACAGCCACACGGCGACGACGAGGCGGGCAAACTTCATGTGGGGAGTGTATGCCAGGCCGCAGGCGGCTCAGCCCTCGAGCCGCCCCAACCTGACGCCGATTCCCGACGTCGGACGTCACACTGCGGCAATCCTGCAGCGTTATCCTGCGGAGGCAGGAATCACGGAGGGCCGCCGACATGCAGACAAATGAATCCGTAGGACAAGTCCAGCACGGCCCCCGGCGCCCCCAAGTGGAACAGGCGCTCGCGGGGACGCGCGTAACGCCCGGGACCCGGGCGCTCGGGGTGGGCACGGACGAGTCGCGTCGACGCGATGTGCGGCAGCAGACGCGCAAGCCGCGTCGCTATGGCGCGGGCTTCTGACTCCATTCCCGGCAGAGAGGTAGACGACACCCCTTGAGCTTGGTGGGCGGTGGGGTAGCCTTGTTGCCTCATGCCCAAAACCAGCCGAAAAATCGCCGCGATCCTGGCGGCTGACGTCGTCAATTACAGCCGGCTGATGGGTGTGGATGACGAGCGGACGCTGGCCTCGCTCAAGGAACGCCGCGAGATCTTCGATCGCCTCGTCAGCGAGTTCGACGGCCGGGTGTTCGGCAGCGTCGGCGACAGCCTGATGGCGCAGTTCGGGAGCGCCGTGAATGCCGTGCGCTGCGCGCAGGAGATCCAGCGCGCGATTGCCCGGACGAACGAATCCGTCCCGGCCGACCGGCAAATGTCGCTGCGTATCGGTATCAATCTCGGCGACGTGATCGAGGAAGACGGCGCGCTGTTCGGCGATGGCGTCAATGTGGCCGCACGCCTGCAATCGCTCGCGGAACCCGGCGGCATTCTCGTGTCCGGCTCGGTCCATGAGCAGGTCAGGAACAAGCTCGGTGCCCGTATCACATTCGCCGGCAACCGCCAGGTCAAGAACATCGCCGAGCCGGTCAGGACCTATCAGGTCTCGGAACCTGCCGTCCGGCATCTCGGCCACCGCGTCGTAGCGTTTCTGCGACTCCGCGGCGTGATCGTTGCGGCGACGTATCTCGTCCTCGCGTCGTTGCTGATCCTGGCTTACGTCCGGCTGGCCCCTGCGACAGGTGCGCCTGCATGGATGCTTCCAGGCTTGATCACGCTTCTTGCCGCGGGCTTCATCGCCGTGATCGCCGCGGGTCGGCGGCTCGATCCACACCATCCTGCGCCGCCATGGGCTCGAGTCCTCTCCGTCGCCGTGGCAATCGTACTGGGCGCCGCCGTCGCCGGGTCGGCCTGGCGCGACTTCGCCGTAGATCAGGACCGCGCTTCCCTCACGCGGCCGACCCCGAAAGCGCAACCGGTGGTGGCGGTCGGGACGCTCGAAAATCTCACCGGAGATCCGCAACTCGATTGGCTGAGCGAGGGTCTTGCGAACCTGATCCGCGACGGGCTTGCCGAGTCGCGGCACCTGGTCGTCGTGTCGCCGAGGCGCTGGCAGGCGGTCTTGCGGAACCAGCCCTTGGGAACCGGCGAAAGCGGCGGCATATTCGCCTCGGCAGCAGTCGCGGGGATCGATTACGTGATTTCCGGCGAGTTCCTGTCCGGCCCCGACGGGCTCTTGCTTACAGCGCGACTGACAGACGTGCAGGGTGGCATCGAACTCGACGCGAACCGTTCCTCTCCGGACCTGACCCAGCAGACCTTGCTTCGCGAAGCCGATCGCCTGGTGCTGATGGCCAAGACCGCCCTCAAGATCCCGCATACGGAGAGTGTTGGAAGTCTTTCCGCCGACTTCGCGGTCAACAACATGTCTGCCTACGAAAACTACGTGGGCGGACTCGGCTATTTGCTCGAGTTCGACTACGGCTCGGCGGACCGCGCTTTTCGAAAGGCGCTCGAGCTTGCGCCGGAGTTCCACATGGCACGTTACCGGCTCGCCCAGGTGCAGGTCGTCAGCGGCGATACGGAAGCCGCGCTCGCGACGCTCGACCGGATTCCGAATGACGCGCCGCTCAACCCGCGCGAGCGATTCTACGTGGACGGGGCGCATGCCCTGTTTGCGCGCGATACCGGCCGTGCCAAGGCGATCTACAACGCGATGCTCGAGGAGTTCCCGTTCGACGTCGAGGCACGGATGCTTCTCGCCAGTGCCCATGACCTGGCGTTTGAAGACGAAGACGCTGCTGCCGAACTCAAGCGGCTTCTGGTCCAGGAGCCGCAGAATGATCACGCCTGGAGCTCTCTCGGCGAGACGTACCTGCGGCTCGGCGAATACGGCCTCGCTCGTGAGGCACTCGACCGCTACCTGCAACTGAAGCCTCGCGACCCGTTCGGATTCACGATTCTCGGGAACCTCGAGCAACTGACCGGTGCCCCGGCCGCGGCGGTCGGGCATTTCACGCGTGCCCTGGAACTGGAGCCCGGGTTCGTTCCGGCGAGCTTCGCCCAGGCGCAGACGCAGGTGCTCCTGGACGACTGGAGCAATGCCGAACGCCGTTTCCGCGCCCTCGTCGCGGGCGGCGACGTGCCTCCGGGCGACAGGATCGACGCCGCTTTCGCCCTGAGTGCGCTCATGCGGGCCGCCGGCCGCTTCTCCGACTCGCTCGAGCCGCTCGTGAAGCTCGAGCCGCAGATTCACAAGGAATCCATCCGCGAAGCGATGGCCCTGGCCGAGCGAGGCATCGCGGAGGCCGAGCTCGGCAGGTTCGCGCAGGCCGACGCGCTCATCGGGCGCGCAATCGCGCTCGAGCGCTCGCCAGGACCTGCGACCCGCTACCTGTTTGCCCGTGGCAGGACGTTGTTGATGCGCGCCGATGTATCCGGCGCGCGCGCCGTTGCTGCCGAGATTCGCAATCAACGGACGCCCGACGGCAACCCGCAGGATGCAGACTTGGCCCGCCAGAACGCAGTCAGGGCGGCGGCCTATCTCGACGCCGTGGCGGACATTCTCGCAGGCGAAGCCATGAAGGCGGTCGGCGCGCTCGAGCAGGTCGTCGCTATGCCCGGCTACCAGTACGCGATCTACAAGCTCGGGCTCGCGCGAGCCTTGTCCGCGGCCGGCAGGAACGCCGAAGCGCTCGTTCCCGCGCGTGCGGCGGCCACGGAACGGGACGCAGGCGACATCCGGCTCGATCTCGAGCCGGATCGCTCGCAGGCCGTGCTGCTCGAAGCTGAAATCCTGGCGGCGCTAGGCCGGAAATCTGCAGCGGCGGCGCGTGCGCGCGACTTCCTGCAGCGCTGGAGCAATGCCGATCCGGGCCTTCGCGATGTCGCACGCGCCGCGCGAATCAGCAAGTAATGACCGCTGCATCCCCACGAAACCTGACCGGGGCTATTGCGGTTTCCGGCGTATGCGAGTCGCGCCGCCCGAGCCGCTGCAGCTGATCGCGCCGTCCTGCCCGTTGCCGTCCAGATCGCGATAGATCAAGGATGGCGGCGGACAGGTGCGGCCCGAGATCGTCTGAGTCACGACCACGTCGAAGTCCTCGACGAGGCGCAGCCGCGCCTCGTTGGACAGGACCTTGAATCCCATCCTCCGCAGATCGGTGGCGGTAAAGCGGCCGTCGTGGTTCATGTCGCGAATGAACGTGGGCGCCACGCCTTCCACCAGGACGACGCGCAGCTCGAGCTGAAACGGTGCATAGGAAGAGGCGACCTCGAAAAAAATGTCGTCGTCGTTCTGCGGAGGCACCTTGAATTGGAATGCTTTCACGGGTCCGCTCTCGAGGCGGCGCAGGTAGTCGACGCCCGCGGCGTCCACATCGAGGTCGACGAGCGCAATCGGCTCGACCATCCCTGCGATCATCTGCATCCAGGCGGTAATGGCGGATCCGCCGCGCCTGGTCAGCAGCTCCTGCGAGACGCTGTTGATGAAGCCGCCCATGTTCCGGATCACGCCGCCCGGGACGGCGTCGAAATTCTCGTCGAACGCGCGTGCCGCCCCGAGATTGGACATGATGACGAGCCCAGGCAGGTCATCGTCGGGTCCGTACCCGAAACCGTCTATCAGTGCGCCGCCGGTTTGCGGCCGGGGCACGGCGACGATGCTGCCGGAGGTATTGCGGAGGTAGGGCTTGTTGAGGAGCGTTCCGGGCGTGAAATCATCGTCGACCAGGCGATCGCGCACCTGGAAATTGCCGGTCTGCGCGTCCGCGATGTCGAAGTTGTCGAAGCGCTCGGTCGTGAATTCGATGAACGACTCGTCCGGTCCGCCGCAGTCCTCGTACGGCGTTCCGGCCCTGATGATCGGGAAATGGCGCATGTCGATGCAGCCGTCGGGATCCTTGAACACGATCGCTTCGCGCCTGCCGATCGGCACTGTCGGCTCTTCCGGTGACTCCAGAATGGCGACCGAGTCCGGCACCTCGATGCGAAGCACGAGCGACCAGCCCGTGGTCGTGGTCAGACCCTGAAAATTGCCGGAGATCGGCCCCTGGATCGTGATATGGGCCGGCGGATCGGGGTCGTTGTCATGGGCGAAGCTGGGAGCCGGCTGCAGCGCCGCTGCAGTCATGATGGAAAACGCGACCCGCGCCGCGCGCATCGTGATAGGAGCGTTCATGGCCGCCTCCCTGCGACGATTGCATGCTCAGCGGGCATGATCGCGCCGTTGGGGCTGGGGCGCAAACGCGGCTTCAATCAAGCAGCTTCGGCAGGTGGGCGCGCTGGGTCATCCGATGAGCCACCCGGCCGTGAGAGAATCGGTCGATGCACCCCGACGCCCTCTCCGGCTTTCACCCAGCCGTCGCCGGATGGTTTCGTAGCCGCTTTCCCGAGCCCACGGAAGCGCAGCGCCGGGCCTGGGCGGTTACTTCGCAGCACCGCAACGCGCTGATCGCCGCGCCGACCGGATCCGGCAAGACGCTGGCCGCGTTCCTCTCCGCAATCAATGACTTGGTGGTCGAGGGGCTCTCCAAGGGCCTTTCCGACGAAGTGCACGTCCTTTATGTATCGCCGCTGAAAGCCCTCTCGAACGACATCCAGAAGAACCTCCAGGAGCCGCTCGCGGGCATCCGCGACCAGCTGCTCGAGCAGGGCATCGACGACGTGCCGATCCGCGACGCGGTGCGGACGGGCGACACCTCGACTTTCGAGCGCAATCGCATGCGGAAGTCTCCGCCCCACATCCTGGTCACGACGCCGGAGTCGCTCTTCATCCTGCTGACCTCGGAATCCGGCCGCGCGATGCTGAAGAGCGTCAAGAGCGTGATCGTGGACGAGCTGCATTCCGTCGCCGGCAGCAAGCGCGGCTCGCACCTGATGCTGTCGCTGGAGCGGCTGGAAGCGCTGTGCGCAAAGCGGCCCGTGCGCGTCGGCCTCTCCGCGACGGTGAAGCCACTCGAGGCGATGGCGCGCTTCCTGGTCGGCAACCGCGAGGCCGACGTCGAGATCGTCGACACCGGCCACGTGCGGGAGCGCGACCTCGCGCTGGAGTTGCCGCGCTCGCCGCTCGAGGCGGTGATGGCGAACGAGGTGTGGGACGAGCTGTACGACCGGCTCGCCGAGCTGATCCAGGCCCACCGGACGACGCTCATCTTTGTCAATAACCGGCGCCTCGCCGAGCGTGCGACGCGCTTTCTCGCCGAGCGCGTCGGCGCGGAGTATGTCGCCACTCACCACGGCAGCCTCTCGAAGGAACATCGGCTGAGCGCGGAAACGCGGCTGAAGGCCGGCCAACTCAAGGCCCTCATCGCCACCTCCTCGCTCGAACTCGGCATCGACATTGGAGACATCGATCTCGTCTGCCAGATGGGCTCGCCGCGTCTGATTTCTGCGTTGCTGCAGCGCGTCGGTCGTGCAGGCCATGCCGTCGGCGCGATCCCAAAGGGACGGCTTTTCCCGCTATCGCTCGATGACCTCGTCGAGTGCACCGCCCTCCTCGACAGCGTCCGGCGCGGCGAACTCGACCGCATCCGCGTGCCTTTGAGGCCGCTCGACGTACTCGCGCAGCAGATCGTGGCGGAAGTCGCTTGTCGCGAGTGGGGTGTGGACGAATTGCTTGGGGCCTTCCGCCGTGCGCAGCCCTACGCCGACCTGACTGCGGAGGAATTCGAGCAGGTCCTGAAGATGCTCGCCGACGGCTATTCGACCCGGCGTGGCCGTCGCTCGGCCTACCTGCACTACGACACGGTCAACCGGCGGCTGCGCCCGCGGCGCGGCGCGCGGCTCACGGCGGTGACCAACGCCGGCGTGATCCCGGACCAGTTCGATTACGACGTCGTGCTGAACCCGGAGGGCCTGCGCATCGGCTCGATCGGCGAGGACTTCGCGTTCGAGAGCATGCCCGGCGACATCTTCCAGCTCGGCAACACCTCGTACCGCGTGCAGAAGGTCGAGGTGAACAAGGTGTTCGTGGAGGACGCCCGGGGCATGGCCCCGACGCTGCCGTTCTGGCTCGGGGAGGCGCCGGCGCGGAGCGACGAGATGTCCGCCTCGGTTTCGCGGCTGCGCGAGGAGGCGCTCACGCACCTCGCCGACGGGCCGGAAGCCCTCGAAGCGTGGCTGCGCGACGAAAAGCGGCTCGACGCGGTCGCGGCCCGGCAACTCGCCCAGTACCTCGCCGCGGGTCAGGCTGCGCTCGGCACGCTGCCGACGCTGGATACTGTCGTGTTCGAGCGCTTCTTCGACGACGTGGGCGATACCCACCTCGTCATCCACTCGACCTTCGGCTCGCGCGTCAACCGGGCCTGGGGACTGGCGCTCCGCAAGCGATTCTGCCGCCAGTTCAACTTCGAGCTCCAGGCCTCCGCACTCGAGGACACCATCGTGCTGTCGCTCGGGCCGACGCACAGCTTCCCACTCGAAGACGTGAAGGGCTTTCTGAAGTCCGCCACGGCGCAGGAAGTGCTGGTGCAGGCGCTGCTCGATGCGCCGATGTTCGGCACGCGCTGGCGTTGGGACGCTGCCATCTCGCTGGCGCTCCGCAGGATCCGGAACGGCAAGCGCATGCCCGCGCCCTTCCAGCGCGCGGACTCCGAGGATCTGCTGGCGGTGGTGTTCCCCGACCAGCTCGCCTGCGCGGAGAACCTGACCGGCGCGCGGCAGATTCCCGACCATCCGCTCGTGAAGCAGACGATCGACGACTGCCTGCGCGAGACCATGGACGTGGACGGCTTCCTCGCGCTCCTGAAGCGGATCGAGGACGGCGAGGTGCAGGTGCACTGCCTCGACCTCTCGGCGCCCTCGCCCCTTTCGCACGCCGTGCTCGGCGCGCGTCCCTACGCCTTCCTCGACGACGGCGACGCCGAGGGGCGCCGCACGCGCTCCGTCTCGACCGAACGCTTGCTCGACCCGAAGGACGCCGCCGACCTTGGTCGCCTCGATCCCGAAGCGATCGCGCGTGTGAAGTCCGAAGCCTGGCCGGAGATCGGCAACCATGACGAGCTGCACGATGCGCTCGTGGTGTATGGCTTCCTGACGGCGCCCGAGATCGAGCCGTGGAAGGCGCAGCTCGCCCGGCTGCGCGACGAGCGGCGCGTGATTTACCACGAGGGACTCTGGGTCGCCGTCGAGCGGTCCGCGGAATTCGAACGCGCGAAGGACGGCGACACGGGAGCGCTCGCTGAAATTCTGAGGAGCCGTCTCGAGCTGGTCGGCCCGGTGACGGAAACGTCGCTGGGCGTCGGGCTAGATCTGCCGACAAGTCAGATTCGCGCCGCGCTCCTCGCCCTCGAATCCCAGGGCTCGATCATGCGCGGCCACTTCAGCGGTGGGCGCGAGGAAGAGTGGTGCGAGCGGCGCCTGCTGATCCGCATCCACCGCTACACCCGCGACCGCAAGCGCAACGAGATCCAGGCCGTGCCGCCCGCGCAGCTCATGCGTTTCCTGTTCCGCTGGCAGCATGTGGCGATGGAGAACCATGACGACCGCCGTGAGGGCGAAGCCGGATTGCTCGCAGTGCTGCAGCAACTCGAGGGCTTTGCGGTTTCCGCGGGCGCGTGGGAGCGCGACATCCTGCCGCTGCGTGTTAAACAGTACTTACCCGAAAGCCTGGACAAACTCTGTGCCGCCGGGCGAATCGCCTGGTGCCGCCCGGTCGAGGCAAGCGGCAGCGAACTTGCGCCCGCAGCGGGGCCGGTGCGCTCGACGCCCATCACGCTGGTTGAGCGCGAAGCACTTGCGCGCTGGCAGAGGGCCGGTACCGCGCTTGATTCGTCCGACGGGCTGTCGCCGCGTTCGCAGAAGGTCCTGCAGAGTCTGCGCGAGCATGGCGCCTCGTTCTTTGTCGACCTCGTGCACGACACGGGGCTTCTTCGCAGCGAGGTCGAGCTGGGTCTCGGCGAGCTCGTTAGCCGCGGGCGTGTGACCTCGGATTCCTTTGCGGGCGTGCGCGCGCTGATAACTTCGAAGAGGCGGCGCGAGAGACTGCGCCAATACCGCCGTCCGTTCCTGAGCCTGGAGGACGCCGGGCGTTGGAGCCTGCCGCGTCGGCTGCCAGCGCCGGTAAGCGCGGATTCGCTTGGCACGCCGGCGGTGGACCACATCGCGCGCGTGCTGCTCCGGCGCTACGGCGTCGTGTTCCGCAAGCTGCTCGAGCGCGAAAGCGGGCTTCCGCCCTGGCGGGAGCTTTTCTACGTCTATCGGCGCATGGAGTCGCGCGGCGAGATCCGCGGCGGACGCTTCGTGACCGGATTCGCGGGCGAGCAGTTCGCGCTGCCGGAGGCGGCGGACCTGCTGCGGACCGTCCTGCGCGACGCCGCAGCGGACCGCGTGTCCATTTCTGCCGCAGATCCGCTAAACCTGGTCGGCATTGTCACGCCCGGCGAGAAAGTGCCGGCGCTGTCCGGAAATCGCGTGCTGTTCGAGCAGGGCGTGCCCGTTGCCGTGCAGGCGGCGGGTGAAGTGCGATTCCTGAAGGACGTGCCAGAGCGGTCTCAGTGGGAGATCCGCAATCTCCTCATCCGACGGCAGGGGCCCGAGGCTTACCTGCCCGCGCCGTCTTCCTCGCACTAGGGGGTCGGCGCCACGTCCTTCGAGGCGACGCCCGAAAAGCGCTGGAAAAGTTCGGCGACGACGGCGTCGATGGCCACGCGCGGATTCTCCATATGGGCCTCCGTGATGCGGCCCTCCGCGACGCCTTCCCAGATCAGCTGCATGCGCTCGCCGTCGACGATGTCGATGTTGGCGGTGCCGATCTTGTACCGGACCGTCTGGACGTCCTGGTCATACATCGGCCAAGCCCCGTACAGGCCGTAGCGGTATCCGTAATAACCGTAGCCTAAGGAGAGATGCGGGGACGACCGCAGGTCGGTCACCTCGCGCACGTTGGAGAAAAAATTCACGAGCAGATCCGGGTCCGTTTCGTCGTAGACGTAGCCGCGCCTCTGCATCTCGCGGTTGACTGCGTCCTTGAAATAAAGCGTAACGATCGTGGAGTAGCCCGCACGGTCGGTGCCGACTTCCTCAGGGAAGCCGTAGGTCCTGTACGAAGCCAGGTCGGCCGAGCGGTCGTAATCGACCGTAATATCGGGGCCGCTGGTCGTTGCGCAGCCGGCGAGCGCGAACATTGCAGCGGCGATCCATGCAGCGTTGCGTTTCATGAGTGTTACTCCTTGCCTTTTGTCCTTGGACAAGCACGCGGACGCCCGGTTCGCTGACTTCGGCCGCGCTAGCCGCATGAAGGTGTAAGCTTCCCCTGCAAGTGGTTTTTTTGCAAACTTCCACCGCCGGAGCGCACATCGTGCTGTACCGAATGTCCCTAAGGCGCCTGGCGCCAGCGCTGCTCGCTTGTCTCCTGGCACTTCCATCGGCGCCACTTCAAGCGGAAGAAGTCACAGCCATTCGGTGTGGTCAGCTGCTCAACCCGGTTGACGGTTCCCTGACCCGGAACGCAGTCATCATCGTGAGAAACGACCGTATTGAACAGGTCGGTGCGAACGCCGCGATTCCCGCCGACGCACGAGTGATCGACCTGTCCGCATATACGGTATTGCCTGGATTGATCGACAGTCACACGCACATCATGCTTCAGCCCGAGGACGAGTACGGCCCGCCGCCGGTCATTACGAAATCGCAGGCCTTTCGCACCGTTCAGGGCGTCGCCGCCGCAAGGAAGGATCTCGAAGCGGGATTCACCACCTTGCGCGACGTCGACAGCGAAGGTGCGGGCTTCGCCGACGTCGCCATACGCGATGCCATCAACCAGGGCATCGTTCCCGGCCCGCGGCTGCTGGTTTCCACGCTTTCGATCACGATCACCGGCGGCCACATGAACAACGCGGGCCTGAATCCCGACATCGCCGTCCCAGAACCGGCGGCGTTGGCCGACTCGCGCGACGCGATGATTGCCGAGGTGCGCCGCCAGGTGAAGTACGGAGCCGACTGGATCAAGCTCTACGCGACCGGGACGCTGCGCCACGTCGATGCCGCCAGCCTCGATTCGCTCGGTCAGGTCTCTCTCGAGGAGGTGCAAGCCGTGGTTGCCGAGGCGAAACGATGGCGTCGCGATGTGGCCGCGCATGCCTATGGCGGCGACGGCGCCAAGAACGCAATCCGCGGCGGCGTGCGCTCGATCGAACACGGCATGATGCTCGACGACGAGGCGCTTGGCCTGATGTTCGAGCACGGGACTTATTGGTGCCCGACTCTTTCGACGTACATACCCGCGACTGCAGAAGACGATACCGAGCTGCAGCGCAGGATCGTCGCCAGCCACAAGGAAGCGTTTCAGAAGGCGCTGCGCAAGGGCGTGAAGATCGCATTCGGCACGGATGTCGGCGCCTACGAGCACGGAACCTCGGCGCGGGAATTCGTTCGCATGGTTGATTACGGGATGAAGCCGATCGATGCCATTCGCTCGGCAACTATTCGTGGCTCCGAGTTGCTGCGGATGGAGGGCCAGATCGGCACGATCGAGCCGGGCAAGTTCGCGGACGTGATCGCCGTCGAGGGCAATCCGCTGGAGGACATCGGCGCCCTGGGGCGGGTCAGCTTCGTGATGAAGGCGGGGCACGTGTACAAGTCGCCCCGCTAGGCACATTGTCGGACTCTCCCTCTACCGATTTCTTTCGCTTCGGAATAACGTTCTTGGCTTCCACTAGCGAGATACCCCCAATGATCCGACCGACCCTGATTTGCGCCCTGCTGGCGTGTTCCATCACCCCAGCCCTCGCCGGCAGCTTCGCCGGCACCTCGGCGGGCACTTCCGCCGCCGGTTCGTCCGCTTCGTCCAACAGCACGTCCGGCGACGACAAAGTGGTGCTGCAAGCCCGCGACGACGCCGCCAGCTTTGTCGCCAGCGACGGACGTATCCGCGGCGCCCAGCTGGAGGCGGCGCTGCGGCATCTGCGCGAGCGCAATGCGGGCGCACAGCGCGCCAGCGACATGCA